>Ga0007801_10000116_pt1 | contig 22772 bp, 18 predicted proteins | sample CryBogmetaGMA2M_FD_60372 | JGI IMG/M metagenome (GOLD analysis project Ga0007801, IMG submission 60372) | Freshwater microbial communities from Crystal Bog, Wisconsin, USA - MA2M | ecosystem: Environmental > Aquatic > Freshwater > Lake | place: Crystal Bog, Wisconsin, USA | collected 2009-07-06
GTTCAGGCTGTTGAGCAAGAGTTTGGCTTGCCAGTGATTGCGATTGCAAACTTAGCAGATCTGATGACTTTCTTAACCGTATCTAGCGATCCTGAACTCACAAATTATTTGCCAGCAGTAAAAGCGTACCGCGATCAATACGGCATTTAAGACAGCTTTACTTAGATTTCTGTTTCGCCTTCAAAGGCCGTTGCGGCTGGCCCAGTCATGATGACTGACTGAGCGATAGTATTAACAACTCCATCCCAGGCGATCTGGAGATCGCCACCGCGGGTGTGCACTTGAACCGGTGAATCTAGTAGGCCCCGACGAATTCCCGAAACTACCGCTGCACAAGCGCCAGTACCGCAGGCTAGCGTTTCTCCGGCGCCACGCTCATATACGCGTAACTTAATTTCATTGCGATTCATGACTTGCATGTAGCCGGCATTGACTCTTTTTGGAAATGCAGAGTGCTTTTCAATTTCAGGACCTTCTTCAAGTACGGGTGCGCTCTCAACGTCTGCAACGACTTGAACGGCATGCGGGTTACCCATTGAAAGTACACCAACAAAACTATCATGTGATGCGGGATGCTCTAAAGGAAGCGCATAAAGCATCTCTTGAAACTCTTGCATACTTGCAATGCCATTTGCATTGAATGGGATTTGACTATGCTCAAAAATAGGGGGACCCATATCGACTTCTACTTGACCATCTGGATGAGACTTTAGCGTCAACACAGTATGGGCAACCTCAACCCGAAGTGGATTTTTAGTCGATAGGCCTTGATCTAATACGAAGCGCACAAAGCAACGTGAGCCATTGCCACATTGTTCTACTTCGCCGCCATCGGCATTAAAAATCCGATAACGAAAATCGGCATCGGGACGGGTAGCCTTTTCAACAATGAGAATTTGATCGGCGCCAATACCAAATTGACGATGAGCAAGAGCTTGCCATTGCTCGCGTGTAATTCCGCGCAGGTCTTGATCTATGCCATTGAGCACAATGAAATCATTGCCGGCACCGTGCATTTTGGTGAAGCGCAATTTTCGTAGTGGTGGCTTAGTGCTCAAAATATTTCTGCTTAACTGTAAAGACTAGCTTGCCCAGGGGGCCTATGTTTAAAACGTTTATGTACCCAATAGTACTCTGCTGGTCTTTCTCGAACAAGTTCTTCAATGTATTGATTTAAGCGGGCAGTGTCTTGCTCCACGTCGTCACTTGGAAAGTTCGGCAGGGGCTTGCTGATGTGGCAGGTATAGCCTTTGCGGTCTTTGTTTAGGGTGGTTGTCATTAAACATACTTCGGCGCCGCTGAGCCTAGCCAGGCGGGAGACCGAGGTAATGGTATTCGTCTGAATGCCAAAGAAGGGCACAAAGACGGAGTCACGTGGGCCTAAATCAATATCAGGAGCGATAAAAATAAAGTTACCTGTTTGGATTTCACGAATCAGATCGCGCAAGCGACTTTGTCTTTCAATGGATTTGCCGCCAAAACGATTTCGCCATTCAATCATCTTTTGGTTGAAGAAGGGATTCTTCATATTTTGATATAAGCCTGCACCGCGAGGCCAATCATGTTCGTTAGCTAAAACAGATAAGGCCATGAAGCCACCTTCAAGACCAACGAAGTGTGGATTAATCAGTAAGCGCGGCTTACGGTCACCCAAAGTAATGGCTGAGTTGATGGTCACAATATCGGTAATTTGTTTTCCATTGCCAAGCCATATGCGACTTCGTTCCAAAACGCTGCGGCCAAAAAGCTTCCAGTGTTCCAGGGCAAGGGCAGCAAGCTCCTTTTCGCTCAGATGAGGAAAACATAAGCGAAGATTAGTTTTTACTACATGCGCACGCCCATTGGGGATGTGGGCTGCAAGCCAGCCAAGACCATAGCCTACATGGATGGTGACGGTATATGGAAGGAAGGCAAATAGACGCAGGAGACTGAGCGCCAGGAAATTGAAGAGGTTGTGTAACCAGGTCATTTCAAAAGTGTATAACTAATTACTCGGGGGTAACTCTGCGCCGATAGGATGTTTGTAGCGGTTATAAGACCAAATGAATTGTTCTGGGGCAACTAAGACTGCAGCCTCAATTGCGGTATTTAATTGTGTTGCTGCAACAGCGGGATTATCTGAGAACGGTTGCAAACGTTTAGCATTTACTATCCAGCCAGAGCCTAAGCCCTTTCGCTTTGCTGTAAACATTACCGCAGGGGTATTGTGTCGATTAGCAAGTCGTATTGGAAGCGTAGTGGTGTAGGCTGGGCGACCAAAAAAATTACACCAAATACCATCACCGCCACTAGGAACTTGATCCGGAAGAATGGCGATGGCCTCACCTTTTGCAAGCGCTCGAGTCATATGGCGAACGCCATGAAGATTAGTCGGTACAAAATGCATATTGGGATAGGCGCGCCCCTCTTCAACCACTTCATTCAACCATTCTTGTCTTGATGGTCGATACATGATGGTTGCCGGGAAATGTTGTGCCAGAAAGCGAGGAATGATTTCAAATCCTCCAAGGTGTGGGCATAGAATAATCATGCCTTTGCCTTCAGACATTGCAGTTTGAATGACATCCCAGTCGGGTACCTCGGCCTTCGCGAGTGCCTTTTGAGGATTGCGCCATATCCAAAGGCTATCGGCAAATAGCATTCCAGAAGCGCCGATAGCTTCCCAGAGCCTGAATGGGAGTTTGTGAGCACTAACTACAGCCTGGTATTGTGGACGAAAGAGTGAGCGATATTGCTTTGAGCCTACATAAGCCAAGATGCCCATGAAAGCCCCAATGATTTGCACCAGGGCAAGGGGTAGGGCGGCAATAGTGTTGAGACCAAATTTAAGGATTAATTTTCGCACCCCCCAATGATATTCAATACAGTCGTTGGGGCCAAATTTAAGTTGATCTTGATGGCTTTTGCACTTTTCGGATAGAATCACTTCATCGCTGAGTTAAGACAACTTGCAGGGCGATCCATAAATTCTGCTAAAGCGTCGCCGTTGTGGTTCCTGGCACGTCGAGTTGTCCCATAGAACGTGTTAATTTTTTTAAAGGAATATGCAATGGCAAACGATTACTTCTTTACCTCAGAGTCGGTCTCTGAAGGTCACCCTGATAAAGTAGCAGACCAAATTTCTGATTCGATCCTTGACGCTATCTTGGCTCAAGATCCTACTGCACGCGTAGCCGCAGAAACTTTATGTAACACTGGCTTAGTAGTACTTGCTGGCGAGATTACTACCAATGCAAACGTTGACTATATACAGGTTGCGCGTAATACCTTACGTGAAATTGGTTACGACAATACTGATTACGGTATCGACTACAAGGGCTGTGCAGTATTGGTTGCTTATGACAAGCAAAGTCCAGATATCGCTCAAGGCGTGGATAAGGCGCATGACGATGGCTTAGATCAAGGCGCTGGAGACCAAGGCTTGATGTTTGGTTACGCATGTGACGAGACTTCAGAGCTTATGCCTTTACCAATTCATTTGTCACATCGCTTAGTGGAACGCCAGTCACAGTTGCGCCGTGATGGCCGTTTGACATGGCTGCGCCCAGACGCAAAGTCACAAGTGACTTTACGTTATGTGGATGGTAAGCCTGATTCGATTGACACAGTTGTATTGTCTACTCAGCATGATGAAGATATTTCTCTTGAGAAGTTGCGTGAAGCAGTCATCGAAGAAATCATCAAGCCGGTATTGCCTAAGCATCTCATTAAAGGCGCAATTAATTTCTTGGTAAACCCAACAGGCAGATTCGTTATTGGCGGACCACAGGGTGATTGTGGCTTAACTGGACGCAAAATTATTGTTGACACCTATGGTGGTGCAGCCCCTCATGGCGGTGGCGCTTTCTCCGGCAAGGATCCTTCTAAGGTTGACCGTTCTGCTGCCTATGCTGGTCGCTATGTTGCTAAGAACGTAGTTGCTGCAGGCTTGGCCAGTAAGTGCCTGATACAGATTTCTTACGCTATTGGAGTTGCAAAGCCCACTTCAGTGATGGTGAGTACTTTTGGTACAGGCAAGGTTTCCGATGAAAAGATTGCGCAATTAGTATCTGAACATTTTGACTTACGTCCAAAAGGGATCGTGAAGATGCTCAATCTCTTGCGCCCAATTTATCGTAAGACTGCTGCTTATGGCCACTTCGGTCGTGAGGAGCCAGAATTTACATGGGAGCAGACAGATAAAGCTGCAGCATTACGTGCCGCAGCAGGGCTTTAAGCATCTAAAGCATTAAAAAAGCAGTTTATAGATGCACTGAGACGAAATATGGCGTAATTGTTTACAATTACGCCATACCTTCAAGGAGCGTTGCAAGGAGTGCTGAGATCCAGCACTTCCCCAGGCTTGAAGGGAGCAGATTCCTAAATAGAGTTTGCTAATTGCAACCGCGCTCGCTAACCCATGATTCAATGGCTAGCGAGTTTCTACTCCAGCATTGGATCGTATTTAGCTGGAGCATTAATGAATACCGTTACCGATTTAAATAACTTTGTTGCAACTCGTTGCGCGATTGCTGATATTTCCTTGGCCGATTTTGGTCGCAAGGAAATCGCTATTGCTGAAACTGAGATGCCTGGCTTGATTGCTATTCGTGATGAGTTTGCAGCAAAACAACCATTACGTGGGGCTCGCATTACTGGTTCGCTGCATATGACTATTCAAACTGCAGTCTTGATCGAGACCCTAGAGGCTCTTGGCGCAGAAGTGCAATGGGCTTCTTGTAATATTTTTTCAACCCAAGACCATGCTGCTGCTGCAATCGCTGCAAATGGCACCCCGGTATTTGCAATCAAGGGCGAGACTCTTGAGCAATACTGGGATTTCACTCACCGCATCTTTGAGTGGGCCGATGGCGGATTCACCAATATGATTTTAGATGATGGTGGTGATGCTACTTTGTTGTTGCACCTTGGTGCCCGCGCTGAAAAAGATCAAGCTTGCTTGAATCATCCAACTAGTGAAGAAGAAACTATTTTATTTGCAGCTATTAAGAAAAAATTAGCGCAAGATCCAACTTGGTATTCCACACGTTTAGAAAAAGTCAAAGGCGTTACCGAAGAAACAACTACTGGTGTTCATCGTCTGTATCAAATGTTTGCTAAAGGCGAATTGAAATTCCCAGCAATTAACGTGAATGACTCTGTTACCAAGAGCAAGTTTGATAACCTTTATGGTTGCCGTGAGTCTTTGGTAGATGCTATTAAGCGCGCTACAGATGTGATGGTTGCCGGTAAAGTAGCTGTAGTTTGTGGATATGGCGATGTGGGCAAAGGTTCAGCCCAAGCCCTGCGCGCTCTTTCAGCACAAGTTTGGGTGACTGAGGTTGATCCAATTTGTGCATTACAGGCTGCTATGGAAGGCTACCGTGTAGTAACGATGGATTACGCTGCTGATAAAGCAGACATTTTTGTCTCTGCAACTGGTAATTACCATGTCATCACTCATGACCATATGGCTAAGATGAAGAATCAAGCAATTGTTTGTAATATCGGCCACTTCGACAATGAGATTGATGTAGCTGGAATTGAAAAATATCAGTGGGAAGAGATCAAGCCACAAGTTGATCATGTGATTTTCCCAGCAAGCAATGGTAAGCCAGAAAAGCGCATCATTATTTTGGCTAAGGGGCGGTTAGTTAACTTGGGTTGCGGTACAGGCCATCCTTCCTTTGTCATGAGCTCTTCATTTGCAAACCAAGTGATTGCTCAAATTGAATTGTGGAATGCAGTCGGTACAAATAAATACCCAGTCGGGGTTTACACATTACCTAAGCATTTAGATGAGAAAGTTGCACGTTTGCAGCTCAAGACATTGAATGCTGAGCTGACTGTATTGAGTGACCAGCAAGCTTCTTATATTGGCGTAACGAAGGAAGGTCCATATAAGACCGACCACTATCGCTATTAATCCAATTTGTTGAATAGATACCTAGGCCCAAAATTATGGAATTAAGCATTGAATTCTTCCCCCCAAAAACACCTGAAGGTGAGAAGAAGCTACAGCTTGTGCGCGAGCGTTTTAGTGAAACGCTTAAGCCCTCGTTTTATTCCGTGACCTTTGGTGCCGGCGGTTCTACGCAGTCGGGCACCTTAAAAGTGGTAGGTGATATTCATGCTGCTGGTGCAGTGGTTGCTCCCCACTTATCTTGTGTTGGAAGTTCCCGGGAAAGCGTGCGCACAATGCTTAAGCAGTATCAAGCCTTAGGGATTAAGCGTATTGTGGCTTTGCGTGGCGACTTGCCATCAGGAATGGGACAGTATGGCGAGTTCCATCATGCCAATGAGTTGGTGGAATTTATTCGTGCAGAAACTGGCGAATGGTTTCATATTGATGTAGCCGCTTATCCAGAGTGTCATCCTCAAGCGAAGTCTCCAGCAAGTGATGTTCATTTCTTTGTACAGAAGATGAAAGCGGGCGCGAATTCTGCGGTTACTCAGTATTTTTATAACACTGATGCTTACTTTCGCTTTGTAGATGAGGCATATGATTTAGGCGTAGACCAGCCAATTGTTGCAGGCATCATGCCAATTACCAATAGCAGTCAGTTATTACGCTTCTCTGATGCGTGTGGGGCTGAAATTCCTCGCTGGATCCGTTTGCGCCTTCAGTCCTACGGTGACGATATTGCCTCTATTCGTGCGTTTGGCGAAGAGGTAGTGACAGATCTATGTGATCAGTTATTGACTGCAGGAGCGCCAGGCCTGCATTTCTATTCTTTAAATCAAGCCGATGCTGTTTTAGCAATTGCTGATAACCTAGAATTAACGAAATAAGCCAGACTCCGTAAGCAGCATATCTAAAGGCTCATCATGTGTTTGAGCTACCCACTGGGCATCATTGAGTTTTTGCCAATCAAATCCAATACCAATGCAGATGACCTTGGGATTTTTTTTTCTGAGTGCTGCCAAAGTGCGATCAAAGTAACCTCCGCCGTAACCTAATCGCCAATAATGGGTTTTGCCATTCTCAACCGAGCTAGACCAGCCTACGCAGGGAATGAGAATGCAATCAGGTGTGATGATGGGCCTTGAAAGATTGTTTGGGCTTGGTTCTGGCACACCATGTTGACTGGGGATTAAAGTGTCGCCATCTTGCCATTCATAGAAGTCGAGGTGCTTATCAGGCCGCGCATAGGGAAGCGCTAGATGACATCCCGGACTTTGGTTTACCCAAGCGACTAATGCCGCACGCAAATCAAGTTCATCTTGAATGGGCCAATAAAGCGCTATGGACCTTAGGGAATTACCATCTTTAGCTAAAAACTGATTAAGACCAGCCATTACCCTCTCTCTGGTTTGAGCATAACTTTGCCCAATAGCAAATTCTTTGCGTTGCTTTAACAAATCTTGACGAAGACTTTTTGGCGAATTACCGTGCATATCATCTATTATCAGGCGAAAATTAGAAGATATGGTAAACAAGATAATGTCGGCCCAATATTGGCAATTAGGTACAAGGTTAGATGGTGAAAAAGAAGTCTGAAATTCTCAAAAGTAATCAGCTCTACTGGACCAAGATTTTGATCCTGGGGCTAGCTTTGCTTATGCCCAGTGCGTTTGCTGAAAAATCTAAAAAACCAAGTCTACCTAAATCCTATGAAAGCAGAGTCGCACCTGCAGAAATCACCGATACAGATCGGATGTTTATCGACTTGCGTGAAGCAGCCAGAAAGAATGATGTTTTCCGCACACAACAGCTTTCATCTAACCTGGTCGCCTATCCATTTGATGATTATGTGACTTACTTTCGAATTAAGCCGCAATTATTCGATAGTGGCGGTGGACCACGTGGGGATTACAGTGCGGATGCGCAAGTCGTTGCATTCTTAAATCAGTATCAAGGAACTGCTTTAGCTGATCGGATGCGCAATGATTGGTTATTGGTATTGGGTAAACGAAAAGACTGGGCGCGCTTTGATGCAGAGTATGCCAAGTTTGTTTTAGACGATGACACGCAGGTGAAGTGTTACTCCTTGTTGTCAAAATTATCTCAAGGCGAGAATCCAACTAAATTAGCGATCGATACCCGCTCAGTTTTATTGGACCCAAGCTACTTCGGATCAGCTTGCCAAGAGTTAGTTCCTTCCTTGGTTGCTGCAGGTGGTATGACATCAAGTGAAGCAAAGGCAATTGGCCGTGCTGCTAGCGAAAGAGGCTTTGACACGATGGCCCGTCGCTTGGGTGGCGAAGATCCTATCGGAGAAATCGTTAAGTCTGCAAAAGCAGACCCTGCAAAAGCATACAGAGATTTTTTACAAACCTCATCGCGCTATAGCAAAGAAAATCAGGCAGTAGCTTGGGGTGTAATTGGTCAATTTCTGGCCAAGAAACTGGACCCCAATGCAGATGATGCTTATCGCTTGCAGCAAGAGCTTGGTTATAACGAGCTGCTCTCAGTTGAATCACAAGAGTGGAAAGTACGCGCAGGTTTGCGTGCTAAGGATTGGAATTTGGTTAAAAATGCTATTGAGGGCATGAATCCAACTGTGCGTAGTAAAGACCCCGCTTGGACTTATTGGTATGGCCGTGCTTTGAAGGCTGAAGGTCAAGATGCTAAAGCTAAAGATAGTTTTGAATTAATTGACGAGCAATACAATTTTTATGGACAACTAGCACGCGAAGAGTTGGGTAAATCTAATCAGGCACCAGCCCGCACTAAGGTAACAGAGCAAGAGATTGAGTCGATGGCCAGTCGCAAGGGCTTTGTGAGGGGCGAGCGTTTATACGCCATGAATTTGCGATTTGAAGGCAATCGTGAATGGAATTGGGAGCTACGCAATATGACAGACAAGCAGTTATTAGCTGCTGCTGAATACGCAAAGCGTATTAATTTGTATGACCGGGTAGTGAATACTGCTGATCGCACAAAGCAAGAGCACGACTTTAGTTTGCGTTATCCAACACCATTTAGAGACGAGCTTTCACCGATTGCCAGACAAATTGATTTAAACCTTGCATGGGCTTATGGGCTCATTCGTCAAGAATCGCGTTTTATCATGAATGCATCATCCTCTGTAGGCGCTTCAGGCCTGATGCAGGTGATGCCCAATACTGCAAAGTATGTTGCTAAAAAGATTGGTATGTTGAACTACACCAATGACAAGCTAAGCGATACCAATACGAATTTAACTTTAGGTAGCAACTATCTCAATATGGTGTTGATTGACTTGGATGGCTCATGGGTATTAGCTTCTGCTGCTTATAACGCTGGCCCCTCTCGCTCAAAAGCATGGCGTGAGAAATTAACAAGTCCAACCGAAGGCGCAATTTTTGCAGAGACTATTCCATTTAATGAGACACGCACTTATGTCAAGAATGTGCTCTCAAATGCAAATTACTATTCATCAGTCATGAATGGTCAAACACCATCCTTAAAGCAACGCCTAGGAGTGATTGCCCCTAAGGCAGCCACTCAATCTGAATTACCCTAATTGGTATTTAATAATAGCGAGAGCCTATGAAATACGACATTCTTCTGATTGGTGGCAATGGATTTGTTGGACGAGTTTTGGCCGCACAATTGCAGGTTCAGGGTTACTCAGTACTTTTGCCGACGAGTCATCTAGCTGCTGCTCGTGAGTTGCGGATGTTACCTAAAGTGCACCTAGAGGATGCTGATGTTCATGAGTTTGATGAACTGCAGTCACTGTGTGCGCGTATCAAGTCAAATGGTGCTGTGATTAACTTAGTTGGTGTATTGCATGATAAGCCAGCAATACCCTATGGCAAAGTATTTAAAGCGGCACATGTTGATTTGCCAAAAAATATTATTACTGCAATGCAAATGCATAACCTTAAACGTTATCTTCATATGAGCGCTTTAGGCGCTGATTCTAATGGACCATCCATGTATCAGCGTAGCAAGGGAGATGGTGAAGCTGCAGTGAAGGCCAGCGAATTAGAGTGGACTATTTTTAGGCCCTCAGTTATCTTTGGTGCTCAAGATCAATTCATTAATTTATTTGCTAAGTTAACAAAACTATCCCCAGCGCTTCCCTTGGCGAATCATCAGGCAAAGTTTCAGCCAGTGAGCGTGGATGATGTGGCAACTGCCTTTGTAATGGCATTAAAGATGCCTCAAACCATTCGTCAGTCCTATGATTTAGTTGGGCCTATGATCTACACCATGAAAGAGATTGTAGAATTTGCTGCGCGTAGGGCCAAAACGTCTTGTGCTGTTATTCCGGTACCTGCCTTTGTGGGATATTTGCAAGCGCTAGCATTTGAATTCTTGCCAGTTCCTACCCTAATGTCGCGTGACAACATTGCTTCAATGCGCTTACCTAATACTTTGCCGATAAATGGTCAGGATGCATTAAGTGAAGTGTTTAGGGTTAGCCGACGTAGCTTAGAGGGTATGAAGTAATGAAGATCTATGCAGTCGGCGGCGCAATACGGGACACTCTTATGGGTTTGCCTGTAAACGACATCGACTATGTAGTTGTTGGTTCTAGTGTTGAGGAAATGATTGCCAAGGGCTTTCGTCCGGTAGGCAAAGATTTCCCAGTCTTTTTGCATCCAGACACTCAAGCTGAGTATGCGCTCGCTCGGACTGAGCGCAAAACAGGCCAAGGCTATAAAGGCTTTCATTTTTATGCAGCTCCTGAAGTTACCTTAGAGCAAGACTTAGAGCGTCGTGATTTAACGATTAATGCCATGGCGCAAGAAGTGGGCGCCGATGGAAAACAGTTTGGACCGATTATCGATCCTTATAACGGCCAAAAAGATTTGGCTGCAAAAGTATTTCGTCATATATCCAGTGCTTTTTCTGAAGACCCATTGCGCTTATTGCGGATTGCAAGATTTGCTGCACGCTTTCCTGAATTTACGATTGCCGATGAAACAATGGCAGCATTAAAAGCGATTGTTCAGTCAGGCGAATTAAATGCACTTTCGGCTGAGCGGATTTGGCAAGAGTTGGCCAGGGGCTTGGTCGCTTCAAAACCGATGCATATGTTTCAGGTATTACTTAATACTGGTGCTGCTAAAACTTTATTGCCAGGCGCGCTCACCCTAAAACTTGTAGAAGAATCTTTTCGCGAAACTTTGGTTATCCGTTTTGAGAAAGCTGGCAATAGTTTAGAAGAACGTTGTGCCATTACTTTGATGGATTTACCTGCTAGTGATATTCGCTCTTGGGCAGAGTGTGTTCGTATGCCTATTGAGGTGCGTGATTTTAGCGAGATATTTAGTGAGTTAAGCATATTGCTTTATCAACATATAAAAGTTGTTTATCAAGCTGTTGATGTTTTGGCTTGGTTTAATCGTGCAGATGTTTGGCGTAAACCGGATCGTGGCCAAGTATTGATAAATCTTGCGGGCAAAATTGGATTTAATACTTCTATCTTGGTTATAGCCATGCGCAATGTGCAAGCATTAAATACAGCGGAGATTATTGCTCGCGTTGAAGCACAAGACCGGTCCAATGGTGAGCGTATCGGTGGTGCCTTTGAGGCTGCAAGACTTACAGCCATTACCGCTGCGCTTCAGTCTTAGACTCTAGAGTCTATTTCTGCCTCGAAGTCCTGGTAGGTCTTCAAGAGAGTACCCAGGCAATACAGCATCTAAATTCTTTGAGAAAGCAAAGGCTTTAAAGAGCTCGCCCATCTCTGCCTCAGAGAGTAATTTTTGTAACGCATTTGAAATTGGCAGAAAGGTTTTGGGATCGCTAGGGTTACCGATCTCTAGAGCAATGTCTCCAATGCCAGCATCCAATAAATAAGCCGCTTGATTAGTGAGATAAACATCATCGGCATTTTCTGCGAGGGCACTACGAGCAATTTGTGACCACTCAATATGTGTCGTCAAGTCACAAAGACCGGGCAAATGAAATGGATCATGAATTGCATGATGACGATGGTGGGCCATCAAGGTGCCCTCTAATCTTTGTGGATGGTAATACTCGCCCTCTGGAAAACCATAGTCGAAAGTTAGAAATAGACCTGTATCAAGTTGTTTTGCAAGCTGCTGCATCCATGCATTGGCGGGGGCATGAAGTTCAGTAACGTAGCCTTCAGAAAAATGATCACTTAAAAGGCTTTCAGGAAGAAATCCTTGCTCTACTGGTAAACCTGTTTTCCAAATCAGTTTTTCATTCTCACAGCTAACGCCGTACCAATACCAAAACCCATCTTGATAAATGATGGCATCGCAAGGAATTGCATCGATTACCTCATTGGCAATAATTACCCCTTTGAAATCTATTGGTAATGAATTGAGCCAATGGCATTGAGTAGATAACTTCAATTCTTTAATGGCATCACCAATCTGTTTTTGTTGGCGTTGTGCTAAGTCTGGAGAAATCTCAATGATGTCGTAGCGATCTAAGTCAAACCCGAGATCATTTAAGCGAGCGAGAATGGAGGCGGCAAGTTTTCCGGTGCCGGCGCCAAATTCGAGGATTTGAGTAGGCAAACCTATTTCTTTAAGACCCTCAAGAACTGGCAATAAGGTGGAACAAATTGCGGCACCAAAGAGGGGGCTTAATTCAGGCGCTGTCGTAAAGTCACCTCCAGCACCTAATTTGTGTGCCCCAGCGCTGTAATAGCCCATTCCAGGCTCGTACAGGGCCATTTCCATATACCTAGAAAATGGCAGCCAGCCACCTTGCGAGGCGATCTGAGACGCTATTTTGTCCTTCAGAAGCGCGCTATGCTCCGTTTCTAGGCTGGTCAAGGTAATATCCATAGCTCGCTAGTCTAAGAGAATTTAATTGAACGCACCCTCACCCCAGCATCAGAAAGCAGTTTTAGTGACTGGCGCTGCCAAGCGCCTTGGTCGGGAAATTGCCTTGCATTTCGCACGCCAGGGATGGGATGTCGCTGTTCATTATGGGCGATCTGGACAAGATGCCAAAGAAACTGTCAGAGAAATCGAGATGATGGGGGTTAAATCCCAGGCCTTTCAGGCCGATTTAACAGATGAGATGGCCCTTAAAAAGCTATTTACAGCAGTTGGCCAGCAATTTACAAACTTACATTGCTTGGTTAACAACGCATCTATTTTTGAATATGATCGCGCTAATTCGAGTTCACCTCTGAGTGCCCAGAGTTTACAAAATCATATACAGGTTAATTTGACTGCGCCGATTTTGCTTTCTCAGTTGATGTTTGAGCACCATAAAAGGAATACAAAAAAGATGGAGGGTCAAAATTTACCTTCCGTTATTCAATTACTCGATCAAAAGTTAATTAATCTCAATCCAGATTATTTGTCATACACCTTATCAAAGGCTGCGCTGGCAACTTCAGTAGAAGTATTGGCTCGCGATTTTGCCCCCCACCTTAGAGTAGTTGGCTTGGCGCCAGGAATTTCTTTGCCTTCTGGCGATCAAACGAATGATGGGTTTGAAAAAGCACACCAAATGACGCCCTTAGGAAAATCCTCAACACCAGAAGATATTGCTAAAGCAGCTGTTTTTTTAGCACAGGCTAACGCTATTACTGGAACCACTTTATATGTTGACGGTGGCCAACATTTATTACCCTCATCACGTGACGTGATGTTTAAGACAAACTAAGTAGACTATTTATGCATAGCATTCTTTCCCATCCAGCTCTTGCTGATTGCCGCCGGCTATTTTTAAGAGACTATGAGATTTATATCAATATCGGCGTGCATGATTTTGAGAAAAAGGCAGAACAACGCGTTGTTCTTAATGTTGATCTCTATGTTCCATTGGCGATGAATACGCCAACAAGCGACCAATTAGACGAAGTAGTCGATTATGACTTTATGCGTGAAACTATTAAGGCGCGGGCTTCTAAAGGCCATATTCACCTTCAGGAAACATTTTGTGACGATATTGTTGCAACAATGCTAGCTCATCCTAAGGTGCTGGCAGCACGTGTTAGTACTGCAAAGCCAGATGTCTACCCAGATTGCCATTCTGTTGGTGTTGAAGTATTTCGAATTAAGCAAGACTAAGTGATTTGATATGGGTGATATACGCAAAGTTATATTTGAAGAAAATAAGCTAGAGAAAAAACTCTGCCGCTTAGTTGGCCAAGCGATTGGTGACTTTGGCATGATCGAAGATGGAGACAAGGTGATGGTTTGTGTCTCTGGCGGCAAAGATAGCTATGCCATGCTTGATATCCTGATGAAGTTGCGTGAACGTGCGCCTATTCACTTTGAAATCGTAGCCGTTAACCTTGATCAGAAGCAGCCGAACTTTCCTGCAGAGACACTGCCTAACTATCTAAAGGGCTTAGGTGTTCAGTTTCATATTGAAGAGCAGGACACTTACAGTATTGTGAAGCGTGTTATTCCAGAGGGTAAGACAACTTGTGGTTTATGTTCCCGTTTACGCCGCGGTATTTTGTATCGTGTTGCAGATGAGCTCGGTGCCACTAAGATCGCCCTAGGACATCATCGTGACGACATCTTAGAAACCTTGATGCTCAATATGTTTTACGCAGGTAAGCTAAAAGGGATGCCACCTAAATTACGATCTGATGATGGTAAACATATCGTCATACGACCCTTAGCTTATGTTCCTGAGAAATTATTAGAGCGTTATGCGGACGATATGAATTTCCCAATTATTCCATGTGATTTGTGCGGTAGTCAGCCCAATCTTCAACGTCAAGTCATGAAGGAAATGTTACGTGACTGGGAGAAAAAATACCCTGGCCGAGTAGAGAATCTATTTCGCTCAATGCACCATATTGTTCCCTCCCACTTAATGGATGGCGAGGCTTTTGATTTCCAAAACTTAGAGATTTCTACAGAGCTATTTGGCATCGCTGCTAGATCCTCTGGCGATAAGGCGATTGATGAGACTGAATTAGACGAATTGGCGTGTGGAACCCTTATTCAAGGGACTTATAATCCCCCTTTATGAATATCGTCATATTGGCTGCGGGGCAAGGAAAGCGGATGAAATCTGCCTTGCCCAAGGTCCTGCAAACTCTTGCAGGTAAACCCCTCCTTGAGCATGTTCTTGTTACCGCCTTATCACTACAAAATAAACAGACTAAGACTGGTCCGATTGTGGTGGTTGGGCATGGCGCAGATGATGTACAAGAATTTCTGGCGAATGTCAGCAAAGTTGACTCTAGTTTTAGCAGAGTGACTACTGCGCTTCAGACTGAACAAAAGGGTACTGGACACGCACTCTTGCAGGCCCTCCCAAAACTCGATGTACAAGAACCTACTTTGGTTTTGTATGGCGATGTTCCGCTGACCAGTAAAAAGACTTTAAGTAAGTTGGCTAAATTAGCTGATGGCGTGCGTGGCCAAGACTCTGCTTTAGCACTACTGACTCAAAACCTTAGCAATCCGAAGGGGTATGGTCGTATCGTGCGTGATATTGATGGTTCAGTAAAAGAGATTGTGGAAGAAAAAGATGCAAGCGCTACACAAAAAATCATTCAAGAAATTAACACCGGCATCATGGTGTTACCAACCGGTGCGCTAAAGAAATGGCTCAAAGCATTGCGGGCTAGCAATGCACAAGGCGAATACTATTTAACAGATGTGATTGCGATGGCAGTTAAAGATGGCGTGCCTATTCGCACCACTCAAGCTGATGATGAATTTGAAACTATAGGCATCAATAGTCGCGATCAGTTAGCCGCTCTGGAGCGAGTACACCAACTCAATATTGCCAATCAATTAATGGATGCTGGCGTGTCATTAGCCGATCCTGCGCGGATTGATGTACGTGGCACCCTTGAGTGCGGTACTGATGTTTTTATTGACGTAGGCTGTGTCTTTGAAGGCTGTGTCACTTTAGCAGCAGGCACAAAAATTGGTCCTTATTGCGTGATTAGAAACAGCGTGATTGGTAAAGCAGTAGCAGTGCATGCATATAGCCATATTGATGGCGCTAAAGTAGGCAATCAATCAGTGATTGGTCCATATGCACGTTTACGCCCAGGCGCCGACTTATCGAATGATGTTCACATCGGTAATTTTGTGGAAGTGAAGAATAGCAAAATTGCCGCTAACAGCAAAGCAAATCACTTGGCATATGTTGGCGATTCTATCGTCGGCTCCAGAGTCAATATTGGTGCTGGCACTATTACCTGTAATTACGATGGCGTCAATAAACACCAGACCATTATTGAAGATGATGTCTTTATTGGATCAGATACGCAGTTGGTTGCTCCAGTGCGCGTTGGACGTGGCGCTACATTGGGGGCGGGTACAACCCTGACCAAAGATGCACCTCCAAACCAGTTGACTGTCTCAAGAGCGCGGCAAGTTTCCTTACAGTGGAATCGGCCTGTAAAGAAAGTAGCAGCCAAGAAAGTCGCCGCTAAAAAAACCGCAAAGGGTAAAAAATAATGTGCGGTATTGTTGGTGCAGCATCCCATCAAAATATTGTTGAAGTTTTGGTTGAGGGCTTACGTCGTCTTGAGTACCGAGGTTATGATTCCTGTGGTTTTGCAGTAATTAATGGCGGTGATGCTAAGCATCCAATTGAAAGAGCTCGTACCACAGCACGAGTTTCTGAGTTGGCTGAGCAAGGTAAGGAGTTCATTGGCACCATTGGCATTGCCCATACACGTTGGGCCACACATGGTAAGCCAGACACACAAAATGCGCATCCTCATATTTCTAATGGATTAGTTGCAGTGGTGCACAACGGCATTATTGAGAACTATGAAAATTTACGTTCAGAGTTAATAGCTGCTGGTTATATTTTTACCTCTGAGACCGATACTGAAGTGATTGCTCATTTGATTCATCAGCAATATATTGCTAGCGGTCAGGAGGATCTTGCGCAATCAGTAAGAGTAGTCTTGCCTAAATTAGATGGCGCATATGCGATTGGTGTAATTGCTCAAGATAAGCCAACTACGCTCGTGGGCGCCCGCGCCGGCTCGCCTCTAGTAGTGGCGCTTGGTGATCATGAAAACTTTTTAGCCTCAGATGCGCTTGCCTTGGCTGGGCGCGCTAGCTCAATGATGTATTTAGAGGAAGGTGATATTGCTATCTTGCAGGCAGATAGTACGCAAGTAATCGATCAATCTGGAAAAGCTGTACAAAGAGATCGTAAGCCGATGCCTGCGCAGGCCGACTCTGTGGATCTTGGCCCCTATCAGCATTACATGCAAAAAGAGATCTTTGAGCAACCCAGAGCAATCGGTGATACTTTGGCTAATATTGCTTCTTTTGGCCCAGAGTTATTTGGCGCAAGCGCCCAAGATTGGAAGGCGTTTGATCAAATCTTAATTTTGGCTTGCGGAACAAGCCACTACTCTGCCTGCGTTGCTAAATATTGGCTGGAAGATATCGCAGGTATTCCAACTCAAGTAGAGATTGCTAGTGAGTATCGTTATCGCAGCACAGTGCCCAACCCAAAGACACTGATCGTAGTGGTTTCTCAATCAGGCGAAACAGCAGATACTTTGGCGGCATTACGCCACGCTAAGTCCCTTGGCCATCCTTATACATTAGCAATTTGTAATGTTGCTAGTAGTGCAATGGTTCGTGAAACCAATTGGCACTTTTTAACCAAAGCCGGCACAGAGATTGGCGTTGCATCAACCAAAGCTTTTACTACCCAGCTATTGGCGTTGTATCTTTTGGCCGTCTCGCTTGCTAAGCGAGCAGGTAAGATTTCCACTCAGAGAGAAAAAGAGCTTCTTAGAGAATTGCGCCATCTTCCCAAGGCCTTGAATGCGGTATTGGCGCTTGAGCCACAAATCATCGCTTGGAGTGAAGCGTTTTCTAAATGTGAAAATGCCCTTTTCTTGGGCCGCGGTTTACATTATCCAATCGCACTTGAGGGCGCATTGAAGTTAAAAGAGATTTCATATATTCATGCTGAGGCTTATCCTGCTGGCGAGTTAAAACACGGACCGTTAGCATTGGTAACCGATAAGATGCCTGTTGTGACTGTTGCGCCGAATGATGTCCTATTGGAAAAACTTAAATCCAATATGCAAGAAGTTAAAGCACGTGGCGGGAAGTTATATGTCTTTGCTGATCAAGATACGAATATTGTTAGCACTGAAGGAATTAATGTTATCCGCTTGCCTGAGCATTATGGCAATCTCTCACCAATCTTGCATGTAGTACCCCTACAGTTGCTGGCATATCACACAGCTTGTGCACGCGGCACTGATGTTGATAAGCCTAGAAACTTGGCAAAGAGTGTCACGGTCGAATAATTTTAAGTTTGACATTAGTTCAATTCTATTAATTAATTTAAGTAGTTAAATCAGGACTTTACGAGGTCGTGATAGTATTTTTGTGTTCAAATAGACCTTATAAAAAAGGATATTTGTTGCAATTCATGTTTCTGTCGAAATTGGCACCACCCTTACGCTTAAATTTGCCTCTGTTGATTTGCACGGGAGTTCTATCTGCGTGTGCGGTTGGGCCTGATTTCAAGCAACCAGAACCCCCGAAGACTTCAAGCTATACCGAGAGCCCGCTTACTCAAAAATTAACGACTGCACCTGGTGTCCCTGGTGGAACTGCGCAAGAATTTGCTGAAGGTGCAGATATTGAAGCGCAATGGTGGGAGCTTTATAAGTCTCCGGAGCTAGATGCACTAATTAAAAAAGCCCTCCAGCAAAGTCCAAACTTAGGCGCTGCTGATGCAGCACTTCGTGCTGCACAAGAAAACGTTAATGCGCAAATTGGCGGACTACTTTTCCCATCAGTTAGCGTAGGTGGAAGTGCGGTACGACAAAAACAACCCTCGGCAATCTATGGTTTGAACTATGGGTCTGATACTTATAACCTTTACAACACCTCTGTTAATGTAACTTATAGATTAGATGTCTTTGGTGGCGCACGTCGAGCTGTGGAGGGGGCAAGGGCCCAAGCAGAGGTTGCGCAGTTTCAACTAGAGGGAGCTTATCTTTCATTAACTGCCAATGTGGTTACTGGTGCAGTCAAAGAGGCGGCTCTGCGGGCACAAATGCAGGCTACGGAAGAGATCTTAAAAGCGCAAACTAATTTTGCCGAAGTAACAGAAAAGCAATTAAAGATAGGAACTGTTAATAAAGTTGATTTGACATCGCAACAAACTCTCGTAGCAAGCTCACAGGTTGACTTAATTAATTATGAACGTAATTTAGCATTCGCCCGCAATCAGTTAGCAGTACTAGTTGGTGAGTTGCCTAGCAATGCCAATATTGCGAACTTTGATCTTTCTAATTTACATTTACCAGAGAAACTGCCGCTCTCAGTCCCATCAAGCCTAGTACGACAGCGCCCAGATGTCCGTGCCGCAGAGGCCCAGCTTAAAGCCCAGAATGCATTTGTGGGTGTCGCAACTGCCAACTTATTGCCTCAGTTTAATATCTCAGGTTCTATTGGAGCTGCATCACTTACCTCAAATAATTTATTTGGGCCGAACTCGTCTTTGTGGACTCTGGGGGGTGGAATTTTGCAGCCACTCTTTCAAGGAGGTCAGCTGTTAGCCCAGCGGCGTGGTGCGATTGCTAATTTTGAGCAAGCAGCTTTTCAGTATCAAGCCACAGTCTTGAATGCTTTCCAAGAAGTAGCAAATGCATTGCGTGCGCTAGAAACCGGTGCGCAAGCGCTCAAGGCAGCATCAGATGCTGAGCGTTATGCTTATGAGACTTTAGATCTAGTTCAGCAGCAATATAAATTGGGTACAGCAAGCTACTTAGCAGTTTTGTATTACCAAAATCAATATCAACAAGCTAAAGTGAAATCAGTCGCGGCTCAAGCGACGCGTTTTTCTGATACTGCAGCATTATTTACAGCATTAGGTGGTGGCTGGTGGAATCGTGAAGGCCCCGCTTTTAAACCAAAAGACATAGCGAATAAAGACCAAAATGAAACTTCTGGAAAAAATTAAGAACAAATTCGTTGCCAGTATTCTTGCCTTGTGGGCATGGCTCAAGTTGAAGGCGCTGGAGTGGAAGTTGCGTGGGAAAGCGATTGCTCTATGGGAAAAGGTAAAAGCTTTTTGGGGCCGCATGAATCAAAAATGGCGTAGTACAAAGGCTTATGCGAAGCTGATGGCTATGGAGCCTTTACAGCGTCGCATGACTATTATGTTGTGCGGTGTTTTTTTATTGCTAGGTTTGATTTTTGCTTTTAATCAAGTGAAAACCTACATGTTTAAGTATTTTGTTTCTGGAATGGGTTTACCCCCAGCGACAGTTTCAACAATGGTTATTGCTACTTCTGACTGGCAACCCAAACTGAGCAGTGTTGGTAACGTACGCGCATTTAGGGGTGTAGATTTAAGTACCGAGATTGGTGGATTGGTTCTTACGGTACCAATTAAGTCTGGTCAGGATGTCAAAGAAGGCGATTTACTAATTAAATTAAATGACGCATCTGATGTTGCACAACTTAAATCCTTGAAAGCCATGGCTGATCTTGCGAAAGTTATTAATGAGCGCGATAGACAGCAGCTAGCAATCCAAGCAATTAGTAAAAATGTGTTTGATACTAGTGCAGCGGACGCAAAGTCTAAGCAGGCCCAGGTTGAGTCACAAATTGCTTTGGTTGCTAAAAAGAATTTGAAGGCTCCTTTTAGTGGGCGTGTTGGCATTGTCTCAATTAATCCTGGTCAGTACATTAATCCAGGCGATAAGCTTTTGACTCTACAAACTTTAGACCCTATTTTTATAGACTTTAACTTGCCACAAAATAATGCAGAGCAGGTTCAAGTGGGTCAAGAAGTGATCGTGACTACAGATGCATTTAAAGATGCAAGTTTTACAGGCAAGATTACTGCAGTTAGTCCGAAGGTGGATGCCAATACTCGTAATATTCAAGTTGAGGCACAGATTGCTAATCCGGATAAAAAAATTCTTCCCGGAATGTTTGCGAATGTAAACATTAAGTTGGGCGATCAAGTCAAATTACTCACCTTGCCACAGACGGCTGTTACTTACAATCCTTACGGCTCAACCGTATTTATTGCTAAACCTACTGGCAAGAAAGATAAGCAGGGTAAGCCTGCTTTGGAGGCTCAGCAGGTATTCGTTACTACTGGTAGCACGCGTGGCGATCAAGTAGCGATTCTCAAAGGAGTTGAAGAGGGTGCTACCGTGGTTACGAGCGGCCAGTTGAAACTTAAAAACGGCACACCGCTGATTATCAATAACAAGGTGCAGCCTGCAAATTCACCTGATCCTAAGCCGCAGGAATAATTAGTCAATGAGTTGGACTGACATATTCATTCGTAGACCAGTGCTTTCACTGGTGGTGAGTGCGCTCGTGTTGGTGTTTGGTTTAAAGGCCATTGGTTCTTTGCCAGTCAACCAGTATCCCCAAACCCAAAATGCGGTGGTGACAATTAGCACGGCTTACTATGGCGCCGATCCAGAAACGATTGCAGGTTTTATTACTCAGCCGCTGGAAGCTTCAATTGCACAGGCGCAGGGTATTGATTATTTATCTTCAACAAGTGTCAGTGGAGTTTCTACAATTACCGCAACTTTGAAGTTGAACTACGACTCAAACTCGGCATTAACCCAGATTCAGACACAAATCAGCGCAGTTAAAAATCAGCTACCACCCCAGGCTCAGCAGCCAGTGCTGACGGTTCAGGTGGGTCAATCAACCGCTGCGATGTATATGGGTTTTTATAGCGATGACATACCTAATAATGCGATTACCGATTATTTGTTGCGGGTTGTAAAGCCAAAACTAGATTCAGTTGAGGGTGTACAAAATGCTGAAATTATTGGGGGTAGAAAATTTGCATTACGTGCATGGCTAGACCGCGAGAAGATGGCTGGCCTTGGAGTTGGTGCTGATGACGTATTTTCTGCGATGTCTGCTAATAACTATTTATCAGCAGTGGGAAGTACTAAGGGCGATATGGTTGCTGTTGATCTAGTCGCTGGCACTGACTTGCACACCCTAGATGAATTTCGTAAGCTAGTTGTTAAAAAAGATGGTGTCAATATTGTTTATTTGGATCAAGTAGCAACAGTTACTTTAGGATCTGAAGACTACAACACCAATGTCGCTTTTAGCGGTAGAAAGTCTGTATTTATTGGTATCAAGGTTGCGCCTCAGGCTAACTTATTAGATGTTGCACAGCGCGTAAGAGACGCTGTCCCCGATATTCAGAAGCAGCTACCAATCGGCATGACTGGCAAGATCGTTTATGACTCAACTGAATTTATTACTAGCTCTATTGATGAGGTAGTGACAACGCTAATTGAGGCCTTAGTCATTGTGACAGTAGTGATTTATCTTTTCTTGGGCAGCATGCGAGCAGTTGCTGTCCCGGTGATTGCTATGCCACTCTCTCTCATTGGCACCTTCTTTTTGATGCAGGTATTGGGCTACTCCATTAATTTACTAACCCTTTTGGCCTTAGTGTTAGCAATTGGTCTAGTGGTTGATGATGCCATCATCGTGGTTGAAAACGTCGATCGTCATATGAAGGAGGGCAAGTCTCCACTAGAAGCATCTTTGATCGCCGCTCGTGAATTGGGCGGCCCTATCTTAGCAATGACGATTGTTTTGATTGCTGTATATATTCCAATTGGCTTCCAGGGCGGATTAACAGGTGCACTCTTCACGGAATTTGCCTTTACTTTAGCTAGTGCGGTTGCTGTCTCAGGCCTGATTGCATTGACACTTTCGCCGATGATGTGTTCACGTATCTTTACGGAAGAACAAGAGGCCTCTTCTTTTGTGCAAAAAATTGATCGTATTTTTGATCAGGTTCATCACAGCTATCAAACTACCTTGCGTGACTTATTAAGTACATGGCAGGTCATTATTGTGATGGGCGCCATTCTGTTGGGTGGTGTTGCTTATCTTTATGCTACTGCACGTGCTGAGCTAGCCCCAACTGAAGACCAAGG
>Ga0007801_10000127_pt1 | contig 22392 bp, 19 predicted proteins | sample CryBogmetaGMA2M_FD_60372 | JGI IMG/M metagenome (GOLD analysis project Ga0007801, IMG submission 60372) | Freshwater microbial communities from Crystal Bog, Wisconsin, USA - MA2M | ecosystem: Environmental > Aquatic > Freshwater > Lake | place: Crystal Bog, Wisconsin, USA | collected 2009-07-06
CCCGCAACCGCGTCCGGCCGACGGAGTCCTCCCGCAACCCCTCGGTGGCGAACAGCTCCAGAATGTCGCCGGGTCGGGCGACGTAGATCGAGCAAACCTCGCTGACCAACTCCGCTGCTACCATCCGCACAAGTTCGGACATCGGCGCAGACCCCCCGCGGGAGTCGCCCTTAGCCATCAGATCACGCAGGCGGGTTAACAGGCGGCGCGGTGCGGACATATCTCTGAGGTAAGGGTCGGATTGGGCGAAAGAAAGGCGTAATGTGCCGGTGCTGTCTTAAATTGCGGGAAAAGGCGCGTATTCGTGCGCACCTGCCAACCCTCGCGCACCACCCCCCTAGGCGGCATCAGACAGAGTTTTGATAGGTCAGCTTCACCTGGAATCCATAGACCACCAACGCGACGCTAACGTTTGAGACCGCCAGCCCCCAGATCCCTATCATGAATCCGGCGACACTTCGTCCCGGCCGGGGGATCTGGTGCAGAGTATGCAGGCGGTGACCGATGTAAATAAACGCCCGGCCACCGCGCGCATCGCGATCGTGGGCAAAACCATCTCGCCATCCTCGCGCGAAACCCATGCGGCCGGCGAGTAAGCGGCTGCCCTATTCTCCCAAAGCCTGTCCTAATATCATCTCCGCCGCCGCCGCCGTCAGCTCCATCGGGTTGCTGCCCGCCGTAGGGTCCGCAATCGCCATCGCCACCACCAGCTTGCGGTCCACGTTGGTTAGTCCTAGCTCGACCAGCGTGTTCGGCACGCCGATTTCGGCCCGCAGCCCCACCACCCAGTCGTAGAACGCATCGAATGTGCTGGGCAGCCCGAGATATCCGGCCAGCCGGCCAATCCGCGCCTCGATCGCCGGGCGGTTAAACCGCAGCACGTAGGGCATCACCACTGCGTTGGTCATGCCGTGATGCGTCCCGTACAGCGCTCCCAGCGGATGGGATAGCGAATGCATCGCCCCCAGCCCTTTCTGGAACGCGGTCGCGCCCATGGCAGCCGCCGACATCATCATCGCCCGCGCTTCCAGATCAGTCCCATCCGCCACTGCCCGCGCCAGATAATCCTTCGCCAGCCGAATACCTTCCACCGCAATCCCGTCCGCCATCGGGTGATAGCCCGGCGCGCAATACGCCTCCAGGCAATGGATCAGCGCGTCCATCCCGGTGCCCGCCGTCGGCTTCGGCGGCAGGCCGACCGTGAGTTCTGGATCGCAAATCACGATTGCCGGCATCATTTTCGGATGGAAAATGATTTTCTTGGTATGCGTCGTCTCGTCGGTAATCACCCCAGCCCGGCCGACTTCAGAGCCGGTGCCCGAGGTAGTGGGAACCGCAATAATCGGCGCAATGCCGGCCGGATTGGCCCGCGTCCACCAGTCGCCGACATCTTCGAAATCCCACATCGGCCGGGTCTGCCCCATCATGAAGGCAATCACCTTGCCGCAATCCATCGCCGAGCCGCCTCCAAAGGCAATCACCCCGTCATGCCCGCCAGCGCGGAACACCGCCAGCCCATCGCTGACGTTCGCCGCCACCGGATTGGCCTGCACTTTGTCGAATACGGCAATCCCTAACCCCGCCGCCTGGCAGGCCGCCACCGCGCTTGCCACCATCGGGCTGCCGGAAATCCCCGGATCGGTTACCAGCAACGGCCTGTTGATCCCCACCGCCTTGCACGCTTCCGGCAACTCGCTAATCCGCCCCGCGCCAAAACGCACCGCTGTTGGGTAGTTCCAGTTGCCGCGCAGATTGGTCATGACAGTGTCCTTGTTCGTAGGTCGTTGTGTTTTGGGGAAGGCAGGAAAAGGCCGGCGACACCACTGGGCATTGATGGAACGTTTTTTGGTTCTTCTTGGTCTCAAGAAAACATCCGCCTAACTAACCTTCAAATGATAAGACTTAGGCCGCGTTAGCGTTTCATACCCCACCCGCGACAGGCTGGCCCCCCGGCCGGTATCTTTCACCCCGGTCCACGCCAAAGCCGGGTCGAGGTAGTCGCAGCGGTTCATGAACACCGTGCCGGTTTCGATCTGGTCGCCGAGCGTTGCCGCTCGGTCCGCGTCCTTGGTCCAGATCGAGGCCGTCAGCCCATATGGGCTGTCGTTTATCAACCGCACCGCGTCTGCGTCGTTCGCCACCGGCATGATGCCCACCACTGGGCCGAAGCTTTCCTCGCGCATCAGCGCCATCGCGTGCGTGACATCGACAACCACTTGCGGCGCCATATACGGCGTGCCGGCGGCATCGCGTGCGAACGCTTCCGGCGCCACCAGCGCCCGCGCGCCGGCGGCGACCGCATCGCGCACCTGCCCGCGCACGAAGGCGGCGGCATCGGCTTTCACCATTGGCCCCAACGTGGTCGCGGCGTCGAGAGGATCGCCCAGCACATAGGTTTTGGTGGTTTCGACAAAGCCATCGACGAATTTGGCGTATAAATCCTGGTGCACGTAAATCCGTTCGATCCCGCAGCAGGACTGGCCGGAGTTGAAGAATGCCCCGTCCACCAGATTTTCCACCGCACTGGCCAGATCGGCATCGGCGCGGACATAGGCCGGGTCCTTGCCGCCCAACTCCAGCCCTAACCCGATAAAGCTGCCAGCGGCGGCAGTTTCCATCGCCCGGCCACCGGCGACGGACCCGGTGAAATTCACCTGATCCACCTGCCGGCCGGCAATCAGTGTCGCGGTTTGCGCATGGTCCAGCACCAAAGTTTGGAACAGCCCGGCGGGCAGGCCGGCAGTATCGAAGGCGCGCTGGAAGCGTTCACCGACCAGAATGGTTTGCGCGGCGTGCTTTAGGATCACCGCATTGCCTGCCATCAGCGCCGGCACTACGGAATTGACCGCCGTGAGATACGGGTAGTTCCACGGCGCGATCACCATCACCAGCCCGAGCGGGTCGCGCGCGATCCAGCGGCGGAAGCCGTCTTTCGGGCCCGGATCAATCGGCGCCAGCGCCACCTCGGCGATCTCGATCATGTAGCGCGCCCGCTCGGCAAAGCCGCGCAACTCCCCGGCGCCATAGCGGATCGGCCGGCCCATCTGCCAGGCCAGTTCCGGCACGATCTCGTCCTGCATGGCCAGCATCGCCTCAACCGCGGCGAGGCAATAGCGGGCCCGTTCCGCTACAGGTAACCGGCGCCAAACCTCCTGCGCCCCGCGCGCCCGTGCGATGGCGGTGCTGATCGCCGCATCGGTCGCAACGGCGCGCTCGGCGTAAACCCGACCATCCACGGGTGAAATGCAGCGGATCATGACCGTTCAAACCCTCGCTTCAGTTCCCAGTCGGTCACCCGCCGGTCGTATTCCAGTTGTTCCCATTCGGCGGTGTGCACGTAGTGGTCCACCACCTCGTCGCCCAACGCCGCGCGCAGCATGTTCGAACCGCGCAACGCCGTTGTCGCATCGCGCAGGGTGCGCGGAATGTCGCGCGAACTGTCGCCCTGGTAGGCATCGCCGACGAAGGCTGGCTCCAGCTTCAATTTCTGTTCAATACCGGCCAGCCCGGCGGCGATCAGCGCGGCGAAGGCCAGATACGGGTTTAGGTCGGCGCCGCCGATGCGGCATTCCACCCGGATCGCTTTGCTGTTTTCCCCGCATACCCGGAAGCCCGCAGTGCGGTTGTCGTTGCTCCATACCGCCCGTGTGGGTGCGAAGGTGCTGACCTGGAAGCGTTTGTAGGAGTTGATGAACGGCGCCAGGAAATAGGTGATCTCCCGCGAATAGGCCAACTGCCCGGCCAGGAACTGGCACATCAGCTTGGACATGCCGTGTTTCGCCTTAGGATCGAAAAATAGCGGCTTTTTGCCCTCCGCGTCCCACAGCGACGCATGCACATGGCTCGATGAACCTGCGAGATCATAACGCCATTTCGCCATGAACGTCACCGCCTTGCCCTGGCCGTAGGCGATTTCCTTGATGCCGTTCTTGATCACCACATGCCGGTCCGCCATCTCCAGCGCCTCGGCATAACGCACGTTGATCTCTTCCTGCCCCGGTCCCCATTCGCCCTTGGAATTTTCCACCGGAATGCCGGATTTTTGCAACCCGGTGCGGATCGCCCGCATCACCGGCTCTTCCTTGCTGGTCTGGAAGATGTGGTAATCCTCGATGTAGTTCGCCGCCGTCTTCGGATCGCGGAAGCCCTTGGCGTGGATCGCCTCGTAGCTTTCATCGAAGAGGTAGAATTCCAGTTCGGAGGCAAAAAACGGCTTCATCCCCAGCGCGCTCAGCCGGGCGATCTGTCGCTTGAGGATGCCGCGCGGCGAATGCGGCAAATCGTGATGGTGCACCGCGTCCAGCACATCGGCCAGCACCAAAGCCGTGCCGGGCAGCCAGGGAATGCGCCGCAGCGTCGCCAGATCCGGCTTCATGACGAAATCGCCATAGCCCTTGTTCCAGCTCGCCGCCGCGTAGCCCGGCACCGGTTCCATATCGATGTCGTTCGCCAGCAGGTAGTTGCAGGCATGCGTTTCGTCATGCGCGCTTTGCAGGAAGAACTCCGCCTGGAACCGTTTGCCGATCAACTGCCCGGCCATGTCGGGGAAGGCCACCACGACCGTGTCGATCTCGCCCGCAGCAACCGCCGCCTGCAACGCTTCGAAGGTGAACGCTGTGGTCATGGGCTAACTCCGCTTGAAGGTCGGGCAGACGCATGTAAGCTGTTCTTTTTGTGAACAAAAAGACCAAAACGTCGTCAATTCGTTGCCTGCGGCATATGCAATCCGGTGAGACTACCCCGCAGGCTAGGGTGTCAGAAAGTTATCTGCTCCTTTGTTTTCAAAGAAAGAAGCGTTTGGCTAATGCACCCATTCAATATCGGTCGGCCCGGCGGCAAACGGGTCGCAGGTCAGAATCTGCCCGTTCACCACCCGCTCGCCCGTCATGGCCAGAATAAAACCCCAATGGCTCACCACCAACGTGGTCGCCCAATCCGGCAGCGCCTGCATTTCCGCCCGGAACACCGCCGCGCGCGCCATCACCTGATGGATAGGCTCCTCGATCGGCGGCCACCACATTTCGTCCACGCCGCTGAAATCATGCTCCGGCCAGCGCGGCCGCTGCACACTGACGCGGCTGCCCACGTCGCAGGACAGCGCATAGCGCTCCCGCACAATCGGGTTCACCTGCACCTTCAGCCCCAACGCCCGCGCCACCGGCGCCGCCGTTTGCAGCGTGCGCGTGTAGGGTGAGGCGATAATGCGGGTAATGCCCCGCCCCATCAGCGCCTCCGCCGCATGCCGCGCCTGCACATGGCCGAGCGGGGTCAGCTTGGGGTCGAGAATGCCGGGATCGCGGCCCAGGGCGGCGATATGCAGGTTGAATTCGCTTTGGCCGTGTCGCAACAGGATCATCAGTTTGGATTAGCCCCGCACACGCCGATTGTGCAACCGGTCTCGCGCGCTTATGTCTGCTTTTCAAGCTTCCCCCTGTCCAGGCTGCGCGCCGCTGACCGGGGGCCAATTTCAGCGCAGTCCCGCCGTGGCGGGTATAGGAGTGGCTTATGGGCGCCGGTGGCGACTTCCCCATAGATCTGGTGATCCTCGGTGGCATCGCTTTGTTCCTGGTGTTGCGCCTGCGCAGCATACTGGGCCGGCGTGAGGGCTTTGAACGCCCGACCGAAGCCCCGCAACCCATGCCGGCCGCCACCATGCCGCCCAGCGCGGCCGCCCCGGCAACGCCTGCCCCCGCCACCCGCGTGGTGCCCGACCCTAGCTCCGCCATCGGCCAGGTGCTGATGCAAATGACGCAGCTCGACGCCAATTTCCGCTCGGATCGCTTCCTCGATGGGGCGGAAGGTGCGTTTCGCATCATCGTCACCGCCTTTGCCGCTGGCGATCGCGTTCGCCTGCATCCACTTTTGTCCGACGATACCTACCGCGCCTTCGAAACCGCCATCGCCGCGCGTGAGGCGGCGGGCGAAACCCAACGCACTGAAATCCACGCCATCCCAGCCGCCACGATCGAGGACGCGACTTTGCACGACCGCACCGCCGCGATCACCGTGCGCTTGGTGTCCGATCAGGTAAACATCACCCACGACAGCACCGGCGCCCCCGTTGTCGGCACCGACGCGGTGACCGAGATCACCGATCTCTGGACCTTCGAACGTGTGCTCGGCACCGCCGACCCGACATGGCGGCTGGTGGCCGCCCGTAGCGCGTGACGGCGTCGCTCCGGCGCTTCGCCGCTCTCGCCACCCTGGCCGTTCTGGCCGCCTGTAGCAGTAGCCAAACCCCACCGGCACCCGAGCCAGAACCGGCATTCGCCATCGCTGTGCCGCAACGCCCCGGCCCGGCGCTCACGGCGGTCGATTTTCGCCAGGTCCCAGGCTGGGCGGCGGAAAAGCACGCCGACGCCATCGCCCCGTTCCTCGCCAGTTGCAGCCGCATGATCGGCCAATCGCTCGGCGGTACCGGCGAAGCCGCGCGCCGCGTTGGCACCGGCACCGCCTGGCGCACCGCCTGTGCCGCCGCCACCACCGTGCCACCGGGCAATGATGCCGCCGCTCGGGCGTTTTTCGAACGCCATATGCAGCCCTGGATCGCCTCCGCCGACGGCTCCGCCAAAGGCCAGTTCACCGGCTATTACGAGCCGCAATTGCAAGGTTCGGCCAAACGCGGCGGCGTCTACCAAACCCCGCTGTTGCGCAAACCTGCCAGCAGCGCCCTACCCAGCCGTGCCCAGATCATTGCCGGCGCGCTGGCCAAACAGCATCTGGAACTGGTCTGGGTCTCAGACCCGATCGACGCCTTCTTTCTGGAAATCCAAGGCGCCGGCCGCATCCATATGACCGACGGCCGCGATATCCGCGTCTCGTACGATGGCCAGAACGGCCACGCCTACTACCCGATCGGCCGCCTGCTGGTGGAGCGCGGGGAAATGGCGCTGCCGGACGTTTCGCTGCAATCCATCCGCGCCTGGCTGATCGCCCATCCCAGGCAGGCGGCGGAGGTAATGAACCACAATCCATCGTATGTCTTCTTCCGCCAACTCCCGAATACGGACCCGGATCGCGGCCCGCCCGGCGCCCTTGGCGCTCCGCTCACCCCGTTGCGTTCCATCGCGGTCGATAAGAGCTTCGTGCCCATGGGCACCCCGGTGTGGATCGAAACCACAGATCCGGTTACCGCCAAGCCGATTCGCCAGTTGATGATGGCGCAGGATGTCGGCGGCGCCATCAAGGGCCCAGTTCGCGCCGACATCTTCTTCGGCTGGGGCCCGCCCGCCGAACAGCGCGCCGGCCTGATGAACAAGCCCGGCGCCGCCTTCCTGCTGCTCCCGCGCGACCAGGGCACCCCGGTCGCCGCGAAATGACCTGGGAAGAACGCATTGCCCATTACGTTAAAGCGACCGGCTTCCCGCGCAGCCTGTTCGTCAGCGAAGATGGCCGCGTTGTCGGTACCTGGATCATGGGCAACAACTACCGGGTTAAATCTACCTATTACGGTGGCTATCCAGCCGGCTACCTGCGCCGCGTCCGCGCGCTGTTTCCGGACAAAAAGCGGGTCCTGCATGTCTTCAGCGGCAAGGTAGACCTCTCCGCGTTTCCTGGTGACACGGTGGACCTCAACGAATCCCTCAACCCCACCTATGTTGACGACGCGCAAAGCCTGCTCCGCGTCCCGCTGCCGGAATACGATCTCGTGCTGGCCGACCCGCCCTACAGCGTGGAAGACGCCGACCACTACCAAACCACCATGGTGAAACGAAACGTCGTCATGCGCGCGCTCCAGCGACTGCCGGCCGGCGCACATGTGGTGTGGCTCGATCAGGTGCTGCCGATGTACCGCAAAGACGCCTTCGCCCAGGAAGGCGTGATCGGTATGTGGAAATCAACCAATCATCGTTTTCGCGGCATCACCATCTTCCGCCGCCGCGGTCCGAACGAATAGCGCGTTCCTTCAGCAATCTTTAACAGCACAATCCTAAATCTGCAGCCCTAATGATCGGCAAGGCGCGGCAGACATGAACCCCTCACTCTCCAGTTCCGGCAACAGCCTCCTCGGCGAACGGCTCCGCTTCGTCGCGATTGACGAGCAAACCCGCGTTGGTTTGGCAGATCTTCGCCCGATCGTCACCGCAGCCCTCCCGGTGGTGCTGGACGGATTTTACAACCATCTACAAACTTGGCCGCAAATGGCCGCTCTGTTCGGTGCCGGCAAAACCATGGCCCGTGCGAAAGCCGCCCAGACCACCCACTGGCAAGCCTTGTTCAGCGGCCGGTTTGACGCTGAGTTCGAGCAATCCGCCCATCGCGTCGGCCGGATCCACGCCACCATCGGGTTGGAGCCGCGCTGGTATATCGGTGGCTACACCTATGTGCTGACCCGGCTGACGGAGGCCGTTATCCGCGCGACCACCAGTCGCTTGCATCCCAATCCCGCCCGCACTGCCGCCATGTTGCGGGCGCTACAACAAGTGGTGTTGCTGGATATGGACCTGGCCATCTCCATCTACCTCGACGAGAAACAGGCCGATTACGATAAAAAAACTGCCGCGCTCGCCGATAATTTTGACACCAAACTTGGCGGCCATGTCGAAGCCATGGTGTCCGCCTCCGCCGATCTGCGTCAGGCCGCGCAAGACATGAACGGCACCGCAGATGCCACCGCCCAACGCGCTACCATCGTTTCAGCGGCGGCAGAGGAGTGTAACGCCAGCCTGGAAACCGTCGCCGCAGCCTCGGAGGAGCTTTCCGCCTCCATCGCTGAAATCGGCCAGCAAGTGCATCACTCCACCACCACCGTGGAACGTACCGTCGCCGCCGGTCAGCGCGCGCTGTCCACTGCCGAGAGTCTCGCGGGCGTGGCCGATCAAATCGGCGATGTGGTGAAACTCATCGGCGATGTTGCCGGGCGTACCAACCTGCTCGCCCTCAACGCCACGATCGAAGCCGCCCGCGCCGGCGATGCCGGTAAGGGCTTTGCCGTGGTTGCGTCCGAAGTTAAGGCGCTGGCCACCCAAACCACCAAGGCGACGGAAACCGTGCGTGGCCAGATTGCTACCCTGCAATCCGCGACGCAGGAAACCCTGCGCGCCATCCGCGAAATCTCCGAGCGGATTAGCGACATGAGCGGCGTGGCAACCGCTATTGCCGCGGCGGTCGAACAACAAAGCGCCGCCACCTCGGAAATTTCCCGCAGTGTGCAGGAAGTCTCGGCCGCCACGCGCGATGTTGCCAGCAACATTGTTGAGGTTGACGCCGCCGCCAAGCGCTCCGGCGTCACAGCGGACCGGGTGCTGCAATCCGCGGCCGAACAGGCGGACACCACGCACAAGCTGCGCGCGGAAGCCGTTAGCTTTATCCGTGAAATCCGTGCCGCCTGATGAACGCGACGGCGTCCTGAAGGGCGCCGTCGCGTTTGCCGTTTAGCTTTTGGCGCCGGTATTAATCCCGAACATCGCATAAGGCGGGCACCAGCCCACCAATGCGGTGCCGAGCGGAATAATCCCCAGCCAGCCCCACGGGGTTTGCGGCCCGACAAATACCAACGCAATCAGCACCAGGCCAACCACAACCCGGATGCCGCGATCAATCGAGCCGATATTTTTGTTCATGGCATGCTGTCCTTCCTGCATGTGACAGGCCGACGTTAGGCCCGGCTGAGGGCTGCGTCTGTGACTTGGTCACGCCGGTCCGCCTGGGTTGGCGAAATCCTCCAGCGCGGCCCGATTGATGAAGACCACCCGCCCGCGCTCCACCGTTAGCCAGCCGCGCCGATGCAGTTCCGCCAGTACCCGGCTAACCACTTCGCGCGCACTACCAAGCTCGGTCGCAAGTTGCTGTTGGGTCATCGTCACCTCCTGCGCCGCACCTGCCATCTCCAACAGCTTCTGCGCCAGCCGCACGTCCATTCGGCTGAAGCTGATCTCGTCAATCAGCCGGATCAGCCCGGTAATGCGCTGGCTGAAATCGGCAAACACAAACTGGCGGAACGGTGCGGACTGGGCAATCAGCGTATCGAACAGCCCGCGTGGGATGGCGACGGCCTGCACCGCGCACTCGGCGATCGCCTCGGCGGGGTATTCTTCGCCGCCGATGAGACCGGCCGTGGTCAGAATGCAGCTTTCCCCCGGTGCGATCCGATACAGCACAATCGCCCGTCCGCCCTCGGAAAACTGCTGCACCTTCACCGTGCCGGCGAGCAATAGCAGGTAATGTTCCGGTCGCTGGCCCGGGCCGAACACCCGCGCCCCTTCCGGCAGCGCCAACCGGCGGGATTGCGCGCGCAGGGCCTGTTGCAACGCATCGTCAAGCTGCTGCAAGCCGGGGAATTGGCCGGTCCAGTTCATGCGCCCGAGTCTACGGGTAAAGCGCCCAGCATCCTAGCGATGTTGCGCACAGCCGGCTAAACTCGTGCCATGACCGATAAACCCCGCGTCGCCCTGTTCGTCACCTGCCTGGTCGATATCCATCGGCCCAGCGTCGGGTTCGCCGCCATCCAATTGCTGGAAGCCGCCGGCTGCCAGGTGGAAGTGCCGCGCGCGCAAACCTGTTGTGGCCAGCCGGCCTATAATTCCGGCGACCGCGCCACCACCCGCGCACTGCTGGAATCCTATCTGGAAGCCTTCGCTGGGTACGACTACGTCGTCGTGCCCAGCGGCTCCTGCGGCGGCATGCTGCGTGAACACATGCCGCAGTTGTTTGATGACGACCCCAATCTGCGCGCCCGCGCTGATGCGCTGGCGGCCAAAACCTATGAGCTGATCAGCTTCCTCACCGATGTGCGCGGCGTTACCAGCACCAATGCCGCCTATGCCGGCACCGTGACGTATCACGATAGCTGCGCTGGGCTGCGCGAACTAGGGGTGAAGGATCAGCCGCGTGTCCTACTCGGCCAGGTTGCCGGGCTGAAACTGGCAGAAATGACTGAACCTGAAGTCTGCTGCGGCTTCGGCGGCACGTTCTGCGTCAAATATCCGGATATCTCCACCCGCATGGTGGCGGATAAAACGCGCGATATCGCGGCGACGGGCGCGGATACGCTGCTGGCTGGCGACATGGGCTGCCTGCTGAATATGGCGGGGCGCCTGCACCGCGAAGGCAGCGCCATCAAGGTGCGGCATGTCGCCGAGGTGCTGGCGGGGATGACGGACATGGTGGCGCCGATTGGGGTGGGGAAGAATTAGGATGGCAAGCAGCAGCCGTTCTTTTTGTGCACAAAAAGAACCAAAAAAACATCATCCATTCCTTGCCTACGGCGTACTCTCACCGGTGAAGTACGCCAACGAAGTCAAAAAGTTTTTTTGCTTCTTTGTTTTCAAACAAAGAAGTCCTTCCCTAGCCTCTCTGGCGGGCCCGTAATATGCAATCCACCTCTCCCGCCTTCAAAGCCAACGTCACCGGCGCCCTCGCCGATGCCGGCCTGCAAAAGGCGCTGACCTTCACCCGCCCGCGTTTCCCGGAACGCCGCGCCGCCGCCGTGGCCGCGTTGCCGGAGTTCGAGCGGCTGCGTGACATTGGCCGCGACATCAAAAACCACACTTTGGCCAATCTGGATTTCTATCTGGAAACCTGGGCCGACAACGTCGAGAAGTCCGGCGGCCATGTGCATTGGTGCAGCACGGCGGACGATGCCCGCGCGGCGGTGCTGGCGATCTGCGAACGGGTCGGCGCGAAAACCGTGACCAAGGGCAAGTCGATGATTTCCGAGGAGCTCGGGATCAACGAGCATCTGGAGCAGCACGGCATCGCTCCAGTGGAAACCGATCTCGGCGAATATATCCTGCAACTGCGCGGCGAAGGCCCCAGCCACATCATCGCGCCAGCCTTCCACCTCAACCGCGAGGACTGGGAGGAAAGCTTCCGCAAATCCCATACCGACCTGCCGGCGGATCGGGTGTTCGGCGAGCGGCGGGATATTCTGGTTGAAGCACGCACCATCCTGCGGGAGAAGTTTCTCGCCGCCGATGTCGGCATTACCGGGGCCAACTTCCTCATTGCCGAAACCGGCAGCTCGGTCATTGTTACCAACGAGGGCAATGGCGACCTCACACAAACCCTGCCGCGCGTGCATATCGTGCTCGCCAGCATCGAAAAAGTGGTGCCGACGTTGGAGGACGCCACTTCGATGCTGCGTCTGCTGGCGCGCTCGGCGACCGGGCAGGATTTTTCCGTCTACACCACGTTTTCCACCGGCGCCCGCCGCCCCGGCGATCTCGACGGGCCGGAGGAATATCATGTCGTGCTGATCGACAATGGCCGCACCGGCATGATCGGCACCGAATTTCAGGACATGCTGCGCTGCATCCGCTGCTCGGCCTGCATGAACCACTGTCCGGTCTATTTCACCGTCGGCGGTCATTCCTACGGCTGGGTGTATCCCGGCCCGATGGGTAGCGTGCTCACCCCAGGGCTGATCGGGGTGGAAAAAGCCGGCCATCTGCCGAATGCCAGTACGTTCTGCGGCAAATGCGAAAGCGTCTGCCCGGTGAAAATTCCGCTGCCCAAGCTGATGCGGCATTGGCGGGAGCGGGAGTTCGAACGCCATCTGACGCCAGGGGCCATGCGCACCAACCTCGCCATCTGGGGCTGGTTCGCCCGCCGCCCCGGCCTGTATCGCACCGCCACCCGGCTGGCCGCCTGGGGGTTGGGACTGCTCGGCCGCAAACGTGGTCGCTTTGCCAGCCTGCCCTTTGCTGGCAACTGGACCGAAGGCCGCGACCTGCCCGCCCCTGAAGGCGAAACCTTCTTCGCCCGCTACGCCCGCGAACAAAGGAACCAGGCATGAGCCGCGCGGACATCCTCGGCGCCATTCGGCGCGGACTGCGGCGTGGGGCGCTGCCGGATGATCAGGCGATGGCCCTGCGTGCCCGCCTGGTTGGCCATCCCCGCCATCTCGTGCCTGCCCGCAGCCAGGTGCCCCGGCCTGCGCAGATTGCGCTGTTCATCGCCAACGTGGAGAAGGAATTCGGCACCGTCGCCCGCGTCGCCAGCCTCGATGACGTGCCGGCGGCGATCGGTGACTACCTCGCCGCCGCCAATCTGTCGACCGATTTCGCCATGGCGCCGCACCCGGACCTGCTCGGCCTGAACTGGGACAGCCGCCCCATGCTCACCCCGCGCGTCGGCCGCGCCCAAGGCAGCGACCTCGTTTGCCTCACCCAGGGCTATGCCGGCATTGCTGAAACCGGCACCCTGATGCTGCCCGCCACGCCGGAACGGCCCACCACGTTGAACCTGCTCGGCGACGTCGCGTTGGTGGTGCTGAAAGCCAGCCGTGTCGTCGGCCCGTATGAGGATGGCTGGGACCTGCTGCGTCGTGAGCTCGGCATGCCGCGCAATGTTATGCTGGTTACCGGCCCGTCGCGCTCGGCGGATATAGAATCCACCCTGGAACTCGGTGCACACGGCCCGCGCAACCTGCATATCGTGCTGGTAGATGACGACCCTGCCGCGATCGGCTGAGCCATGGCGCGCCGGGGCAAGCTAACCGAAGCCGAACTGGGCGACTGGGCGCTGTACGCGCAACAGGTGCGGCCGCTGAAAGGCAAAACCGCGCCCCCGTTGCCCATCGCCCCACCCGCGCCGGTGGCCCCCTTGGCGGAGCGCGGCTTCTCCGCCCCACCTGCGCCGAAACCTGTGCTCGGCGCCGGCTTCCTCAGCGTGGGCGACGCGCCGGGCGGGCTGGACAAGGCGAGCTGGAACAAGTTTCGCACCGGCAAAATCGTCACCATGCGCACGCTGGACCTGCATGGCCGCACCGCACAGCGTGCCTTTCACGCGCTGCAATCCTTCCTGCACGCCGCCCATGCGGACCACGTGCGCTGTGTGGAGGTGATCACCGGTCGCGGGGCAGGGGAGGGCGGCGGCGTGCTGCGGCGCGAACTCCCGCTCTGGCTCAATTTACCCGCGTTGCGCCCGCTGGTGCTGGCCGCGACCCATCCGCATGCCGCCAATCCCGGCTCGGTACGGATTATGCTGCGCCGCCCGAAATGACCCCTTTCGGCGCACGCATGCGAGCGCTGCGCACCGAACGCGGCATGACGTTGAAAGATCTTGCGGCCCAATTACAGGTCTCGGCGGCCTATCTTTCCGCCCTGGAACATGGCCGACGTGGTGCCCCCAGCATCGGGCTGGTGCATCAGGTGTGTGACATCATGGGTTTGATCTGGAACCAGGCCGAAGAACTCGCGGCCTTGGCCCGCCTGTCGCATCCCCGCGTGGTGGTAGATACGGCCGGCCTCACGCCGGAACAAACCGCGCTCGCCAACCGGCTGGCGCAGACCATTCGGCGGCTGTCGCCGGAAACCATTGCCGCTTTGCACGCGATCCTCGATGCCACCACACCGCAGCCCAAGCCCAGATTGCGGCGGGCGGCCGGCCGGGCCGAGTAGACCCGGCCCGGTTCGTCGTTAGCGGGGCAGTGAGGTCGTGCCCATCAGCGCCGCATCCACGGCGCGGGCGCATTGCCGGCCCTCGCGGATCGCCCACACCACCAGCGACTGGCCACGCCGCATGTCACCAGCCGCGAACAACCGGGGAACCGAGGTAGCATAGCCATCCGTATCGGCCAGCACGTTGCCGCGCGGGTCGAGCGTGGCGCCGGACTGTGCCACCGCCCCAGCCTGCCGCGGACCAACAAAGCCCATGGCGAGCAGCACGAGGTCCGCCTTCAGCTCAAATTCGCTGCCGGCCACCGGTTGCATTTCCATGCGGCCATTGGCTGCCTTCACCCATTCTACCCGCACGCATTTCAGCGCCGTCACGCGACCATTTTCGCTCGCCGCATCGGTGGTGAGCACCGCCCAATCGCGGTCGGTGCCTTCCGAATGAGCGTGCGAAGACCGCAGCTTCATCGGCCAGTTCGGCCAAGTCATCGCCTTGTTTTCCCGCTCCGGCGGGCGCGGCATAATTTCCAGCTGAATGATCGAGGCCGCCCCCTGGCGCACGGAGGTGCCAATGCAGTCAGACCCGGTATCGCCGCCGCCGATCACCACCACATGCTTACCGGCCGCACTCAACGTCCCGCGCGGCGCCGCCTTGGCTTCATCGTCCCCGGCCACCCGCTTGTTTTGCTGGGTCAGGAAATCCATGGCGAAGTGGATGCCGTCCAGCGCCCGCGTGGGGATCTCCAGGTCACGCGGCGCTTCCGCTCCGCCGGCCATCACCACGCTGTCATATTCCGCCAGCAAGGCGGCGACGGTCACGTCAACGCCAATCTCGACCCCGGTCCGGAATTCCACCCCTTCGGCCTGCATCTGCTCAACCCGCCGGTCCACAAGGTGCTTTTCCATCTTGAAGTCGGGGATGCCGTAGCGCAGCAGCCCGCCGATGCGGTCGGCTTTTTCAAACACCACCACATCATGCCCGGCCCGCGCCAGTTGCTGCGCGCATGCCAAGCCTGCCGGGCCAGAGCCCACTACCGCGACGCGCTTGCCCGTGCGGCTCGCGGCCGGCACCGGGACAATCCAGCCTTCCCGCCAGCCGCGATCGACGATTTCGCACTCCACGGTTTTGATCGTCACCGGGTTGTCGTCAATGTTCAGCGTGCACGCCGCCTCGCAGGGGGCGGGGCAGACGCGGCCGGTGAATTCCGGGAAGTTGTTGGTGGATTGCAGTGTTGTCAGCGCCGCTTTCCACTGGTCGTGATAGACCAGATTATTCCAGTCCGGGATCATGTTGTTCACCGGACAGCCATTGTGGCAGAACGGAATGCCGCAATCCATGCAGCGCGCCGCCTGATCGGCCACTTCCGCCGGGGCCAGCGGCTGGATGAATTCCTTGAACGACTTCACCCGCTCCGCCACGGGGGCGTAGGTGCGATCGTGCCGCGCAATCTCCAGGAAGCCAGTTACCTTACCCATCGTGCAGGCACTCCAAAGCAAGTAGACAAAAAGTTTTTGCTGCTTTTTTTCAAAAAGAAGCGCTTCGCCTAAGCAGTCCTTTTTTGCAAAAAAGGACCAAAAAACCCTCGTCTATTCAGCGGCCTGCGCGGCTTGCGCCTCCTTGCGGAGGTCTTGCAGCGCGCGGCGGTAGTCTTTCGGCATCACTTTCACAAACTGGTTCAACGCCGTGTCCCAGTCGTCCAGCAACGCGCGGGCGCGGGCGGAGCCGGTGTGCAGCAAATGCCGCTCCACCAGGATGCGCAACCGCTCGGCATCGAAGCGCAGCGGATCGCCCATGCCGTTATCGACCACGCTCGGCGCACGCTGGCGCGGCTGGTCCGGATTGTCGGAGGCCGCTTCGGCGGGGCCGATATCTTCCAGATCCACCATTGCCGTATTCGCCAGCAGCTTAAAGCGGCCATGCGGATCGTAGACATAGGCAATGCCGCCCGACATCCCGGCCGCAAAGTTGCGCCCGGTTTCGCCCAGCACCACCACCACGCCGCCGGTCATGTATTCGCAGCCATGGTCCCCGGTGCCTTCAACCACCGTCACCGCGCCGGAATTGCGCACCGCAAACCGCTCGCCAGCCACCCCCTCGAAATACGCTTCGCCGGCAATCGCGCCATACAGCACGGTGTTGCCAACGATGATGTTCTCCGAGGGATTACGGCTCAGCCCAGCCGGCTGGCGCACGATTACCCGCCCGCCGGACAGCCCCTTGCCGACATAGTCGTTGCTATCGCCGGTCAGTTCCAGTGTCACGCCGCGCGCCAGGAAGGCGCCAAAGCTGCCGCCGGCGGTGCCGGTAAAGCGAATGGCAATGGTGTCGTCCGGCAGGCCGGCATGGCCATATTTCCTGGCAATCTCACCGGACAGCATGGCGCCGACGGTGCGATTTAGGTTGATGATCGACTTCTCCAGCCGCACCGGCTCGCCGTTCGCCAGCGCCGGGGCGCATTCAACGATCAACTCGCGGTCCATGGTCTTTTCCAGATGATGCTCCTGGAACTCACCATGCTTGATCGCCACGCCTGCGGCCGGCACCACTTCGTGCAGCAGCTTGCCGAGATCGACGCCCTTGGCCTTCCAATGCGTGATCGCCGGCTTGGTGTTCAGCCGGTTCACCTGCCCGACCATCTCCTCAAAGCGGCGGAAGCCCAGCTGGGCCATAATCTCGCGCACTTCCTCGGCGATGAAGAACAGATAATTGATCACATGCTCCGGGGTGCCGGTAAACCGCGCCCGCAGCACCGGATCTTGCGTCGCAATGCCAACGGGGCAGGTGTTCAGGTGGCATTTGCGCATCATAATGCAGCCGGCGGCAATCAGCGGGCCGGTGGCGAAACCGAACTCGTCGGCCCCCAACAGCGCGCCCACCACCACGTCGCGCCCAGTGCGCAGGCCACCATCAACCTGCACCACAATCCGGCCACGCAGCCCGTTCAGCACCAAAGTCTGCTGCGTTTCCGCCAGCCCGATTTCCCACGGCGAACCCGCATGGGTCAACGAGGTCAACGGGCTCGCACCCGTGCCGCCTTCGTAGCCAGAAATGGTCACATGGTCGGCGCGGCACTTGGCCACACCAGCCGCCACCGTGCCAACGCCCACTTCGGACACCAGCTTGACGGAAATCCGCGCCTGCGGGTTGACGTTCTTCAGATCGTAGATCAGCTGCGCCAGATCCTCGATCGAGTAGATATCGTGATGCGGCGGCGGCGAAATCAGGCCCACACCCGGCGTCGAATGCCGCACGCGGGCGATATTCTTGTCTACCTTGTAGCCCGGCAACTGGCCGCCTTCACCCGGCTTCGCGCCCTGCGCCATCTTAATCTGGATGTCGTCGGCGTTGACCAGATACTCGGTGGTAACACCAAACCGGCCGGACGCAACCTGTTTGATGGCCGAGCGTTCGCTGTCGCCGTTCGGCAGCTTCACGTAGCGATCAGCTTCCTCGCCGCCTTCGCCGGTGTTCGACCGACCGCCAATGCGGTTCATCGCCACCGCCAGGGTCGCATGCGCTTCCCGGCTGATCGAGCCGAGGCTCATCGCCCCCGTGGCGAACCGCTTGACGATCTCCTTCGCCGGCTCAACCTCGTCCAGCGAAATCGGCGTCGGCGCCAGGCGGAACTGCATCAGCCCGCGAATGGTCAGCAGCCGCTCGTTCTGTTCGTTGATGTTACGGGCGAAATCGCGATAGCGATCCTGCGAGTTGCCACGCACGGCGTGCTGCAGATTGCTGATGCTTTCCGGCGTCCAGGCATGGTCCTCGCCGCGCAGGCGGAAGGCGTAATCGCCGCCCACATCCAGCATTTCGGCGTAGATCGGGTTGTTGCCATAGGCCTGGGCATGCCGTTCCACTGCCTCGGCGGCAATCTCGGCCATGCCGGCGCCTTCGATGCGGGTGGCGGTGCCGGTGAAGCATTTCTCGACAAAGGCGCTGGACAAGCCAACGGCGTCGAAAATCTGCGCCCCGCAATAGGACTGGTAGGTGGAGATGCCCATCTTGGACATCACCTTCAAAATACCCTTGCCAATCGCCTTCACAAAGTTCTTGCGGGCGTCGTAAGCGGTCAGCTTCAGCCCATTGGTCACCCGCAGCTGCTCGATGGTCTCGAACGCCAGATACGGATTGATCGCCTCGGCCCCATAGCCGGCCAGTGCGCAGAAATGATGCACTTCGCGCGCCTCACCGGTTTCCACCACCAGCCCGGCATTCGTGCGCAGGCCCTGACGGATCAGGTGATGATGCACCGCCGCGGTGGCCAGCAGCGCCGGGATGGGAATGCGATCGGTCGACACGCCGCGATCCGAGATCACCAGAATGTTGAAGCCGTGCAGCACGGCATCCGTCGCCTGGTTGCACAAATCCGCCAACGCCCGTTCCATCCCGGCCGCGCCTTCGCTGGCCGGCCAGCCGGCATCCAGCGTGCGGGCGCGGAAACGGCCGCCGATCTGGCTGGAAATGGCGCGGATTTTGGCCAGATCGCCATTGGTCAGGATCGGCTGGCTCACTTCCAACCGGTTATGCGTACCCTTGGCATGGCCGAGCAGGTTCGGTCGCGGCCCGATCATGGAGACCAGCGACATCACCAGTTCTTCACGGGTGCTGTCGATCGGCGGGTTGGTCACCTGGGCGAAGTTTTGCTTGAAGTAGTTATACAGCAGCTTCGGCTTGCGGCTCAGCACCGCAATCGGCGTATCGGTGCCCATGGAGCCGAGCGGATCGTCGCCCAGCATGGCCATCGGCTCCAGGAAAAACTGCATGTCTTCCTGGGTGTAGCCAAATGCCTGCTGCATGTTCAGCCGGGTGGCGCTGTCATTCGGCGGGTTGATCGTCAGCCCTTCCGGTAACTCCGGCAGCTCTTCCAGCTTAATCTGCGTCGCCTTCAGCCATTCCTCATATGGATGGCGCGTCGCCAGCTTGGCCTTGATTTCGTCGTCGTCGATGATCCGGCCTTCTTCGAGGTCGATGAGCAACATCTTGCCCGGCTGCAAGCGCCACTTGCGCACGATGCTGCTTTCCGGCACCGGCAACACGCCGGATTCGGAGGCCAGGATCACGTGGTCGTCATCGGTGACCACATAGCGCGCCGGGCGCAGCCCGTTGCGGTCCAACGTGGCGCCAATCTGCCGCCCATCGGTAAACGCGATCGAGGCCGGGCCATCCCACGGCTCCATCAAGGCAGCGTGGTATTCGTAGAAGGCTCGCCGTTCCGGGTCCATCAGCGGATTGCCCGCCCAGGCTTCCGGGATCAGCATCATCATCGCATGCGCCAGCGAGTAGCCGCCGGCCAGCAGAATTTCCAGCGCGTTGTCCAGGCAAGCCGTGTCGGATTGGCCATGCGGGATCAGCGGCCACATCTTGTCCAGATCCGGGCCCAACAGGTCGGACGCCATCGAGCCACGGCGCGCGAACATCCAGTTCACGTTGCCGCGCACGGTGTTGATCTCGCCGTTATGCGCCATGAAGCGATACGGATGCGCCAACCTCCAGGACGGGAAGGTGTTGGTCGAGAACCGCTGATGCACGAGCGCCAGCGCCGATTCGGTCAGCGGGTTCTGCAAATCCAGATAGAAGCTACCCACCTGCGGCGCCAGCAACAGGCCCTTATAGACCAAGGTGCGGGTGGAGCAGGACGGCATATACAGTTCCGACAGACCCGGTAGCCGGCTTTGCACGCTCAGATCGCGCACATTGTTCAGCACCTGCTTGCGGATGGTCAGGATCTTGCGCTCGAACGCGTCCTGGTCCGCCACGTCCGGGCCACGGGTGATGATCGCCTGCCGGATATCCGGCATCGTCTCAATCACCTTTTCGCCCAGACCGGTCAGGTCGGTCGGCACGGCCCGCCAGCCGAGGAAGCTTTGCCCCTCAAGCGCGGTGATCCGTTCCACCAGTTCCATCGCATAGTCGCGCGCCGCCTTGTCCCGCGGCAGGAAGCACATCGCCACCGCGTAATGGCCGGGCTGCGGCAGGCTGAGGCTCAGCCCCTTGGCCCAATGGCGCAGCAGTTTGTCTGGGATTTGAATAAGGCAGCCAGCGCCGTCACCCACCAACGGGTCAGCACCCACCGCGCCGCGATGATCCAGGTTCACCAGGATCTGCAGCCCGCGCCCGATCAGTTCGTGCGATTTTCGGCCCTTGATATTCGCCACGAAGCCAACGCCGCAGGCGTCATGCTCATGGGTGGGATCATAGAGGCCTTGAGCCTCCGGCGGGCCTTGACGCACGGGCTGATAGATCACGGGCATGTCCATCGCGGGCAGGTCCATTCGATTAAGTTCCCTCAAACTACGGCAGTACTGTTGTCTAACGCAGACGCGCGCGCTGCAGCCGTCGCAGTGCAGCAAATTAGCGCGTATCACACCGCACTGCCACGGTTAAGCCATGATTCAACAATCCGGCATCCCGCTGTGGGCGCACGTACGCAATATTGTTGCGTACGTGCGGCGAAACCCAGATCAGGCACCGCCGTCGATGGTTAAAATCGTGCCAGTGGTGTAGCCGGATCGCGGGCTGGCCAGAAATGCCACCGCCGCGCCAATTTCCTCTGGCAAGCCCATGCGGCCAAACGGCATCGGCGCCATCAACTCGCGCCAACGCTCTGCGTCGCCAAGCTTTTCGGCCGCCGCATGGCGCAGCAGCATCTCCTGCCGATCGGTTTCGGTGGCGCCCGGATTAATCCCCACCACGCGAACGCCATCTTTTTGGCTGGCGTGCCCCATAGCGCGGGTGAATGCCATCAGCGCCGCGTTGCCGGCCGCGCCGGCGATGTAGCCGGGCGGGAATTTCTCCCCCGCCGCGCCAATCACATTCACAATCACCCCGGATTTGCGCGCGGCCATCGCCGGATACAGCGACCGGCAAAGGGAAATAAACCCGAAGACCTTCAAATCCCACGCCCGGCGCCAGGTCTCGTTGTCCACCTGCAGCACCGTGCCGGGCGGGATCGCGCCGGCATTGTTCACCAGCACATCCACCACACCGGCCGCCGCCACCACGCGTTGCACCTCCGCCTCGTCCGACAAATCCGCCGCCAGCACATCCACCTGCACCTGCCAGCGGGCGCGGATGCCAGCTGCCGCCGTTGCCAGCGCCGCCGGATCGCGCGCTATCAGCAGCACATCCATGCCCTCGGCCGCGAGCACCTCAGCCGTTGCCCGGCCGATCCCCTTTGATCCGCCGGTGATCAAGGCCCGCTTGCCGCTCAAGTGTAAGTCCATGCGCCTGCTCCCGAGATATTATCGTCTTGTGTGAGTGCGATATGGCGTCTGCCAGCCAATCGCCTACCCTTCGCCGAAGGCCGCCGCCATCAGCGCCTGGGTGTAGGCTTCGCGCGGATGGGCGAAGATGTCGTTGGCGCTGCCCTGCTCGACGACCTGGCCGTGCCGCAGCACGATTACCCGATGCGCCAGCGCCCGCACCACCGCCAGATCATGGCTGATAAACAGATAACCGAGCCGATGGTCCTGTTGCAGCTTGCGCAATAGTGCCACGATTTGCGCCTGCACGGACCGATCCAGCGCACTGGTCGGTTCGTCCAACACAATGAAGCGCGGCTTCAGCACGATGGCGCGGGCGATGGCGATGCGCTGGCGCTGGCCCCCGCTGAATTCATGCGGGTAGCGCGCCATACAGGCTTCCGGCAGCCCCACCTCGGCCAATGCAGCGGCAACCTGGGCGTGGCGGGCTTCGGCGGTCAGTTGCGGTGCATGCACGGTCAGCCCTTCGGCGACAATGTCGCCCACGCTCAGCCGGGGGGACAGGCTGCCGAACGGGTCCTGAAACACAATCTGCAAATCGGCGCGCAGGCTGCGCATGGCGGTTTTACTCAACCCCGCCAGATCGCGACCATCCACCCGCACCACTCCGCGCGCGGTATTCAACCGCAACATGGCATAGCCCATGGTGGATTTGCCGGACCCGCTCTCGCCCACCAGCGCCACCGTTTCCCCGGCGCGGACGCTGAGGCTGACATCCTGTACCGCCCGCACCTCGCCCACCTGCCGTCGCAGCACACCGCGCCGGATGGCAAAGCCAACGCTGAGATGGCGG
>Ga0007801_10000138_pt1 | contig 21722 bp, 20 predicted proteins | sample CryBogmetaGMA2M_FD_60372 | JGI IMG/M metagenome (GOLD analysis project Ga0007801, IMG submission 60372) | Freshwater microbial communities from Crystal Bog, Wisconsin, USA - MA2M | ecosystem: Environmental > Aquatic > Freshwater > Lake | place: Crystal Bog, Wisconsin, USA | collected 2009-07-06
AAACGGGCTTCAAAGCCGCCTAGCACAGGAACCGGCCATTCCACCAAAGCGGCGATTTCTTGCAACAAATCCGCGTCGATATGGGCGGTCCCATTAACACTGGCAGCAGACAACTCGGCCTGAGTGCGGATGATGTCCATGCGTTCGGCGTAGCTGGCAATCACTTGCCCCTCATTACGCAATATTTCGGCGTATTCTGCCGGTTTGTCGAGGGTGATGGTTCTCGGACTATGAAAGCGATGCCCCCGTGTGTTGCAACCCGTGGGCAGGTCGAGAATCGTGGTTTCTATGACGGTTTCACCGAACATCAACAACACCCAATGGGCCGGGCGGACGAACTCGGCGGTTCCTGCACCCCACCGCATCCGTTTGGCGATAGGTAGGGCAGAAAGGCTAAGTTTGATGATATCGGGAATCAGGTCTGCCGTTGCCGCTCCCTTGACCTCTTGCCTAAAGCACAACCATTCCCCCTTGTCGGTTTTCAGGGTGGTGAGTTGATCCAAGGTCGTCCCGCAACTGCGCACAAAGCCTTCGGCTGCTTTGGATAGGGAGCCATCGGCAGTGTAGGCCGCATTGATGGCGGGTCCGCGTTTTTCCACGGATTGGTCGGGTTGGGCCACGCTCAAATCTTTGACTAAAAGAGCTAGGCGGCGGGGTGTGGCATAGGCAGTAACTTCTCCAAAGGACAAACCCGCCTTGCCTAGCCCGGTTTCGACACCGGTTTGCAGTGCGCGGGATAAAGTCAGCAAAGATTTGGGCGGCAATTCTTCAGTGCCCAATTCAAACAACAAATCGCGTTTATCAGCCATGGCTGCTCTCCTTATCCACTAACATGGGGAAGCCTAATTTTTCGCGGCGGGCGTAATAGGTCTCGGCCACGGACTTGGCCAAATCGCGTACACGAAGTATGAAGCGCTGGCGTTCGGTCACAGAAATAGCCCTGCGACTGTCCAGCAGGTTGAAGGAATGGGAGGCTTTCAGCACCATTTCATAGGCGGGCAAGGGCAAATCCTGGCTGATCAATTGGCGGCACTCTTGTTCGTAGGTATCAAAACAATGGAAAAGAAAGGTAGTTGGAGCGTGTTCAAAATTGTAGGATGACATTTCCACTTCGTTCTGGTGGTAGACATCGCCGTAGGTCACGTCGCCCTGCGGCCCATGCGCCCAAACGATGTCAAAGATGCTTTCTTTGCGTTGCAGATACATGGCTAGACGTTCAATCCCATAGGTAATCTCGCCGCTGACTGGTCGGCAATCCAACCCACCCACTTGTTGGAAATAAGTGAATTGGGTCACTTCCATGCCATTCAGCCAAACCTCCCAGCCCAGCCCCCAGGCACCTAGAGTCGGCGACTCCCAATTGTCTTCCACAAAGCGGATGTCGTGTTCAAGAAGATCAAAACCTAAAAAACGGAGAGAGCCTAGGTAAAGCTCTTGGAAGTCCGTCGGAGAAGGCTTCATGATCACCTGAAATTGGTAGTAATGTTGCAGCCGGTTGGGATTCTCGCCATAACGACCGTCGGTGGGGCGGCGCGAGGGTTGCACATAGGCCGCGTTCCAGGGTTCGGGTCCGATGGAGCGTAGGAAAGTGGCGGGATGGAAAGTGCCCGCGCCGACTTCAAGGTCTAGAGGTTGCAAGATGACGCAACCTTGCTTGCCCCAATATTCCTGTAGCGCCAAGATAAGCCCCTGAAAGGTGGAAGCATCGCGTGAGTTGGAGTTGGTATTGTCCACGGTCATTGAGATTAGTGATGAAAGTGTGGAAAAAAACCAAATTATACCCCATCAGCCACATGGGCGAGGGTTGACAAGCACTTGCTTGACAAGATTCCCTTCCATTTTGGTGATTTCCAGATGATGGTCCATCAGTCTGAGGCTGGTTCCGGGTTGCGGGATGTTTTCCAGATATTCGATAATCAGGCCGTTTAGGGTTTTTGGCCCTTCCGTCGGTAGCGCCCAGCCTGTGACCCGGTTGAGTTCCCGCAGGGTGATGCTGGCATCGACCAGATAGCTACCGTCCTTCTGTCTTTGGATATCGAACGAATCTGGAGTGAATTCCCCCACGATTTCTTGCAGTAGGTCTTCCAATGAGACCAATCCCATCACATCGCCGTACTCGTCGATAACCAAGCCAAAACGCGAATTTTCACGCCGGAAATTCAATAACAACTGATGCAGCGGCATGTTTTCCGGAATAAAGTGGATTTTGTCCAGACTCTTTGCGATAGTCTCCTTGTTGAAGTCGCTATGGATCATCCGAATCAATATCTTGCGCAAATGCAGCAAACCGAAAACCTTGTCTATGCTTTTTCGGTATACCGGAAGCCGTGTATGGCGGCTATTTTTGATTTGCTCGACGATTTCATCCAAAGGTGCGTCCAAGTCGATGGCTTTGATCTCATTGCGAGGAATCATGATGTCTTCGACCGATGCCGATTCAAGGTCCAGGACACTGAGCAGCATGTTCTGATACCGCTCCGGGATCATGGCTCCGGCTTCGGCGACAACAGTGCGCAACTCCTCCTTGCTTAGGGCGCTATGGGTTTCGCCCTTCGGGTTGAAACCTAGCAGCCTCAACAAAAGGTTGGCAACCATATTGACCAGCCAAACCACCGGATAAAAAAGCCACATCAGCGGGACGATTATCCATGATGAGCCAAAGGCAAGCCGTTCAGGATGCCGTGCGGCTAGCGTCTTAGGCGCCACTTCGGAGAAAATCAACACAGCCAATGTCAACACGCCGGCGGTGATGGCGATGCCCCTCTCGCCAAACAGTCGCAGTGAAATCACTGTGGTTAGTGAGGACGCCAATATATTGGCAAAGCAATTGCCTAATAGAATCAAGCCAATCAGCCGTTCAGGACGACGAAGCAGTTTTTGTGCCCGTATGGCTCCAGGATGGCCCGCTTTGACCCTATGCAGGAGGCGGTAACGGTTCAGTGCCATCAGTGCAGTTTCAGCCCCGGAAAAGAATGCCGAAATGATCAGCAACAGAACAAGCGAAACAAACAATAGGCTAAGCGGAATTTCGTTCAAGGAAACATCGACTCCATGGCAAAGATTAGATTTCCAATATCTAAGGCTAAGCGAAGTTAAAGTCAAGTGCTACATCTACGGCAATTCTCATTTTGGTAATTGCCCTCTTACCGGCGAATGGCGCGTTGCCATTGAATAACGGTGGGAGCGGTTTTTAATCGTGACGCAGGCCGGTAAGTCGCGGTAAAAAAACCGCTCCCACGGTTGCATCCATAGATTTTTTACTTGTTTCAGCACCCTGGCTTTAGTAAACTAACTCGTTTTTCAGGCGATGGCCTATATTCTAAGCCATCACTCCTTGCCTTACCGATTTCAACGGAAGGCTTTTTAATCCGAAAGGAGCTTTCATGCGTCACTATGAAATTGTTTTTCTCGTTCACCCCGACCAGAGCGCACAGGTTCCGGCAATGATTGAGCGATATCGTGCCATCATCGAGTCGGCTTCCGGCACAATCCATCGTCTTGAGGACTGGGGCCGTCGCCCTCTGGCCTATGCCATCAACAAGGTTCATAAAGCCCATTATGTGCTGATGAACATCGAAATCGACCAGCCTACCCTTGAGGAGTTGGAAAGCAATTTCCGCTTCAACGACGCAGTTTTGCGGAGCTTGACGCTGGTACGCGATGAGGCTATCACCGAACCCTCGCCTTTAATGCGTGCCGGTCAAAGCGAAACTGAGACTGAAAAAACCGGCCTCGACGATGACGAGGAGGACGATGAAATAATCTTGGCCGAGGAGGCACTGGTCATAGATATTGATCCAGCCTTGGTCGAAGTATAAAGAGATCACCCTCTGCTTCATGGTCTTATAACACGTCATCAATATTTTTAGAGAGTCCGAATATGGTTCGTCAATTCAAACGTAGAAAATTTTGCCGTTTCACCGCAGACAATGTCAAGGAAATCGACTATAAAGACTTGGAGACATTAAGGGAGTTCATTTCTGAAACAGGAAAAATCGTGCCTAGCCGTATCACTGGAACCAAGGCAAAATATCAAAGGCAACTTGCCACGGCAATTAAGCGCGCACGTTTTCTGGCTTTACTGCCATTCTGCGATTCACATCCCCAGTAAGGTCTGGAACCAACCCCTTTAGGGCTGTGAAAAGGCATAGTACGCAATGCGATTTATAGCGGCTTACACCATGCGGGGAAGGTATCAGGCACTGGTCGCAATTTGCGGTTTAGCGATTGCCTCGTTACTGATTCCTCCCCTGAGCCTATTCAGTTCGGCATTGTATGCTCTAGTGGTCTTGCGCAAAGGCGGCGGAGAAGGTGCATGGGTGTTGTTGTTTGCGTTGCTGGCACTGGGCGCAGGAAGTGCTTTGCAAACCGGCAGCCCCGCGCAAGGCATTAGCTATGGCCTACTGCTTTGGGCCCCTAGCTGGCCAGTGGCAGTCGTCCTGCGCGAATCGCGCAGTTTGACATTGGCAATGGAAATCGCCTTAGGCATGGGATTGTGTGTCGTGTTGGGTGTTTATGCTGTGGTGAGTGATCCAGCAGCCCTATGGCGGGAAAATATGCAGTTATTCCTGCAAGCTTTGTCGCAGAATGCCCCGGAAGATTTCGACCCTGTCAAGTTTGGCAATGCGATGGATATTTTTTCACATTACCTGACCGGTACGGTTGTAGGTGGTTCGTTATTAAGCCTATTATTGGGATTATTCATCGCTCGCTGGCTACAGGCAAACCTGTACAATCCTGGTGGGTTTGGGAGGGAATTCGCGGAGTTGCAATTACATAAGCCCGTGGTTTATTTAGGCCTTGCCTTTATCAGTGCAGGATTACTATTAAAAGAGGGGAATCTAGCAGAGATTGCTTGGAATCTGAATGGTGTGTTTCTCGTATTGTTCATCCTTGCCGGTTTTTCCATTCTTCATGCAGTATTATTGGGCAGAAAGGGTTTTTTGACCTTTGTTATCTATCTGGCCATTTTTTTTATATTGATTATGCTGAAATGGCTGTTTCTCCTTGTCGCTTTCTTGGGTATTAGCGACCCTTGGTTGGACTGGCGAAAAGTTCCGAAACGCTCCTAAAATTTAACCCCACGCACCAAAAGACAGGCGTTATTGAAATACAAAAATCAACTAATTAGCAGCTTGGGAATGCTTTCCCTTTTGAAGCTGGATAGTTACAAACACACCTTGAATTAAGTAAAAAGAGGCATTGCAGACGATGGAAATTATTCTTCTCGAAAAGATCGCTAAACTTGGCAACCTAGGCGATAAAGTGACTGTCAAACCCGGTTACGGACGCAACTTTCTGATCCCACAAGGCAAAGCGGTGCGGGCATCAGCGGAAAAACTGGCCGAGTTTGAACAACGCCGTGCGGAGTTGGAACAGAAAGCCACCACCGAATTTGCCGCTGCCCAGGCTCGCGCCGAGGCTTTGTCCAAGTTGAATGTCACGATCACCCAAAAAGCAGGTGAAGAGGGGCGGCTGTACGGTTCTGTTGGCGTGAAAGACATTGCCGATGCGGTCACTTCCGCTGGGGTTGATCTTCACAAAAAGGAAGTCCGCCTACCTACCGGCCCTATCCGCCATACCGGGGACTTTGATATCAAACTACATATCCATGCTGACTTGGATGCCATTGTAACGGTGAAAATTGTCGGGGAGTGACAACCCAGCGGTTTATCTATAGCATCCTGTTTTACGCGCTAACGCCTCTAATCCTGTCCCGCATGGCTTGGCGGGGGAGGCGCGAGCTTGGTTACCGCCAGCGTTGGCGCGAACGCTTTGCCTTCTATGGCAATTCCGATCCAAGGCAGAATGTAATCTGGTTCCATGCCGTTTCCGTAGGTGAATCTGAAGCTGCGTTTCCGTTGATTCGTGCCATGTCCAATCGATATCCGGAAATTCCGATTTTGGTCACCACCACAACACCCACAGGTTCGGAACGGGTCAAGTCGGTGCTGGGGGCTCAGGTGGGCCATGTCTATCTCCCCTACGATTTGCCCGATGCCGTGTCACGCTTCTTGGACCATTTCCAACCTCGCCTAGCGGTGATGATGGAGACTGAAATTTGGCCTAACTTGTTTCACGCCTGTGCCAGCCGTGACATTCCGTTGGCAATAGTCAATGCACGGCTGTCGCAACGCTCTGCGAAAGGCTACGCAAGGCTCGGCAGTTTCACGCGCAAAACGCTGGCTAACGTAGGCTTGATCAGCGCACAAACCCAAGCCGATGCTGATCGATTCATAGGTGTGGGCGGCAAGAGTGAAGCCGTAGAGGTCACGGGTAACATCAAGTACGATTTCGAATTACCCAAGGATTATTTCCAGCAGGCGACCGCTCTGAGGGAAACCTTATTCGGCAAGCGGCCAGTCTGGATTGCCGCCAGCACCCATGAAGGCGAAGAGGCAATGGTCTTGCGGTGTTTTTCCAAGCTACGGGCACGGTATCCTGAATTGTTGCTGGTGTTGGTGCCTCGCCATCCGCCCCGCTTCGAAAAGGCAGCGGGCTTATGCTTAGCCGAGGGATTGACACTCAGCCGTCGCAGCCAGGGCATAGGGGCAGAAAACGCCGAGGTATTCTTGCTGGATACCTTGGGCGAACTGCGTCTTTTCTATGCCGCCTCCGATATTGCTTTTGTCGGCGGCAGTTTGGTTCCCGTGGGCGGACATAATGTGCTAGAACCTGCTTTAGCCGGGTTGCCGGTGATTTTTGGGCCACATATGTTCAATTTCGAGGAAGCCGCATCGAAACTAATCGAAGCAGGCGGGGCGGTTGGTGTACCCGATGAACATGGACTGACCGAGCAGGTCGGCGCGTTACTGAACGATACCAATATGCGCCAGCAGATGGGCGCAAAAGCCAGACTTTTCGTCGAATCTGGAAGGGGCGCATTGGCAAAAGTCGAAGCAGCCTTGTCTGCTTTGATGGCATCATGAAGCGTTGATTCGACTTGACAACACCGTAGGGATAGTTTCCAAACCCACCCCCCTTGACAATATCGTAGGGGTAGGTCAACCCTACCCTTCCAAACCCACCTTTAGGTTTGGGACCGGGCATGTTTGGAACCTGCCCCTACGTTAAAAGAACCATCTTTTCACATAGCTTAAAATAATCAGGAATTGTTAAAATGGCACTACACTGTGGCATAGTTGGCCTGCCCAATGTCGGCAAATCGACCTTGTTTAATGCATTGACCAAAGCGGCCATCGCCGCCGAAAACTATCCTTTCTGCACTATCGACCCCAATGTCGGGGTGGTTCCTGTGCCAGATTCGCGCCTTGAAGCACTCTCAGAAATCGTCAAGCCCCAGCGGGTGGTTCCCACCGCCATAGAGTTCGTCGATATTGCCGGCTTGGTGGCAGGTGCATCAAAAGGGGAAGGCTTGGGCAACCAATTCCTGGCCCACATCCGTGAAACCGATGCCATCGCCCATGTTGTGCGTTGTTTTGAAAACGACGATGTGGTTCATGTCGCAGGCAGGATAGACCCCGGTTCGGACATTGACGTGATCCACACCGAACTCAACTTAGCCGACATGGCTTCGGTGGAAAAGGCCATGCAGCGTGTGTTGAAGAGCGCTAAGTCTGGCAATAAGGACGATTTGCATAAGAAAGAGATTTTGGAAAGGTTGACCGTCCATTTGGATGCAGGCAAACCGGCCCGCTCGTTGGGGCTGGACGCAGATGAAAGAGAACTGATCCGTGATCTTTTCCTGCTGACCATGAAGCCGACCATGTATATCGCCAATGTGCAGGAAGACGGTTTCCATGACAACCCCTTGCTTGACCGTGTCCACGCAATTGCGGCGGAGGAAGGCGCAATGGTGGTTCCCGTATGCGCCGCCTTAGAGGCTGAAATTGCCCAACTTGACGAAGCGGACAAAGCAGAGTTTCTAGCCGACCTAGGATTGGAAGAGCCGGGCCTGAACCGCGTCGTGCGGGCCGGCTACCAATTGCTCGACTTATACACTTATTTTACCGCCGGGGTGAAAGAGGTGCGCGCTTGGACCATCCCTGTCGGTGCCACCGCCCCGCAGGCCGCCGGTGTCATCCACACCGATTTTGAAAAAGGCTTCATCCGCGCCGAAGTGATTGCCTATGACGACTTCATCAGTTACAAGGGCGAGCAAGGTGCCAAAGACAATGGCAAATGGCGATTGGAAGGCAAGGAATATGTCATGAAGGACGGGGATGTGGTGCATTTTAGGTTTAATGTTTAACAGCTACAGCGTTTTCGACCTCAAATAAATACTTGAGAATTTTATGCTATTGCAAGGTACTTGATTAAATCATCAGCCAGCAATTTTCATTTTGGCTAAAAAAACCGTCATTCCGGCCGGAATGACGGGCCACAATCATTGTTCTGGCTCAAAATGAGAATTGCTTAACATCAGCTTTTATTTTTTTTCGTTGCGTCGTTGCGCCGTTGCGTGAAAAATTCTTTTTCTTCTCTATCAACTGAGTTTGGCTGTATCGTAAGAGGAGATTTTTTCTCACGCAACGGCGCAACGACGCAACGTGAAGAGCAAAGCGTTAGAGCCTGTCAAAAAATAAGTTGTACAACTTTTGCGAAGCAATCGCATTGGGCAAGAGTTAACCGCGATTGAACTGTACAGGTTATTTTTAGACGGCCCCTTAGTAATTTGTGAAACTGAGCCAAAATGAGCTTGAAAATTTTGAGTCACCACCCAACAGGCTAAAGCATGTCCCTCAAGAAAGTCACGCTGAGAAATTTTCGCACTTGCCATGACGTGGAATTGAACGACCTAGAACACTTGACGGTTCTGATGGGGCGGAATGGCGTGGGCAAGACGAATATATTGCAAGGGATTGAGTGGATAGGACGAACGGCATCTTCATCCGAAAAAGTAGATATTGAAACACTCTGCTGGAGTGATAATTTATTTTCTACTTTTGATGGTAACCCATTTCAAATGGAGCTTGTTCTTAATCTTAACGATACAACATATCGATATATCATTGAAATAAATGATTATAAGAGGGACTCATACAGTGATTCTTCTTTATTAGATAAGTTTAATTTGCTGGAAAAACTTGAGAAAAGTAATGACTGCGGATTGTGGAATATATTAATTGAAAGGATCAATGAAGAAGTAATGAATAAAGATGAAGAGATTATTGCTACTATTCATCAGTATACGCCAATGTTGCCAGCAATAAGTGCACTTATGCCTAAAAATGAAATTAACGAAGATATATCATCAATTCTTAAATTCTTCAAGAACATAAGATATTATTCATTGGATGAAAGTGCAGTTAAGTCAGATGACCCATTCGAAATAACTACAAGAAGTGATTATAAAAATTGGCTTGTCAAGTCAAATAATAAAAATAAGCGCGAGGACTCTATTACCCTGCGTATTTTGGATATGTACATTAAAAGGAAAGATGATTTTAATGAACTAAATGCGATATTAGGAGAAAATGGGCTGTGTGTACTGACAAATATTTATATTGACACTTTTGATTTAGAGGGAATGAATAATAATGATGATTCAATCAAAACTACAAAAGAAGAAAATATACATTATCGTTTAAGATTTCGGCCCGGTCAAGGTTGGAATGGGGCTAAGGTTGTTCCAAGTTTACCTTATGGAAAGCTATCCTATGGAACCCAACGTCTTCTACGCATCCTTGTTTCTTTTTTTTATGACAATAACTCGGTAAATTTGATTGAACAACCCGAAGATGCCATCCATCCTGGTCTGTTGCGTAAGTTGATTGGTTTATTGCGTAGTTACGATGACAGGGGCCAGTTGATTATGGCAAGCCACTCATCCGATTTGTTTGATGTACTCAAACCGGAAGAAGTCCGATTGGTGACCATGCAGGGCGGGGCGACCAAGCTTAGGGGGCTGACTGAACCGGAACTAGCCAGTGCCAAACGATTTATCAACGAAGAAGGAAACTTGTCGGATTATCTGGACCTGTTGGAGACCGACTAATTGTACGGCGTGTTGGGCGAGGATGACTCGGATTTTGAAACGCTAAAAGTGCTGATTCGCAGTATTGCTGGCGACGAAAAAATACCTATACGAGGAAAAGGTTTTGGCGGATGTGGAAAGTTATCAAAAGACGGATGGAAATTCTTAATGACTTTGCCTGAATTGGGTTGCACACGCTTTATAATCGCCCATGATGCGGACCAAAACGATGCAGGGGAAATCAAGCGCAAGTTGAAGGACAAAATCATCAAGCCGTCGGGCATTAAATCGTCAATTTGTTTATTAGTTCCTGTTCAAGAAATTGAGGCTTGGCTGCTGGCTGATATTGAGGCAGTTTCCAATATTTTTAAGCAGTGGCAACCAAAACCAGAGCTAAACCCGGAATCAATCGTCCATGCTAAAGAATATTTGGAAAAATTGAGCAGGTTAGCGGGAGACCGTCCAAGGTATCTCCCTACCACCCATAACCCCCAACTAGCCAAGCACATCGACTTGACAAAAGTGTCCAAACGCTGCCCTTCGTTCAGGCCACTGGAAGAATTTGTCAAGCATGGTAAAAGCAACTATTGAAATGAGTCAATCAATGGTTTCTTTTCCCCTCAGTGCCAGAATGACTGCCGTGCAGTCCCCCATTATTCCCGTCATCGGCGAATTGATCCGTACCCACCCTGGCACCGTTTCGCTGGGGCAGGGCGTGGCTGGATACGGGCCACCGGAATCTGCCAAGGCGAGAGTCTTGGAGTTTTTTAGCGATCCCAGCCACCATAAATATGGCCCGGTCCAGGGCATCCCACCCCTGTTGGAACTGATAGGAAGCAAGCTGGCGGCGGAAAACGGCATTAACCTTGCCGATAGAAAAGTGGCGGTGACTGCCGGGGCAAACATGGGTTTCCTCAATGCCTTGTTCGCCATCGCCGATCCGGGCGACGAGGTCATCTTGCCGTTGCCGTATTATTTTAACCAAGAAATGGCTGTCCGCATGTTGAACTGCAAACCGGTGTTCGTAGCCACCGATGCAGATTTCAAGCTGCAACCGGAGGCAATCCGTTCGGCATTGACAAATCGGACCCGAGCAGTGGTGACCATTTCCCCCAACAACCCCACTGGCGCGGTTTATGATGAGTCCAGCTTGCGTGACGTGAACGCGCTTTGCCAGGAAGCCGGTGTCTACCATATCAGCGACGAAGCTTACGAGAATTTCCTCTACGGCAAGGCCCGGCATTTTTCGCCAGGCTCTATCGAAGGATCGCAGCAACACACGATTTCGCTTTTTTCACTATCCAAGGCGTATGGCTTCGCTAGTTGGCGAATAGGCTACATGGTCATGCCCGATGCGACCTACCCGGCGGTGTTGAAAGCCCAAGATACCAATTTGATTTGCGCACCTCTAGTTTCGCAACAAGCGGCGGTGGGCGCGTTGGAAACCGGTTCAGATTATTGCCGGGACAAACTTAAGACCATCGTCAAGGTGCGCGAGATTGTACTCAAAGAACTGGATGCGGTGCGTAATTTCTGCCATATCCCGCCATCTGATGGGGCATTCTATGTCTTTTTGAAAGTGGCAACTGGGATGGGTTCTTTTGAATTAGCGGAACGCTTGATCCGGGAACATGGCGTTGCCGTGATACCCGGAGTCGCCTTTGGCCTTGATGATGGCTGTTATTTACGCATTGCTTACGGGGCATTGGATGAAACCACAGCGGCAGAGGGTTTGCGCCGTTTGGTTGGCGGGTTGAAGGCAATATCACTGGATATGGGGGGGAAATAGGCGGTTAGTGGGATTTGTTATCGACAAGTGCTCGGATGTATATTGACGGATTAGCCTAAGAATGTAGGGGCGAATTTATTCGCCTCTGGTTTCCGCGTGTAGACGTGCCACTGCTTCTAAGGACAGACCGGTTACGTTAGCGATTGCCCCATCATCTAGCAACGGCAACAAATTCCGCGCCACTGCCAATGCCTTGGCATTCTCTCCCACGGCCTGCCCATCCTCGAATGCCTTGGCCTGAGCGCCTCGTTGCAGTCTGATGAAATCGTGCCGCTGTTCCTGCTGTTCTAAATCTTCTGATGTCATCGCAGCAGTATTGGCAATCGCAAAAGCCTCCAGAATTGGTGCTTCGTCCAGCGCTTTTGGTACGATGTTCAAACGTCCGGCATTTTTAATGAAATATAACCATTTGTCTTGGATTGTTGACAATTGAATGTCAGTCTTAGTGAATTTCGGCAACTCGAAAAAAATCAGTTCGATGTCATCTCTATATTGGATGAAGCGCTCTTTTTCCAGCAGCAAAAAACGGCTGCACACCGTATCAGCTTCAAATAGAGTGAAGTCGGTCAAGGTCAGGGCGATAACCGGATTCAACAAGGTATAGTCCTCGCCTTCCCGCAATTGCCGTGAGTAACTCTTCGCGGCGTTGTACAGGATGCGTTGCTCGAAACCCTTGATGTTGAGTACCTGCATTTCGACGATGACCTCCCGGCCATCGCCCAGCGTGGCTTTGACATCCACATAGGTGTCCTTCATGCCTTGCAACATCGGGATTTGATAAGGATCGACGATAATCAGGTCAGTCACTTCCCTACCCTTGGGAAAGCCAATCAAAGCGTTGAGGAAACTTATCAGGATCGGTTTGCTCTCGGCACTGCCGAAAACCTTCTTGAAAGCGTAGTCGGTTTTGACATCTAAGAAGCGCATGGGACATTCCGATTGGGGTGGTGATTTATTTGAACAGGATGAACAGTATTTACAACAGGGTGGGGAAAGGTGATGCCGTTGATTTACAGAGAAATCGAACCGACACTAGCCATAGGATATTAAATTCCAATTGAGGTTATTACCGTACATCTATTTCCTCTAAAAGACCTTGTCGATGTTGCGCAATGCCTTCAAGCAAACGATTGGCATTGGCAGGGTTACTTAATAAATATAAAGTTTCCAGCATACTACTATATTCATTTGCATCTAATATTACAATGGCTTGTTCGGCATCTTTACGGACTGAAATAATCTCATGGTTTTTTAGGACACGCTCAAAAACTTTTGGGAATTGGTCACTGCATTCTTGGAAACTGACTGGTTGTATTGATATGAACTGTGATCCTTAAACGAGCTAATCAAGCATTTGTGGAAGCAGAGAGCGACTTTTGGCTTACGGGACCCACCATCCCTGGAGCCTAGATTCCGGCGATCCCTGCCGGAATGACGGTTTTTTTTATTCGGTATCGGTCTAGTTTATTTCTTCTGCAACCGCAACGAATTCAATACGACAGACACCGAACTCATCGCCATGGCGGCGGACGCGATCATCGGGTTGAGCTTGCCTAAAGCGGCGACGGGGATGGCGACGATGTTGTAACCGAAAGCCCAGAACAGGTTCTGGCGGATGACGCGGATGGTGAAGCCGCTTAACTCCATGGCTTCGGCGGCTTTGGCGATATCGCCGCCGATCAGGGTAATGTCAGCGGTTTGCAGGGCCACATCGGCACCGCCGCCTATGGCTAGGCTGACATCGGCGGCGGCCAACGCCGGCGCGTCGTTGATGCCGTCGCCGATCATGCCGACTTTTTCGCCCTCGGCTTGCAAGCCATGGATAATTGCAAGCTTATCCTCGGGGCGAGCTTGAGCGATGACATGGTCGATTCCAACCAGATCAGCGATGTGGTCGGCAGCAGCCTGCACATCGCCGGTCGCCATCAGGGTTTTGACACCGATCGCATGGAGTTGGGCGATGGCCTCGCGTGCATTGCCGCGGGCTTTATCGGCGATGCCAAAGACTGCGGACAATTGCCCGTCTACGGCCATGAATACCGGGGTTTTGCCTTGGGCCGCGAGTTTGGCGGCGATTTTCTCCGCCGGACCGATGGCGATGGCTTGCTCTTCCAGCCATTGCCTATTGCCGACGAACAGCGTGTATTTGCCAATCAGTGCCCGCACACCTCGTCCGGGTTCATTTTGGAAGGCACTGGGTTCTTCCAGGCTTAACCCCATCTCACGGGTGTGGGCGAGGATGGCTTTGCCCAGGAAGTGTTCCGAATGCAATTCCGACGCACCAGCCAACGCTAATAATTGATCGTCGGGCCAGTCGGACAGATTCGCCAAGTCTGTAACCTGCGGTTTGCCTTCGGTGATGGTGCCGGTTTTATCAAACACAATTGCAGTGAGTTTCGATGCCATTTCCAGGCTTTCGCCATTGCGGATGAATATGCCTCGTTTGGCAGCCTGGCCGGTGCCGACCATGATCGCCGCCGGGGTCGCCAAACCCAAGGCGCAGGGACAGGCGATGAGCAACACAGTGATGGATGCGCCAAAGGCAAAGCTGGCACTCGCCCCCGCCGCCAACCACCCTACGAAAGTCAGTGCGGAAATGCCCATGACCGCCGGCACGAAAACGGCGGAGACTTGATCGACCATTTTTTGGATGGGCAATTTACCGGCTTGGGCTTGATCGACCATGCGCACGATGCCGGACAACACGGTGTCTGCCCCGATGGCGGTGGCGCGAATTTGCAAGGAGCCGTTGCCGTTGATGCAACCGCCCGTGACCGGTAGCCCGATTTCCTTGACCACTGGCATTGACTCGCCTGTAATCATAGACTCGTCTACCGTGGATAGGCCATAAACCACGATGCCGTCAGTTGGAATCAGTTCACCAGGCCGTACCAGCAGCAGGTCGCCTGCAACGACATCGTCAATGGGTAGGGTCACTTCCATCCCATTGCGTAATACGTTGGCAGTCTGCGGCTGTAGGTCTATCAGTCTGCGGATCGCCTCGTGGGCTTGACCCTTGGCCCGTTCGTCCAAGTAACGTCCCAGTAGCACAAAGGCGACAATGGCAGCGGCGGCCTCGAAATAAAATTCCCGCTTTCCACGCATTAGCGACACCAGGCTATAGCCGAAAGCGGAACCTACGCCCAAGGCGACTAGGCTATCCATATTGGCCGCGCGTTGTTTGGCCAATTTTACGGCCTTGTCGAAGAACGGCCAGCCACTCCACAACACCACAGGGGCAGTGAGGACGAGTTCTACAATGCCCACAATCCGGGTATGAGGTGCCACCATGCCCAAAAGGATGGCGGGTATACTGAATAAACTAGCCCACAATAGCCGCTTGCGGGCTTCGTCTATCCTTAAGTTTTCCCGTTCTAGTTGCATGCGCCGTTGCGCCAAGCTGTCCAACGAATGGATACGGTAGCCAATGCCAGTCAATTTCCCGTTAAGCGTATCTCTGTCCATGCGTGCCCTGACGGTTGCAGTTTCCGTGGCGAAGTTGACCTTGGCATCAACTACGCGTGGGTCGCGCCGCAAAACCATTTCGATGAGCAGTGCGCATGATGCGCAGGTCATGCCTTCCACAGCGAGATTGAAGTCCCGCACGGGGTAGTCGGACTCGTCTTCAACGGCAACTTTTTGAAAAGGCTTGGCATCACCCAAGTTGCCCAGCACCGCATCAAGCAAAGCAAATAGTTTTGGCTTTGGCAGGGAGCGGGGATCGAACCATACCGTCACCGAACCCAGTTTGGCAGTAAGTTTTACATGGCGAATGGCGGCATGCTTGCGCAATAGAATCTCATACAGGTAGGCTCGTTCATCCGCTTTGCGCAAGCTAGGGGCGATGATGCGGACCCTTCGCCTCGTTTGGTGTGCGACTAGGCAGTGCCGAAGTGAAGCAATGGCTGGGCCGGTTTCCATTAGGCTTTATTTGTTGGGTTTTTTGGAACGGACAAGCAGAAAAATCAGGTAGATGGTTGCCATCCATTCGGAACGGTATTGCCAAGGGCTTCTAATCCAGTGGCTCATGATCAAATGCCAATGCTGCTTAATCAAATAAAGCACTAGGATATCGGTCAAAAATTCGACTGTAAATTTCTCTTGCTCCAAGGTCAATTCCGAGGGTTTTAATGTGCGGGTGACGATTCCCAAAGCGGTGAAAGTTTCCCTAACCTCTTGATATTTGCCTTGCAGCCAACCCTTGTCGTATTGTTCTTCTTTCTGGGTAATACTGCTTGCGCAACAAGCGGGTTGAGCCTCAATGCTACCCAATGCATCGAACAATGCACGGGCGACCGCCTTGAAATCGGTCACTCCTTCGATGTAGCGGATGGAAAGCTTCCCTTGCCGACGATGCAGATCGACGCGATAGATGCCTTCGACCTGCTCCAATAGCTTTTCAAGTTGTTGCGCCGCTTGGGGTTGGCAAACTTCACTCGGCACGGCGAAGCGCAGATGTCCTTCTGCACGGTAACGGACAATAATTTGTTTGGCTATGGACATTAGGGTTTATTCCACTAGACGCGCCCAGTGCAGGGCGCGTACATCGGCAATCAGGGTCGGGGCTCTATGCGTTCTCGGGGTCTTGGCCTTCCGCCAAGATGTCCTCCAAGCTTTCCCGCTGTTGCAGCACGAAATCCTTGCTCTTTTCCGCAGCCCGGTTGGCGGTTTCTATGATTTCTTTGCGGTATTTGTGAACGGTATAACCCACCGCCACGCCGAGGCCAAATAATACCAGGGGATGCTTTAGGATTCTGCTTACGAACGACCTGCTCGCTGGGGCACTGGCTGTCGCAATGGCACAAGTGGCCGCTGCACCTTTTGCCACATGGTGTAACGAAACCGCCGCTGGGACGGCATGGGACATCAAAGCATGTCCGGCGGCTGCGTGGTGATGGGCCGCTTGAGCCGCATGTTTGCTTGCTTCTGCCGCGCCAGTGGCGGCGGCTCCGTGTACATGTGCCATAAATAACCTCGCTAGTTCATTGGGGAGATGGAGTTTGTTTGGAACGAGGAAATCACCCTCTGGTTTCGCCGGAAGTCATGGCGGCATCATCCATGCCTAGGATTTCCGCCTCATGTAGCATTTGATAAATGCCTTGGCAGCCCTCGCAACAAAACTGCTTAAAACCGTTGACGGTATTTAGGGGGAAATCGGGTGTTTCGACAGTTAGCCCGCACAGATCGCAGGCTTTGTGGGGTTTATCGTTCATCTTCGATTTTGATGTTGTTTCATCCCATTATTATCGTCCATTCTTAGCCAAGTGGACAGATTTTTTTTGCAAATAACTGCCAGACAATTTCTGCATTCCCTGGCATCTTAACTCCGGCGATCCATGCCGGAACGACGGTATATTTAGCCAATATGAAAAATGACTTAGTTCGATAAGCAGCAAATTTGGTACTATGACATTTAGGTGTTCAATGGCAAGCGAAGCTGGTGGTGGCAGCTTCGTCGCCATTGTTTGAACCGCCTAGGGCACGGTTTGAAGCCTTCATCAGCGCAATTCGCAAGGCACCTGTGATGCTCGGACCAACCCCAAATGAAGCGGCCAAGGCCGGGACCAGAATCAAGGACGCGAAGGCTAGGCCCGTCCCTAACGCAACGGAACCTGATTTTTTGCGCTGCGCGGTAATAGCAATTTGACTGGAATTCATCGGTAGCCTCGTTGTGGGGTGAGTAAAAGTAGCTGAGTAAATATATCATTTACTATTCAAACATCGCGCCAACTATGCAAATCAATGATTTTATGATGTTTAACGCTGTGGTTAGGTTAGATGCCCATAGTCGGCTATGGCATATGGCGCAACGGTGTGTGTGAAATAACACAGTTCCGAACTTTAAAGTCACCGCAGATTGTTTATAGAGTAGCGGTTATGCGGACTAAGGCGGATGAAACTGACTAACAGGTTGACTGAAAACGATTATTTTATCGTCAAGAAAACTCTAATAATAATGGAATATTTATTGCTTTCAAATTCAGGCTGGTGTCCAAACTCTGGCTCTTGCCGTTATACACAAGTCCAGCCAAACCGGAAAATCCGTCATTTCGGCAGGGATGCCGAAATCCAGGCCAAGGACGGTACGGTAATCAGCAGGTTGTGCAAGTGCTTGATTCAGGTAACAGCCATACCGTAGCTTCATGTTCGCGGTTGCAGGGGGCATCTGTCGTGGCCCCAAGTTTGCCATCCCCTTCGACAAGCTCAGGACAGGCTTGGACGCTGGATTTCGGCATCCCTGCAATCTGGATTCCGGCGGTCCATGCCGGAATGACGGCTTAACTTAATGGCAGTGAAGCAGGAGCTTGGGAACGAGCAACAAGGAAGTTATTTTCGGCCATATCCTAAGATACTTTTAAGACTTCTGAATCCTCGGTGAAACCTATTAAAACCTACTCCCAACCCCGTTTTACCAGCCGTTTGCGGAAAGTGCTCAGACGCCTTTTGGCATTTTTATTCGGGGTTGCCGGCATCGCTTTGATTTTATATTTGGACGCTAGACTACGTTCGAATACCAGTCTTCCTGAACTTAGCCTTGATATGAGTTCGGGTCTGCTATTCGTAGTCGGATTTTTGACAGGATTCCATTGCGTAGGGATGTGCGGCGCACTTGTGTTGAGCTATGCCACCAAGTCTGCCTCTACGGGCAAGCTTCGCTATAGCGGACATCTGCTGTATGGCTTGGGCAAGACCATTTCCTATACAGTGCTTGGTGCCGGCTTCGGCCTGATGGGGGCCATCATCGCATTCACCCCCCAGGTTCGTGGCATGGTGGGCATCGTCGCGGGTGTGTTTCTGTTACTGTTTGGCTTGAGTCTGCTCAATGTTTGGCCGTCCCTACGCAACTTCCGCATCAAAACACCGCCGGCCCTGTTGCGCTTCATTGGTTCGCAGTCGCGGAAATATGGGCATCCTTTCGTCATCGGCCTGCTTAATGGTTTGATGGTCATTTGTGGGCCATTGCAGGCCATGTATGTGATGGCTGCGGGAACCGGCAGTGCCTTGGAAGGAGCCAAGCTTATGCTAGTGTTTGGCTTGGGCACGCTTCCGGTCATGTTGGGTTTTGGGTTGTTGACAAGTTTGGCTTCGGCATCACTAGTCCCGAAAATTGTCCGTTTTTCCGGTGTCATCGTTGTAGCCCTAGGCGCTATCATGCTGAACCGGGGATTGGTCTTGAGCGGTGCGACATACGACTTTACCACTGGCCTAGCTTGGGTTTCGGCCCAATTACGCGACCAGACCGGCCTAGATATTTCCACCCTGCACTTGGGCTACCAAGCGATAGACACGTCATTCAATGAAGGGGACAAAAACCCAACAACAATAGTGTTGCAAAAAGGCGTACCAGTGAGATGGAAAATCCACAACGACCAGCCAAAAGCCTGTGTGACTGGCGTGGTTGTACCGAAGCTGGGATTGGACGTTCCTTTGAAAAAAGGCGAGCAAATCATCGAATTTACCCCCCAGCAAGAAGGGATCATTCCTTGGAGTTGCACCATGGGCATGACCACAGGCAGTTTTTTGGTCGTTGATAAAGACAAAAAGCAGGCCGAAGTGAAGGAAAACACAGAAAAATAGCATGGTTGCTATCTCTGCCAGTGACTAAACTGTAAGGACGGGAGGAAGTGCATTGCCGGCAAAGGGATGCCAGGCTTTTAATCACACCCAACATTGTCAGTAAGATTTATTTGTTGACAGCAAGCTCAAAATTTGGTTAAAGCAACTACACTCCATGAAAACAGATTTTTGTTTTCAAGACCAGCAGTATGAGACGCACCCATGACATACCGGATCACCCAAGTTTTTATTTTTCTATTTAGCCTCTTCTTATTAGCAGCATGCTCTTCAAAGCCTGTGTACCGACCCGTGGCCCAGGGAAGCGTGATGCAACCGCAGAATTCGTACCCCAACGACTATTATCCGCTTTACCGTGATGACGGACGGGCACCTAGACGCCATGGCTGGTCTTCCGATGTTTTCCCAAGGCCGGCAGAAATTGAACCGCAAGTGGATTTCTGGCGCAAAGTCTATTCAAAATGGGGCCGGTCGCAATTTGCCGTTCATGACAAGGTGCATATGGACATCATTTACGATGTTTTTGACCTGCCGGGAGAGGCAGGCGACATCTTGACAGCAGGACAAAAAGCCTATGTTCAAGAACGCTTTTACAACTGGAAATCCAGATTGAACGCCTTGGAGGACAAAATGGCAGCGGGTTTGCCGCTGGATGCCAATGAAAAAGAATTGCTTCGGTATGTTGCCGAGAAAACCGGCCACGCCAATGCCATCCGGGGGGCCAGCGAACGATTGAGATACCAACGTGGCCTTAAAGAACGTTTCATGAGGGGATTGGAAATCGGTCGCCGTTATGACGAGCAATTCAGGCGGATTTTCCGTAACGCCGGTTTGCCCGAGGACTTGGCCTATCTGCCTCATGTGGAATCTTCTTTCCAATACAACGCGCATTCTTCGGCCGGGGCGTTGGGGATATGGCAATTCACTTCCGGTGCGGCCAAAATGTTCATGAACGACTCCAGCGCGGCAGCCCGCCTTGACCCAATCAATTCAACCCATGGAGCGGCCCGTTATCTGGCTTACGCCTATGATAAATTGGGTAGCTGGCCGTTGGCAGTGACTTCTTACAATCATGGCATCGGAGGAATGCAGCGGGCTAGAAATATTTATGGCCATGATTTCATGCGTATCGTAAAAAATTACGACCACCCCCAATTTGGCTTTGCCTCCCGTAACTACTATGCCGAGTTTTTGGCCGCTAGGGACATCGCCAGCGACCCTCAGCTTTATTTCTCGAATGGGTCGGACAACAGGAATGATTATGCCGGTAATGCCCAAACCCTCTCGCCACCACCCGAACCGCAAGAGATACCTCAGCCTTTGGAAACGGTCAATCCACCGTTGCCTGAATCAACCATAGCGGTGGCGGCTGAGCCTGAACCCGCCGAACTTCAACCGGTTGCAACCGATGCCGTTTATCAAGCCGAGCCCGTCCAAGCACAACCCGTTTCAGCGGAGCCTGCCGATCATGTTGAATCCACCTTGAGCCAACCCGGCCCAACTGAGCCAGTTAGCCAAGTCGAACCGGCTGCGGTCTCGCCTGTTCTAGCCGAAGCGGCCTCAGCGGAAACCGTATCGACAACTCTAGTCGATGTGGCTGAGCCAATTGACGTGGCTGAACCAGAAAAAACACCCTACGGGCAAAAATCCGCCCACCCTGCCATCCCTGTTCCCAAGAAAATCGACAAGGCTTCTTTGCTTGCCGGGCCGAAGAAAGCTGCATTGGCGGCTTCCGCGCCAATACCCAACAAGAAGCCCATTGAGGCCCCAGCTACGGCAGCTTCCAAAAAAATCGCCTTGGTGAAAGCTCAGGGCGATTCAAAAAAACCCGCACAAGCCACCGTTCCTGTTGTTCTCAAACAAGTGGCAAAGCCAATGTTCGCTAATCACAAACTGATTGGCAAAGCCACCCAGGCGAGCACGAAACCCCTTCACCCGGTTACAGCCAGCATTTTGCGGGACGGCCGGCAAAAATCCCACGCCGTTCAAACGGGGGAGAAAAAGCAGGGTGAAAAGATGCACATCGCCAAGCGATGATTCCCACTGCCGGATTTTTAAGGGTGTTTTTTTCCGCCAGACTTTAAAAACCGTGTATAATACTAGTATTAAAGTCCATTATTTATTGTTGGTTCCCGCGATTCTATCCGGGCAGTCTTCACGGCAAAAACGCCGTTTTTTCGGGAGGTAGCCTGTGTTTAAAGCATTGATTGGTCAATCGCCCAATTTTGAAGCGATGCTTAGAAGCGCAAAAGTGGTGGCGGGAACTGATGTAACCGTGTTAATCGCCGGGGAAACGGGGACCGGCAAGGAATTGCTCGCCAACGCCTTGCAAAGCCATAGCTTGCGCACCAAGCAAGCTTACATCACATTGAATTGCGCTGCCCTACCCGAGGCACTGGTCGAGTCTGAACTGTTCGGCCA
>Ga0007801_10000139_pt1 | contig 21693 bp, 26 predicted proteins | sample CryBogmetaGMA2M_FD_60372 | JGI IMG/M metagenome (GOLD analysis project Ga0007801, IMG submission 60372) | Freshwater microbial communities from Crystal Bog, Wisconsin, USA - MA2M | ecosystem: Environmental > Aquatic > Freshwater > Lake | place: Crystal Bog, Wisconsin, USA | collected 2009-07-06
GAAAAAAATAATAAAGCTACCGCAAGAGGTATCGCAATGTCTTGGAATGCAACGAAATTCGTCAAGCCCGACAAGGAGATTCTTAAGCAAAACCTAGATGAGGAGCAATTTCAGGTGACCCAATGCTGCGGAACTGAACCGCCTTTCCACAACGCCTACTGGGACAACCATCGTGAAGGCATTTATCTGGACGCGGTGTCTGGGGAGCCGTTGTTCAGTTCTCTAGACAAGTTTGACTCCGGCACGGGTTGGCCAAGCTTCCACAGCCCGATGGAACGGGAAAATATTGTTGAGAAGCGTGACTTCTCCCATTTCATGATCCGCACCGAGGTTCGCAGCAAACATGCCGATTCCCATCTCGGTCACGTGTTCGACGACGGACCTGAACCCGCAGGCAAACGCTACTGCATCAACTCTGCTGCGCTAAAATTCATCCCAAAAGAGGAAATGGAGGCTTCCGGTTACGGGGAATACCTTTATTTATTCAATAAACCCTGAATGATTGGACTCGCCATGCCAGAAAAGACAACTGGAAAAGAAAATTTGATCATCGGCAACGTTAAAGGCATCAGCAAATCGGCCCGTGCAGTCTTGGCCGAACATGGCATTTTTTCTGTTGAAGAGCTTGCCGTTACGGGCGTAGCACAATTGCAAAAGATTCCTGGGTTTTCTGCCCAGAAGGCCGAACGGATGATCCGCGCCGCCAAACATTTGGTCGGCGATATGGAAAAAGACAATAGTGCGATGCGGTTGCAGGGTAAGACACACCCCCCCTGCCCATCAGGTTTAGAGGAGAAGGACGGCGAGGTTGACCTAAACGACCCCAAACTTTACATCAATCGCGAATTAAGCCTGCTTGAATTCAATTGGAGGGTGCTGGAGCAAGCCAAGGACAAAGGCACTCCTCTACTGGAACGGCTTAACTTCCTCTGCATCTCCTGCTCAAATCTGGACGAGTTTTTCGAAGTCAGGGTCGCAGGCTTGATCCAAATGGCCGAGTTGGGTGCGGCCCGCAACGAGCCTGATGGCTTGAGTCCCGGCGAGGTACTGGCTGCCATCAACCAACGCGCCCATGAATTAGTCGCAGAGCAATACCGTGTTCTTAATGAAGTGATGCTGCCCGCATTGGTAGAGCAAAACATACACTTCATCCGCCGCACCGAGTGGAAAGAATCGCAACGGGCATGGCTGAAAAAATATTACGAGGAGGAACTACTACCCATTCTGAGCCCAATGGGGTTGGACCCTGCCCACCCATTTCCCCGCATTCTCAACAAAAGCCTGAATTTCATAATTTCCCTGTCCGGCAAAGATGCCTTCGGGCGCGACCTTGAACTGGCAATACTCCAGGCACCCCGGGCACTACCGCGCATCATTCAATTGCCACAGAATGAAACCGGCAGTGGCCCCCACGATTTTGTGTTTCTCTCGTCCATCATCCATGCCTTCGCCGACCAGTTGTTCCATGGCATGAAGGTTCGCGCTTGCAACCAGTTCCGTGTCACTCGCAACAGCGACATGTATTTGGACGAGGAAGAAATTGACGATTTGTTGCGGGCGGTTGAGGGGGAACTGACCAGCCGTAACTTCGGCGACGAAGTGCGATTGGAAGTGACAGATAACTGCCCTGACGAATTAGTCGAGTTTTTGCTCTCACAGTTCGCCCTAACCGACGACCGCCTTTATAAAGTCCACGGACCGGTGAACCTCATCCGCTCCAGGGAGGTTTACGATCTCATCGACCGCCCTGAATTAAAATACCAGCAATTTGTCGCCGGCCTTCCACGCCAGTTGGCCGGCTATAAAGACGACATTTTTGAGGCGATGCGCAAGCAAGACATCCTATTGCATCAACCTTACGAGTCTTTTGGCCCCGTGATCGAACTGGTCAGGCAGGCAGCAGAAGACCCGCAAGTCGTGGCCATCAAACAAACGCTTTACCGCGCCGGGTCCAATTCGCCCATAGTAGAAGCTTTAATTAGGGCTGCGCAAGCAGGAAAAGAAGTCACTGTGGTGGTTGAGCTATTGGCCCGCTTTGATGAAAAGGCCAATATTTCCCTCGCCCACCGGTTGCAAGAAGCCGGGGTGCAAGTGGTTTATGGCATCGTCGGTTACAAGACCCACGCCAAAATGATGTTGATCCTGCGGCGCGAGGGTAAGCAACTGCGGCATTACACCCATCTTAGTACGGGCAATTACCATCCGCGGACAGCAAGGCTCTATACGGATTACAGCTTGTTCACTAGCGACAAGGAATTGGGCGAAGATGTGCGCCGCGTTTTTGTGCAATTGACCAGCCTGGGAAAAATGAGCCGACTCGACAAGTTGCTCCAATCCCCGTTTACCTTACATAGTGCTTTAATCAAAAAGATCGGACGGGAAACCGAACATGCCAAAAAAGGCCTGCCTGCCCGCATCATCATAAAAGTCAACTCAGTGAACGAGCCGCAACTCATTCGCGCACTTTACAATGCTTCGTTGGCCGGTGTGAAAATAACGCTGATCGTCCGTGGCGAGTGCTGTCTGCGACCCGGAGTCAAAGGCGTTTCTGAGAACATCCAAGTCAGATCCATCATTGGCCGTTTTTTGGAGCACAGCCGCGTCTATTGGTTTGAAAACGGCGGAGAAACGGAGGCTTTCTGTGCCAGTGCCGACTTTATGAAGCGCAACATGTTCCGTCGCGTGGAAAGTTGCTTTCCAGTGACATCGAAGAAACTCGCGGAAAGAATACGCGCCGACTTGGATCTTTATTTGAAAGACAATACTCAGGCGTGGCTGCTGCAAACTGACGGCATCTATATCAGAGCCAAGCCCAAAGATGGCGAACCCGCCATCAGTGCCCAATTGGCATTGCTGGGGCAAATGGCGGAAATGGCCTAAAACTGACATCCGCCGCGGCCAACGCCGGTGCGTCGTTGACCCCGTCGCCGATCATGCCAACCCTGCCGCCCTGAAGCTGTAATTCGCGGATGATTTCCAGCTTACGTGCCGGACCGGCATGGGCAATAACTGTTTCGATGCCGACTTGGCGGGCAATAGTGTCGGCGGTGGCTTGGGTGTCGCCTGTAACCATCAGGGTCTTGATGCCTAGCTGGTGTAAACTTGCGATTGCCTCCCGTAAATTTAGACGGGGGCGGTCGGCGATGCCGAACAAGTCTGCGGCCTTGCCGTCCAAGGCGAGAAACACCGGCATCTTTCTGGACGGCCAATGCATTGGCGGCTTCCAACAGTGGCTGCGCCGAAACGCCTTGGCTATAAGCCATGCCTATCCCTAAGGCCACCAAGGCATCCATACTGGCGGTGCGATGCATAAAATAGTGGGACCAGGCTTTTTCAAAAAATGGCCGCCCGGCCCACAGCGCAACCGGGAGGGTAAAGCCAAATTCCAGCCAGTGCAGCCAGCGGCCATGTGAGCCTGCAAAGGCAATGTACAGGGCCGGCAAATTAAGCAGGTTTGACCAAATGGCCCGTTTCTTGGATTTGGCCAAACGCATTTTTTCACGCGCCGACATCAATCTCCGCTGGGTGAGGGAATCCAATGAACATACCCGGTAGCCCATGCCGGCCATCTGGGCGAACAATGCTTGCTTGTCGATCATCCCACGCACCACGGCAGCTTCTGTAGCGTAGTTGACGGCGGCAGAAACCATACGCGGATCACGCCGCAAGCGGACTTCGATCAGCAAGGCGCACGAGGGGCAGGTCATTCCTTCGACTGAGAGGCTGTATTCGCGCAGCGGTTGCTTGGCAAAGTCCTCAGAGGGATTATGACTCAATGCTAGTTTAAGGCTTGCCTGTTCGCCTAGATTGCCAATGAGCCTGTCTAGCAGTCCTAGCAGAAAAGGTTTGGGTAAGATGTGGGGGTCGAAATAAACCACCACCGATGCGATTTCCGGTACCGCACGGACACTGCACCCCCTTATGCTTGCGCAGCAAGAAGGAGCGGGCTTTAGCTCGCGAAAATCGTGGCCTGAAGCAGATACTTACTAATACGGCGGCTCCGCAGGGCCATCGTAGCCACAAAGCCCCAGCCTCGGTGAACTCACTAACGGTATAAGTTCGCCGTATTCCTCATGGGGATGGTTTTCTGCGTGAAGTTCGCAGAGGGTTCCCATAGCCCCGTCTTCGTATACGCATTCCATGCATAACCAAGCAGCAGGTTGTTGGCATTCCTGACATTCATAGACCGGCGGGATATTGCGAACGAGAAGCGTAATCGGATGTGATGTGACGGGTCTGCCCTTGCGATCCCCGACCATTTTTACCAAGCTGACCGACTCGGTGCCAAAATCATAGATATGGGTCAGTTCATCATTGAATTCCAAAGCCTTGCCGATGGTGCAGCTATTGGAGATTTCCTGTCCACCCCATCCTCCGTAAGAAAATTGGCTCATATGCCCACAGCACTCCAACCAAATCTCCCGCAAGTAGTGATCTAGCTCTTTCAATGCGGCCGACCCGCGCATTTCCAAATTTAGCCAGAATTCTGGCTGGCCTTTCGCTTGCACACGCAGATGGTAGAGGGATTCGCTTTTCCGTTTGGAAGCCTCGGCTTTGGCTATGGCTGCTTGCCACGATGCACAAGCCGCCAGATGTTTTACTACGCTAGCTTTAGCAATTTCTTGTCCACAGAAGTCACACTTGCCTTTGGTTTGTTTGGCACGGGCCATTGAAAATTCTCCTCTTTAAACCTTTCTATGATCAATACGACGCTTGCGACGCAAACTAATCAACGTAACGGCAGGGCCGGATATGGCATAACCTAGGAAAAACAGAAATAAGGTCAACGGCGGATTGGCGAATCCGACGGCGAAAGCCAACATAATGATGATTGCTTTCAAGAATGGCATTCTCCCTCGCAAATCAACATCCTTGAAGCTGTAGTAGCGGAAATTACTGACCATCAACAAGCCAGTGGCTATGGCCAGCACGGCTACTGTGTAAACCACTAACAGGCTGCTGCCGTCAATCTCGTATTGAGCGCAAAGCCAGACAAAGCCGGCCAGGATAGCGGCTGCGGAAGGGCTGGGCAAGCCTTGAAAGAACCGCTTGTCCGCAGTTCCAATCTGGGTGTTGAAACGTGCAAGCCGCAACGCAGCACCGGCGCAATGGACGAAGGCGGCAACCCAACCTAGCTTGCCCAATCCGGCCAGGGACCAAATGTAAACAACCAGTGCGGGGGCTGCACCGAACGATATCATGTCGGCCATGCTATCGTATTCGGCACCGAAAGCACTTTGTGTATTCGTCATGCGGGCGACACGCCCATCCATGCCGTCAAGAATCATCGCGACGAATATTGCAATCGCAGCTAATTCAAAGTGGTGATTCAATGCCGCCGTAATGGCGTAAAAACCCGCGAACAGGGCGGCTGTGGTAAACAAGTTCGGCAGTAGGTAAATTCCGCGCCGACGTTTGGGTGGGGTGTTGGATGCTTCGCTCATAGCATGGGCCTTCTGGCTGACGGAAAACATTTGATGGGCCATCTCACTCACTGAACACCTCAACCCTTAGGAGAGGGCCATGTCCGCGATAATGTATCTTGCGCGGGCACGGCCCACTCCTACGGCAATGCTCATGGAGGGGGTGCGTGAGATGGCTAGCCCTAGTTCTTGGCTTTATCGACGATCTTGTTGGCCTTGATCCAAGGCATCATATCGCGCAGCTTTGCGCCCACCTGCTCGATTTGGTGTTCGCGGCCCAAGCGACGCTTGGCCTTTAAGGTTGCCGCGCCACCTTGGTTTTCCAAGATGAATTCGCGGGCGAATTCGCCATTCTGGATTTCCTTCAAAATTTTCTTCATTTCCTTTTTAGTTTCTTCGGTGACAATACGCGGACCGCGTGTCAGGTCGCCATATTCCGCTGTATTCGAGATGGAGTAGCGCATATTGGCAATGCCGCCTTCATACATTAAATCGACGATCAGCTTCAATTCGTGTAGACACTCGAAATAGGCCATTTCCGGCGCATAACCTGCCTCCACCAAGGTTTCAAAACCGGCCTGCACTAGCGCAGTCGCGCCTCCGCACAGAACAGCCTGCTCACCAAACAAATCAGTTTCGGTTTCTTCGCGAAAGCTGGTTTCGATGACACCTGCACGGCCACCTCCATTGGCGGAAGCGTAGGACAGGGCGATTTCCTTGGCAAACCCTGATGCATTCTGGAACACCGCGATCAAGCTCGGTACACCGCCGCCCTGGGTGTAAGTCGAACGCACCAGATGGCCTGGGCCTTTTGGGGCGATCATGATGACATCCAAGTCGGCGCGGGGCTGGATTTGCTCAAAATGGATATTAAAGCCATGGGCAAAAGCCAAAACCGCACCTTTCTTGATGTTAGGTTCGATTTGCTCGGCATACAGCTTGGCCTGGTGTTCGTCTGGCGCAAGCACCATAAGCACGTCAGCCTGCTTGACCGCATCAGGGATGGATAGCACGGTCAGCCCGGCGTTCTCGGCCTTGGTTGCGGAAGCCGAACCGGGACGCAGGGCCACAATGACCTCAACGCCTGATTCTTTTAAGTTAAGAGCGTGGGCGTGGCCCTGCGAGCCGTAACCGATGATAACAACTTTCTTACTTTGGATGATGGAAAGATCAGCGTCTTTGTCGTAATAAACCTGCATGTGATTCCTCTTTTTTTTCAACATATAAAACAAAAAATTATGAAACCGTGATGTCGCTAGGGAACCGTCAATTCTCGATTCATCGGTTTCGCCTAATTTTTTCGTAACTATCATTTTACACTGTCGGGAAGCTGTTTTTGACCAAATCCTTAAGTAGAAAAAAATTGCCCGTAGGAGCCGGCTGTTAGGCCGCGATTTTCTGTAGATTTTCGCTGGCTGAAACCCACCCCCTACAGTTACAATAAATTCTAATAACCGCCCGGGAGTCTCCGGATTTTTAATACTTGCCAATGTAAATCCATGCAACAGATTACTGCTGTCGAATTGAACCAACGCCTGCAAGCAGGGACACCCCCGCCTTTGCTGCTGGATGTTCGCGAACCGCACGAGTTCCGGCATTGCCGTATCGAGGGAAGCATCAATGTGCCGATGAACCAAGTGTTTTCAGATTATTCCAAACTCGACCCGCAACGGGAAACCGTGGTTATTTGCCATCACGGCATAAGAAGTTTGCAAATTGCCAACTTTCTTTTAAACCATGGATTCTTGGAAATAGCTAATTTGACAGGAGGGGTGGCCGCCTGGGCCAGTCAAGTTGATAGGTCCATGGCCACTTATTAAGTCAAAAAAGCGGTAAACCTTGGTCAATCTCTGACAATTAATGCGGGAGTTCTTCGCCTTCAAGTTGGAAAATCACCGATTCCGCGATGCCTTGGGCATGCTCGCCAATCCGTTCTAGTGCCTTCATTATCAGAACTTGGCTGACAGCATCGGCAACACTAGTCTTTTGTGACTGTAATAAGTCCATCAAATTATGCAGCCCACGCTGAAACTCCCGGCCCAAGTTAAGGTAGAGTTCCTCGGTCTGCCGTGCTTGTACGGCATCTAGGCGTTCAAAATTCTCCAAAGCCGACTGCATGATGTCGATGGAAGACGCACCAAGTTTGAACAGTTCCAAAGGCAAGTTATTTTCACCCCCTTGCCCATTGGAGTAGCTATAAACAACGAAATTCGCGAGTTTCACCGTTTCATCGCCGATCCGCTCCAAATTGTTGACTATCCTTGAAGCAGCCAGTACGGTGCGCAGATCAGTCCCTTTCGGGCAGCGTTTGACTAATATGGAGCAAACCACGGTGTCAGCGGATACTTCCATTTCGTTGACAATCCGCTCGCGGTCAATAATGCCCTGGGCGAGCGGCAAATCCATGTTGTGGAGTGACTCCATGGCAAGGCATAACTGGTTCAAAACCAACTCGCCCAATTCCATGACCTGGAAATGCAGGGCATGAAGCTCTTCATCATAACTATGGATGGTATGGCGGTCGAAGGTGTTAGTCATCATCTTTATCCAAAACGGCCGGTGATATAACTCTCGGTCAATTCTTCTTGGGGCCGGGTAAAGATTTGTTCCGTAGTTCCAACCTCTATGATCTTGCCTAGGTGGAAATAGGCCGTGCGTTGCGAAACACGCGCTGCCTGTTGCATGGAATGAGTGACGATGACGATGGTGTATTGCTTACGCAACTCATCAATCAGTTGCTCTATTTTCGCTGTGGCGATGGGGTCTAGGGCCGAACAGGGTTCGTCCATTAGAATCACCTCTGGGTTGATGGCGATGGTGCGGGCTATGCACAGCCTTTGCTGCTGTCCGCCCGACAAACTCGTACCCGATTGTTTCAAGCTGTCTTTAACCTCGTCCCACAAACCCGCCCGGCGTAGCGAAGACTCGACAATCCCGTCCATATCTGCTTTGCTGGCGGCCATTCCGTGGAGCCTGGGTGCCATGGCAATATTGTCGTAGATGCTCTTCGGGAAAGGGTTGGGTTTCTGGAAAACCATGCCAACACGGACGCGCAAAGGCACTACATCCATTTCGTCGGCATAAATGTCCTGACCATCCAAGGTGATATTGCCGCTAACCCGGCAACCGGGTATCGTGTCGTTCATGCGGTTCAAACAACGCAGCAGAGTCGATTTACCGCAACCGGATGGCCCTATCAGTGCGATGACCTCGTTGGGCATGATATTCAGGCTGACATTCTCAACGGCGAGCTTCTCCCCGTAATGCACACTTACATTGCTGCATTTCATGCGGGGAAGGCCAATGGCGATAAACTCATTCTCCCTAGCGCTACTGCCAACGTCAAAATTGAATAGGCGTTTTGACGGGAAATTAATATCGATTGCTGGCATGCTTTTGTGTCCGCCCATAGCCGGGTTATTCATGTCTTGGCCCATTTTTATTGAATATACTCAATTCACATTTAAATTAAATGGTTATTATATTATTCTAGCGAATTATAACCTAAACAACTAAAAGGGACTGCCCCAAACACAGAAAATGTAGCGAATTAAATATACAATGGCGCCATTTTACGCCAAGCCGATGCGCGGTGTGCCCTGCCATCCCAGATGTGCAAGGCGTGGTGAATGCCCTTTTCGCCCAACACCCGGCTTAAGTGGAGGTTGTTATCAAGGAAAGGATCATCCCTCCCAATGGTCAATACGATATCCATATCGCGCAAATGCCGCAACCTGTGCTCACAATTCAGGTTGGGCAGGAAATGGCTGGGATTATGGAAATAGACATTTTCGTCATGATAGCCATCGAAAAGATCCCGAAAAGACTCGACATTAATGGTCAGGTCGTACCTGCCGGAAAATGCCGAAAGCTTCCTGAACAAGTGAGGATGCCGGAAAGCGATGTTGGCGGCGTGGAAAGCGCCAAGGCTAGAACCGTGGGCGATAGTGCAAGGGTGCGGATTGATCGAAGACATCAAGGGTAGCACTTCGTTGAGGATATAATCCTCAAATTGCATATGGCGGCGAATGCGGTCTGCCGGATGACGCCAAAAGCAATATAAACTCTCATGATCGACGCTGTCCACGCAGAACAACTGGATTTGCCCCGAGTTGATCTTGTGGGAGAGCGACCCTACGATACCGATGCTTTCGTACTCGTAAAACCGACCGTCGCGGGTGGGGAAAACCAACACTTTCGCCCCTCCATGACCGAAGACCAATAATTCCATTTCGCGCTCCATGCGGTGACTGTACCAGCGGTGATATTCTCTTTTCATAATGGATCGAAGAATCGTTGTAGTTCATCAAAAAGCTGTTTTTCCTGTTCTGCCCGCCCTAGATAATCAAAGTGACCGGCATCCGCCACAAACAATTCCTTAGGGCCAGCCAAGGCATTATATACGGCAAATTGACCAGGAGGGGCCACAACAGGGTCAAACAACGCCGCCGCCACATGCACAGGCACCGAAATATGGCGGGCGCTTAAAGCTGCATCATAATACTGTAATGTTTCCATTACGTTACCATGCTTCCTTTGGTATAGAGACACAGCGGCCCCGCTACCCGTCGTCGGCAAGCCCAAGCGCAGGGGTTGGTTACCGAAAGTCGGCACATTGAGAGCCACCCGCCGGATGCGCGAGTCCCAGGCGACTGCCATTGCACCTATCCCACCGCCGAAACTGGTTCCCTGGTAACCGATATGCCCTTCAATTTCTGGAAAAAGCCGCAATAAGGCAGACACGCCAACCCAGACATCTTCGACGCAACCGCGAACAATGTAATTTTGAGGTTTGTCGATGTCATGCAACACATGGTAAGCGGGGTTGCTGGAAACCCCCTTTTGACCGCTGCTGCGGGACAATCCTCGGAAACAAGGGAAAAGAAAAACCGTTTCACTCAAGTTTAAATCAAAATCGGGGCCATCCCTGCCGCCGTAACCATGGCCGACGATCACCCCCCTGCTGGGCCGCCCCGACTTGGGCACCAATAGCCAGCCACCAATGCGAAAACCATCGGTGGATTGGTAAAAAATGTCATTAACTTCAAAATTGGGGTTATTCCCTAAGCCCACCGACAACATCGGTTCAGGGTTGACCTGCAAGGCCCGCTGGTAGTGGGCCGTCCAAAATCCTACAAACCCGTCAGGTTCCGATGGCGGTGCAATTTCGAGCAAAGACTCCAGCTTGTGCCCATAGCTAGGGTCGAAGTAAAACGAATGGTTGAACGATGCCATGCAATATGATTTTTTTCACCCGTTAGATGGATAGTATTTCACCCTATTTGGCGTTCATTGGCAAGCCATTAGGCCAATTCCGAGAATAACTTTCCCTGCCTCCCCTTTGCAAAAGGGGGGTTGGGGGGATTTATTTCCAGTCATCGCTAAAGTGCAGGCATCCAACTCTACAAAAAAATCCGCGCTGGTTACAGTTTGATGTAAATAGTCTTGCAAAACCCGCGCCTAGCCCGTATAATGCTTTTCATTGACGCGGGGTGGAGCAGTCTGGTAGCTCGTCGGGCTCATAACCCGAAGGTCATAGGTTCAAATCCTATCCCCGCTACCAAACAAAACAAAGGCTTACAGTTAATCGGCTGTAAGCCTTTTTTGTTTTTTTGGGCCTGTATAGGGGCCAGTGTAAAATTTTTTCGGGAATGCCTGTCAGTCCAAACAAGAGGGACGTTACACCGCCCTCCAATCAATCCGCGAATTGCACACGGCTTCGTAGAAACCAATGGCGCATTCACGTCCACGAAAGCACTGGGGCCGTTGAAACCTACGCCAACAGCATCGACGCCAGCGGGCAGGTCTCAGGGGTTATTATTGATGCCCTCGCCCGCCGCCGTCTGCCTTTGGCGATTTTGCCGAACCCATGACTACCCTTGCCAACAATCCAAAGGCAATCGAGCAGGTCATACGCTCAACAGGGTCGCGGCCTGCCGTCGATTTGCAAAAACTTGATAATCGAGTTTTATACTCGCGTTAACTATTCCAGAGTTTTACTTCATTTTTCCTTCTTTTTTCCAAACCAGGCACAACTTTACCGCCAGCCTTATCCCATCGCATGAGTTGGCCTGATACGTCGCCATATTGACCGTTATTTAGCTTTTTCAACAGTGTGCTGCCTTTAAATGCGCCGCCGCCCACATTAAACGTAAATGACACTAAGGTATCAAATTGGTTTTGGTTTAATTCAACTTTGACGTTATTGTTCACAGTGGTTTCGGCTGGCTTTAAATCCTGTGCCAGCAGCGCATCGGCTTGGTCTGGTGTAAGGCCATTCCCATATTTAACTGACTCGCCGTTAATTTCAATCTTGCCCGAAGATAACTCTGATTTAGTCAGCAGATGACCAACACCTATGGTCAGCAACCCCGCCGAATCTTTGTAGGCATTTAGACGAACACCTTCCCATTGTTGCAACAATGTTCGACCGTTTTGGCTCATTTGCATGATAGTCACCTCTTAGGTATTATTATTGAAAAAAATAATGTTGGCTTGGCTTACTTTGGCTGTCAAAGCCAGCCTACTAGGGCGCGATGTACGGGTTGCCGTTATTGCCGCCGCACTTAAGATTTATTTTGCTCATCCATGGCCTTTTTGATGCTGTCGATGACTTCAGCAGGGGCTTGTTTGTCGATTGCATCTTTTAAGACATTGCCTAAAGCAATGACTGTTTGTTGCCGTTGGAGGCTCTGCTGGTTTTTTGCTTCAGCCTGCAATACCGCTTCACGTTGTTTAAAATCATCCTTGCCGCTACCTTTTATTGCCGCCACTAGCACTTCGGTCACCCGAAGAAGAATTTGATTCACAGCCTCGGATGAATATCCTCCAATTAATCCAAGTAGAATCGGATTATATTCTTTGGCACCTATGTTAGGTCCAAAATTAGCCAGTATGACACCCGATACAATTCCAAGAAAAAACCGCAATAGGTTTATAGTGTTATAAGCTGGTTCGTAAGTTCGTTCGGAGATGTATTTATACGTTGTGAATAATGTATAAAACCCTGACCCTAGCGTTGCGGTTGATAAATTTAATAAAATAGACATAGTATTTTCCCCTGCATCTAATTGATGCTACTTGCTTGAGTTTTCTTCATTAGTGTCATGGAACCTGTTTATGAGTACCTTGCGCCGCATCTGGGGATGATCGCTGACTACCTTGCTCCTCATAAGGAACCGAGCTAATATTTATATTGATTGACTGGTAAAGGAAAGTCAAAAAAGCAATGACTGTGCAAAAGGCAATGATCGGAATCGACCATACTTGTTTTAACCACGACCTGAAGCCTTGTTCTGGATCAGTTGCTTTAAGTGACCGTAGCGTAGCGGGAAGCACTATTTCACAAAGTTGACCATGAATGCTTAAAGCTAATTTCAACTGTTCTTGACTAATTTCTTTTTTATCTGAAAAAATCTGCACGGCTAATTGACTGAGTGCGTCTTTTGCCTTTTCTGTGACACGGTCTCCGGGTAATGATCTGGCGTAAGACTGAAGGTAAGCTATTTCTTTAATAGTTTCTTCTAGTTGTTTATCTAGTTCGCCGATGTTTCTGCCTTCTGTAGCCATGCAAGTTACCAATGTATTTTATTGAAATATTGCTGATTCCCAAGCCGGAGCTTGGGAACGAGCGGAAAACTAAGACGGAAGGGATTTGACGACTATTCCAAGCATATACAGGTCAGTCTTTATCATTGCACCAACTGCCCTTAAAGCCTATAGTTTCGGGACTTGGTGTTTCTATTTCAGCCTTGCCTTCACTATCTCCCCAATGCCCAGAAAAACGGTTCCAAGCGTTGTCAGTGTCTTCTGAAGGGTTATCGTGAAGTAATACCAAATGTTCAGCCACCTCCCAAAGCGGTCCCTTGTCAGTTTTATCTTGTGCCAAACCATATAGTCTAACGTGATCACCCATGCCCCAATAGCTGGCATGAGAATGTTTTGCTGAATAAACGACCGGAAAAGCAGTATTTCTCAATAAGCCGAGATTACTGTAAAGATTGTTATTGCCGCTACTATCGACCTCAACTATTCTAGCATCCCAAGTTGGTTCCATAGAGGTTTTCTCATCACCGCCATTATGCACCTCAATGATCGTACCCTCCGTGGTAGGTGTCAAAGAGGGGCGATCTCCAACATCATACTTCGTACCCTTAACTTTATCCCAAATAATAATATCATCATTGATGACACCAGTACGATAATACAGATTGTTATTATCTCCACTGCCATTATGAACTTCTATTATCCTGCCAGATTGGGTTACGGCAATTGAGGGATTATCACCTGTATCATACTCGATGCCTTTGCTTCCGCTACCCCACATGATACTATTAGTGTGAAGTTGACCTATTCGGTAATAAAGTTTATTATTCTCACCGCCATTATGCACCTCTAAAATTTTTCCATCCGTCGTAACTGTTATGGCGGGGCGGTTTCCGGTATCGTAATTAATGCTGTCACCGTCCCATACAATAGTATTTTTTTGCAAATGACCAATACGGTAATAGAGATTGTTATTACCCCCGCCATTATGGACTTCAATAACTTTTCCATCAGATGTAATAACAATAGCTGGATGATCTCCGGTATCATATTTTGTACTCTCGGTATCATCCCAGTATATTTCGTTATTATTCAAGCGTCCAATTCGGTAGTAAAGGTTGTTATTACCCCCCCCATTATGAACTTCAACAATTCTTCCATCCGCAGCCACCGCTATTGCGGGGTGATTTCCAGTATCGTACTTTAAACCTTTACTATTCCATGAAATACTATTTCCATGTAATTGTCCAATTTGATAATAAAGATTATTATTTCCGCCCCCATTATGAACTTCGATTATTTTATTACCAGGTAGTGCAGTGATTGAGGGATTATCACCAGTGTCATATTTATTGGCAGAATACCAGACAATGTTAGCTAGGCACTCATCATTATTGCACCATTTGTTTTCTCCATGTCCTGTGTAACAAACTGATTTTATGTTGTTTCCTGAACTATCGAGACGAACTGTGATATGTTCCCAGTCGGCATCATGCGTTCCGCTACTGCCAATCGTTGCGGTGTCGCCATTATAGGGATAGAAAAACCAGTACTGAATGTCAATATCCTCAGAATTTTTGGCTCTTCTAACATGGACATAGCACGATGCCTGTACTTTTCCATCTTTAATCTCTTCGCCTTGTCTGACTTTTGAATCCGTGATTCGCAAATACCAAATAAATTCATCCGAATCAAATTCCCTAGCAGCCGATGAAATGCCTTCCCTGTTCTGTTCAACCAAATTGTTGAATGTTATTTCCCCCTCTTTTAATACCACATTATCATCATTTCTAAAACATAGCCTTACTCTCTTTAAATACCAGTCAACGGATGATGGACGACTGTCATCCTTGCTGTGTATATAGACGATGGGGGCAAATTTCTGAGCTAGGGCTTTAGTGTCTGATACAGACCAGCCAATAGACCTGTTACAATTTTGAAGCGTTTTCTTACTCATGATTGACTACCTGATTATATCTAGTTATTGCTGGTTCCCAAGCTGGAACTTGGGAACCCTTGCTTTACAAGTTTTAGTTTGCTGCGGGCCAAAAAGCTGGAGCCTCCCCCGTTCCCAAGCCGGAGCTTGGGAACGAGTGGAAATAGCTTATTTGCCACTAGCACTAATGGCAAAAGTGATGGTTCTGTTTTTTGTATCGAACCCGGTTGGCTGAAGAATCAGGTCGTCATGCCCATTGATATTGGATTGAGAAGGGGCACCAAACCAGTTTTGGACGGTTGGGTTCCACCAGACTTGAGTGATCCAGACTTTAGAGCTTACACTATAAACTACCAAATCTTTTTTGACCTTGGCTGGCGTATATTCAATATAGCCTTTTTCGTCGTTGATTTTAATATCATCGCTTTCGCCTCCGCCGTTCAATGAGATCATCTCAATATCCCGGATGCTAAAGTCGCTGCTGGCATTTGCTTTAAGCGCATTTTGGTCATGCCAATCGCCATCCTTTTTAGTCTTGATAGGAAAATCGAAGGAGGTATTATTGGTAATGCGAAAAGTATTGAAATCATTGCTAATCTTGCGTCCATAGCTATGATCCCTAAGCAAGGTGAGAGTACATTCCGTGCCTGTCACTGCTGGAACGATAAGCGCATCATGTTTGTCGATGCTGTCGAAAACGGGATTCAAAAGCCAAGACTTTTTGCTTTCGTTCCAAGTGATCAGATTTGCCCAAATATTTTTACTAGTAAGACCCCCCGCACCCTCTTTTTCACTGGATTTATACTCAATATAGCCTTTGATATCGTTGATTTTGACATCATCACTCGAACCATCACCATTCAGCGATATTTCTTCAGTGGTCGCAATGGGGAAGGACATTCTTCCGCCCGATTTGAGTTCTTTATCGCCGGACCAATCTTTGCCTTTGTCTTTGTGGCGGACTTTATATGTGTATCCCGATTCGCACACGATAGTCAGTGTGGTAATCTCAGTGCTGATGGTTTTACCATAGCCTTTGGCGTTTTCATCTTCATGTTTCTTTTTCAGATCTTCTGCTTCGCTCATGATGTTATCCTCTTTCATATTGATGGTAAGTTTACAGACTAAAAACCTCACATCTCACTTTAAACACTTGGTGAAACGTGATTCAAACGGAGCGGTTTAAACTAACAAACTCCGAATCTTTTACTGGTTCCCAAGCTCTTGCTTCACTGCCATTAAGTTAGCCCTCATGCGGCAGTGACCCGAGGCAGGGGAACGATGGATAGGTGGCTTTACCTATCGTTCTATTTTTCCACTGCATTAAATAATCAATAGCGGGCATGTTCAAACCACGAAATCCCACGAAATCCCACGAAATAACACAAAATCAGGCTATACTGTTGATTTTAATGGATCGCGAAAGCTTGCTTTGGCTGTCAAAGCAGGTATTGACGTTGCCGTTGGGCTTAGGCAAAGCTAAGCCCGGGCGATATTACTCGACGATGGCGATACTGCCGGAAAAGCAATAGCCTATGCTGTGGTGGGTATGGAGGGGGCATTCCAAGCCGGTTTGGTGGCTGATTTTTTTCCTCAGCCTGCGTGACAACTCAGTCAATGCCCGACCCTCCCAATCCTTTTCGGGATAATGCAGGGAGGTCATCAACTGCTTGCGCTCTACGGGCCTTCCCTCGGCCAAGGCAAGAATGTGAATAAATTCGTACTCCTTGCCGGTCAGCATGATTTCGACGCCAGCCGGTGAAACCAAATGCCAGCTTGACCGCTTTAAGCGCCATATACCTCCCGACCTGGATGGATGCTGGCTGCGTTCCAGCCTACGCCCAGTCATGCTGACGACGGCTGCCAACAGTTCCCGGATATCGACCGGCTTGACGAGGTAAAGATCGGCCCCGACTGCATAGCCTTGCACCCTGTCTCCAATGTCGCCCCGCGCAGTCAGGATGATGATGCCTAACTCGGTGTTGCGCCGTAGCTCTTCCGCCAATACATAACCGGATTGGTCTGGCAGTCCGATATCAATCACTGCGACATCATAAGAACCTTGGGCCAAGTAACAATAAAACTCCTCGGCACTACCGGCCCCGGTCACTGCAATGCCCTCATCTTCAAGGTAGACGGAAATGCTTTCCCGAAGGTCGGAGTCGTCCTCGACAATCAATACTTTGGATTCGGATTTATGCATTGGTAAGCGATGTGATAAGGCGCTGGCAGGTATGGTCGAAATATGCTTGGATGCTACAAGGCCGTGACAACAGGCAAGCGAACTATCACCGTCGTACCGGAACCATTGCTTTGAATGGCGACACTGCCATGATGTTCCCCAACTATCCTGGCGACCAAATACAGCCCAACCCCAGAGCCTAGAATATTATCATTACCGGGTATCCGATAATACTTTTCAAACACCCGCTCACGTTGTTCTAGCGGGATGCCAAAACCTTGGTCGCTCACGTCGATGACAGCTTCCGATCCTAGTCGGCTAATCTTCACTTCCACGGCGCTACCCTTAGGCGAGTATTTGATCGCATTATCCAACAAGTTCAGTAAAGCGGTTTTTAGTAAACGCCGGTCGGCTGAAACAATCATGTCAGCATCAAGGCTTGTGGAAAAGGCCAAGTGACTCCAAGGCCAAAACTCCTTAGCTTGACCGATGACTTCTTCAACCAAACCCGACACGCCGACATTCTCCAGGCTGAGCTGAAAATTATCTTGGGCAAACTTTGCCTTGTCCAAATTGACTTCCAGCAGTTCCGTCAACCGGGCGATGGCCCGTTGCATTTTATTGATGGCAAAGGCCAACATCCTATCCGGGTCATGTTTCTTCTTGGACAACAAATCAAGGTTGATGCGGATGATTGCCAGTGGGGTCCGGTATTCGTGGGTCACCATAGACACAAAGCGCACTTGCCGGTCCAAAGTCTCTTCCAATTCTTGCTTTTTTTGGCGCAATTCCACGGTCATCTCGGCAGCCATCGCCTCAGCATTTTGTTTGGCGTTGCGCTCGGTCCATAAAGCATTGTCATGGTCAATTCGCAGTTTATCGACCAAGCCAAACGTAAGCAGCATGATATTGCCAAACGTCACAAATTGGACTAGGTTGCTTGTTACCGCGATGATCGGAAGCCTGCCAGTCAGACGCAGCAATTCCATGGCGGGTGCGACCAATATCAGTGAAAATGCCACGCAATAATACAAACTGCCACTTATTTTTTTTTTGCAAGGATTTAAAACTGAGCCAAATCAGAAGGCTAAACAAACAAATCCCGGTCACAAAAATAATGCAAAAAATAAAGGCAACCGGTAACAACGGTGTCGATACAAACGTCAAGGAGGCTACCGCCAATAGTAAAAATAAAAATTGCCGTTGTCGCTGATTCAGCACTGCTTGAAATAAGGTAAAACCAAATAGGATAAGAAAAATACACGCACCACAAGCACTTTGATATACCATCAAATCGCCTATATGATGGGCAAAAGAAGGAAAAACTAAAGGTAATATGCCTGTCGCTGAAAGACGGTTATTAAACAAGAATAACAAGAACATTCCATAAAACCCAAATAGTCTCTGCCTAATGCGAATATAAAGCAGCAAGCTAATTGAAGCCGTCAACAAATAAACGGACAGCATGAACATTTGCAGCATGATGGTATGATTACTGTCTTGTAACATTAGGTAACCTGGTTTTATGTATCCATATAAAGAAAGATTACTGGAGGTTTGTATGCGTAGGTACACCCACCGCGTCAAACCTTGAGTTAAATTTAACGGGGCGACAAAATCCGGTTGTAACCTTTGGCTATCAGTGGCGGGTATGTGATCGCCTAAGTGAAACACCTGATAGGCATAAGGATTGCTTGGTTCATCCCCGGTTTGCACATACACGGTGACATAATCCAGCATGGGTGGGCCAAGTGCAAGGTAAATTCCGCTACTGAACGGGTAAGTTTGCTGCACCTGAAAACGGAACCACATCACTCGCCTGCCAAAGCCTTCGTTAAAGAATCCCGGAATTCTTTTGAAGCTTTGGCTTATGGGACCAGTCAAAATATGAGCAAAATCATAACGATCTGTGGTATCTTCAAATACCTCAAGATAACCCGCAAGGGGAACGGCACGGTGTTCATCAGGCGACACCGGTTCAGCATGGGCGATCGCCCCACCGAATTGCCAAATCCAGAGTATCCAATATAATATACGGAGTATGGTCATGTCGATAATGACATCTGTGGGATTGTGCTGGTTCCCATGCTCCAGCCCTGGTCGTTATACACAAGTCCCGCCAAGCCGAAAATACCGTCATTCCGGCCAGGGATGACGGAAAACAGTGCCATGGACGGTAGCTCGCCTTTGTATAAGTGGTTAATTTAGCCTATGTGCAAATTCGCCGATTCCCATCCATGTGATTGGATTCCAGCGATCCATGCTGGAATGACGGGCTTTGACTGCTTGTGTATAAAGATGATATCTCCAACTTGGGAATCCTGACAAATGGAAATTTAGTTGTTTGGAAGGCTGGATATTGAAGCTCCAGCTTCATTGCATATTACCAGATTCTCGCAAGTTTGACTGAAAATTAGTTAGCGACTATTGGGTAGTGTGCATTTCCTCCAAGAATAGTATTCCACTCTTGAAGTGCCTCGATTTCTCTCTCGCAATTTGCTTTGACATAGTCTGGTTATATATAGATAAAAATTATTTTATCCATCTTTGCACAGAATGAAAATACTACCTCGCAACGGTAATAGGCTTGCCCGGAAAGCCCCTCCTGCACGGCTTGCACACCGACACTCCCCCGGTAACGATTGGCCTGTACGGCTATGCGCTGCCTGTCCTTGGTCAAAATCAGATCGGCCCCGTAATCTCCAGTGGTGGCGGTCAGATCCACCGCGTAGCCTTGCCCGCGCAACAGTCCGCAAGAAATTCCTCAAACTCCGCTCCGCTGAGACGGTTCTGTTTGTCGGCTTGAGACTCGCCAAACTGCCTGGGCCAAGTGTCTTGTTCCCATTGGCTCTGTTTCAGGGTTTAGTGCTGCGCCTTGGCAAATTCCATGGTTTTACGCAGATGGAGGGCTTGCGGGTCTTCCATGGGAGGTTGTTCGGTTTTGGGTGTTTGTCCGATCTGGGTAGGCGGGAAGGCTTCACCTGATTTGCCCCACCATTTCAGCCAAGCAAACACGACCACAAAAAGGATAATGAAGGTAGTTGTCATGGCCCAATTCCGTATGAGTGCCATTCAAAGGGAGGGTAATAGTTGTGGTTAATCATGCTAACGCCCTTCCTCGTCTGCCCTTTCAAGATGGGATGCCAAGCCACCGGCGAAAGGTTCCGGCGTTCGAGAGCTACCCTAGGCTTGGCAAATTCGATTGTAACTTATGCAGTAATGGCCCGCGCCGGTCTGGGTGTTCTGCCAGCCTGTCTATGGTTTCCGCCAATCCCCTTTGGACATCCTTGGGCAATTTGTCAAAAACCCGCTTTGCCACTATCGCAATCTCAATTTTATAAACCATGTTCGGCCTTGACGCTTTCCCATGGAACGGTGCTTTCCATGCCCTCCGCTAGGGCGGTCAAGACTGATTCGGCATCTTGCATATCATCCTCATTTTCCAAAAACTCAAGAACCAAGTCCGTAATGAATTGGTCAGCATCCTTGCCTGCCAATGTCGCAAGTTGGCTTATGGCCTGTTCTGTGTGTGCGTCGAATTGTAAGGTGTGCATAGTGTTTTTCCTCTAGCAGTGAACCAGTAGCCGCTCAATAGCCGGTCGCGGCTTTTGCCGTTCGCGCCATAGGTCGTGATTCGCTTGCATGTGTAGCCAGCTTTCGGCACTTCCGCCTAGGGCATCAGCCAAGCGTAAAGCCATGTCCGCAACAGTCGCCATGCCTTGCGCCTCGGCAATTTGCCGCAAGGCAGATAAAAGGGGCTACCCGCCCGCCCGGTTGGTCGGCTTCATCCAATGCGGCGGTAAGGTATTCATCGGCAAAAGCGGGGTCTTGGCGCAATAGCTCCACCATCGACTCGTGATGGGGCCGGGATGTTTTATTCATGGCGCGTTTCTCCGGTTCCAGTCTTTCCAATAGGCCAAGGCGGTTTCAATATCGGTTTGTTGCTTGCGATTATCGCCGCCTATCAGCATCAATATCAATTTTTTGCCCGCTTGGGCGTAATAAACCCGGTAGCCGGGTCCGTGGTCTATGCGTAACTCCCATACCCCATCGGCAATGGGCTTGCAGTCGCCAAAGTTGCCAGTCGCCATTCTCTACGCGCAAGTTCGGCCTTGCCTGTTCGGGTTACACGGCAAAACAGGGGTGAAATTGGCAAACAAGTAGGGCTAGGCGCGGATTTGTCCAAAGCCCGTTTGACCGCCGCCGCTATCGGTCATTGGAACATCGACAAGCACACCTATTTTAACGGCATAGATTGCGATTATGTCTATCTGGATGAGGAAAGCAAAGAACACCACCCCCGCCAAGAATACCAGCAACAGTTTCAACAATGATAAAATCTGTGGAATAATCTTTTGATACAGAAAACATTGTACGATTCATGATTACACCGGGAAAACGCTGTTGATTTATGGAACCAAGCTGCCGCGCTACACCACGCAGCCAAACCATGGGAATTGCTGTTTCTGCCTATCCTTCGTCCTCTCGGTCTTGGCGCATTTGCTGTTTTACTGGTTTCTCATTAACCATCAGGAGAAACCTGCGGCAATAGCATCGACAAAACCCCAGCAGAGCCTAGAAGTCACGCTTTCGGCAGCGCCCAAGGC
>Ga0007801_10000141_pt1 | contig 21586 bp, 21 predicted proteins | sample CryBogmetaGMA2M_FD_60372 | JGI IMG/M metagenome (GOLD analysis project Ga0007801, IMG submission 60372) | Freshwater microbial communities from Crystal Bog, Wisconsin, USA - MA2M | ecosystem: Environmental > Aquatic > Freshwater > Lake | place: Crystal Bog, Wisconsin, USA | collected 2009-07-06
CCGCAGCATTCAGCCCCAACTGTTGGCGGGGGGCTAATTAAACGTTTCCTCAATATCCTCACTGGTAAACATGAAGATGAAACTGAGGCACTTCCGGTCAAACCCAACCTGCCCCCACCACCAAGGCCCATGCCTGTAATCCAGGACAGGCCCAGTCAACCGCCACAAGAGAAGCAAGACCGGCGCGGTCAAAATACACGCCCCCAGCGCCCACAGCAACGCCGGGACAGGCCACAACCCGCTGAGCGTGCGCCAGCCGAACAGCGCCCGATCCGCGCAGAGCCTCAGGACAAGCAAGAACCCCAAGAACAACAGCCTTCAGTGCGGCGTCAAATCATGCCCCGACACGGTGCCATTTCTTCGGGTTCAGTCCCCAGTTTCGCATCTCAAGCGTCACCCCGTGGGACACCCGCCGTGGAAAACTCTCCGTCTTCGGAAGAAGATGCCATTCCAGCCGTTGACAATGGCATCAAGCGTGAAGGTTCGCGACGCGGTTCAAGGCGGCGGCGCGGACGGCGGGGCGAGGTGGGCAATCGTAATCAGAATGGTGAACGTATTGCCCCCCGTGAAGACGGGAGCGTGGATCAAGAGCCAGAAAAGCCCGTTGACCATTATGCATCCGCATCAGACACCCTTCAAGTTGCTGCGATAGAGAGCCTATCTGCCCAAGATGGCATTGTCCTGCCTTTTTCTGCCGTGACGGAGTCTGGCTTAAATCCTATAGCTGACGAGCCGCCCATCATCGCTTTCCTTCCCGACCAGGATAACCCGGATATTGCGGAACCCCGTCATCCACCAAGGGCAGCACCAGTCCCGCGCAGACACCAGCAACGCCCTCCCCGTCCCCGTCCAGCCACCAGTTATATCGACTGGGTGGAACCCTCCCTTGATGGCACTACTGGGCAGGAAACACTTAATACGGAAGCCTCTGCCTTAGACGAAACGCCTAGACCAGAGCTACCCGTATTTGAAGTTGAAACTTCGGAGACACTCCAAGTGACACTAGAGTCAAACGAACAATTGACTCAATCGCCTTTGGAAATCGAGCCACCTGCGACAGAATGGACTGGGAAAGTTGCATCAGATCCGCAGTACGTCACCCCCCCACCGCAACATGAAGCGCAAGCAGGATGGCAAGAAACGTACAATGTTGAAGACCACCCCGACAACCAAGCTGATGAAGACAGCGAAGACCTTGATGCCGAAGGTCCGCAACCGGGAAATGAAAAATTCGAGTCTTCGCAAGATGGCGAAGGGCTTGAGCCACGCAGCACACCACCTCGTCGCCGCAGCCGTAGCCGAAGGCACCCTGCCAAACCTAAGCCCGAAACAGTCAACGAAAACGACCAAGCAGAGACCAATGAGCCCGGCAATGAGACCGAAGGGAAATCTGCCGAGCTTGATGTTGGAGATAAATCGCCGGATGAAGTTGGATAACTGATTTTACTCGGATATTCTGAAAGGCGGCTTTTCTGCGTCCCCCTTCGCAAAAGGGGGACTAAGGGGTATTTTTATTAAACCCCTAACAATCATGTGAATTTGTTTTCACCCCCGACGATAAAGCCAAATCGTAGGGTACGCTGTGCGTACCTTCAAGGGCTTACAATGGTACGCATAGCGTACCCTACTTGGATAACGTACTTTCATGGAACCCCCCTTTTTCAATGAGGGGAACCTGTAAATCATTTCTGGAATTGGCTGAAAATCCGCTCCCACTTCGCCAAATCAAGTTGATATTCCCCTCTCCCACCTTCCCTTCAAAAGGTTCGCAAACCCACAAACCAGCAATCGCAACCAACTCGCCGTTGATGTACAGCAGCGGAATTCGTTCCCTCAACCAAGGGGGAATCGCCGCCTCTTGAAACAATTTCTTCAACTCATGGGTTCCACTTCTGCCGGGCAAGCGGCAACGCTCTCCTCCTTGACGGTAGCGAACGCTGATTGTTCCGTTCTGCCAGACCTCTTCGGCGATTCCCGCTGCTGTTGAGGATTCGGACGACAGTTCGCCGTTGCCACTGGGCAACCCGAGCTTGCCTTTACCGTCCCACAAAAGCACCGTCGAGGTATCAAATGGCGGTTGGCAAGGCCGCAAATACAGCCCATCCTTGTAACGCCGCACTTCACCTTCGCTCCAACGGACGATAGGCATTTTGTCTGGCCGCGCCGATAGTACCTCGTTGAGGATTCTTTCGATGACCGCTTGGGAGGGCATCCTAAACCCATGCGAACGCATCCATTCCCTCAAGACCAAGCGCCTATCAGCAGGGCACAAACTTCGCAACGCGGTCAAGCCAAGGCTAAGCCCGTCGGCGTTCAAAGCGGCGCGGCATAGGTCCTTGCTCAAATCGTTGAGTTGCTGTTGCGCTTCGGCGCAGTGACCGGCTGAGCGAGACAACGCCTTGCCCAGACCAGGCCAACGTTGTTCCAACCTCGGAACAATCTCGCGGCGCAGAAAATTGCGGTCAATGGCGGTATCTTCGTTGCTGGGGTCTTCAATCCAATTTAGGCCGTTGGACAAGGCATAAGCCCGTAATTCTTGCCGTGAAAAATTCAACAGCGGACGCAGCAAGAAACCGGGTGCCAACGGGGCGAATTCAGGCATGGCGGCAAGTCCAGCCAAACCTGCACCGCGCATTAGTTGAAGCAGCAGGGTTTCAGCCTGGTCGTCGCGGTGTTGGGCGGTTAGGACAATGTCGTTTTCAGCCAAACTTTCCCGCAATGCCCTATAACGGGCGCGACGTGCCACTTCTTCGGGGCTTTCACCCGGTTTGGCATGGGCATCCACCCGGATAGTCAACAGAGGCACATTCAAATCACTGCATATTTTGGAACAGTGTGCGACCCAAGCATCGGCTGATGCTTGCAAGCCGTGATGGACATGGACGGCTTGGAATTTTTTAGGGGTTTCTGGAATATTCCTTAAACTGGCGCAAAGGTGTAGCAAGACATGGGAGTCCATGCCGCCGCTGTAGGCAATCCAATAGCACGTTGCGGGGGGATGGCGTAGGAGGATTTGCTGGAGGGTTGAGGCGGAAAGTGGCGGGGTTGACATGTCAAACAGCAATTCTCATTTTGACCAGAATAACGTATCTTTATGTAGGATGGGCTGAGCCTGCGAAGCCCATCATTCGCGGAGGGAGCGGGAGTCGCGAACGATGCGCCTCGTTCCTCGGCGCATCCTACGCAGCGATTGCCTTAGCTCACGACCGGACTCGGGCGCGACGAAAGCCAAGGAGGTAGTCGCGGAAGTCGGGGACGCTGAAGTCACGGAACGCAGAACGGCAGCGCCTCGCACGGAAGTTCCAGCATCCGCCGCGAAGCACACGGGCCGCGCCAGTGTCGGCATCATCCCAAGCACTGCCATCCTTCGGTGCGCCGTGGTAATTCTCGTGCCTTTTCATCTTCAAATAGTCACTAAAAACAATGTCTACATGTATGCCACTGATTTTTTTATATGTTCGCCAAACCGAAAGACACATCAAGTCATTAACTGATGTTGAAAACGCTGTACATCAAGCAGCCACTTCCTCATAAACCCCATATTTCATCAGCTTTTGATACCGCCGTTCAACCAAGTCGTCCAAAGCCAATTGCCGAAGGTCGTCCAAGTTTTTCTTCAAGGCGGCCTTTAGGTTTTCCGCCATCAACAGGCGATCACGGTGTGCGCCGCCAATTGGCTCAGGAATGATTTCGTCGATCATCTTCAATTCCATCAGTCGCTTGGAGGTGATAGCCATGGCCTCGGCTGCGAGTTCCGCTTTTTCCGCGCTTTTCCAGAGAATGGAGGCACAACCCTCGGGAGAAATCACCGAATACGTGCTATATTGCAACATCAGCAAACGGTCGCCCACACCTATCGCTAGCGCACCGCCTGAACCGCCTTCACCGATGACGGTGCAGACAATCGGGGTGCGCAATTTGGACATCTCAAACAGATTGCGGGCGATAGCCTCGCTTTGTCCTCGCTCCTCCGCACCGATCCCAGGGTAAGCCCCCGGCGTGTCGATCAGGCACACAATCGGCAGGTGGAAACGCTCGGCCATTTTCATCAAGCGCAACGCCTTGCGATAACCTTCTGGTCGCGGCATGCCAAAGTTGCGGTAAATCTTTTCCTTGGTGTCGCGGCCCTTCTGATGTCCGATCACCATTACCGGAACACCGTCCAAACGGGCAAGGCCAGCCATGATGGCAGTATCGTCGGCAAAACTACGATCACCATGCAACTCGTGGAACTCATCGAAAACGCTGACTAGGTAATCTTGGGTATAAGGCCGTTGCGGATGGCGCGACAACTGGGAAATTTGCCAAGCTGAAAGCCCAGAAAAGATGGATTCGGTCAATTTCCGGCTCTTATCTTCCAATCGGCTGATTTCATCGGAGATATTGATCTCCTTGTCGAAACCGACTTGGCGCAGTTGCTCGATTTTGGCTTCGAGATCAGCAATGGACTGTTCAAAATCCAAGAATTTCATATCCATGGGCAATTATTCTAATTTTCGCAGGATGTAATAAAATGGCTACTATTTTAACACTTCTTCAAGGAAATTCCCCATGCTTTGCCAAGAACGGCGGTCAGCGGCTTCCTTGTAGACGGTACCGAAACCCGGATCATTGGCTACCGGGTTGGTGAAAGCATGGACTGTCCCCCCATAGGCGTGTATTTGCCAATCTGCTTCGGCCAGTGTCAGTTCATTCGCCAACCCGATCATCTGTTCAGGCGTGGCCATGGGATCGTCGTATCCATGTAAAACCAATACTTTGGCCTTGATTTTCTTTGCGTTAGGATTGCCGGGTGGCATGAAAAGCCCATGGAAACTCACCACACCATTTAGGTCCGCCCCGCTACGCGCCAAATCCAATACACACAGCCCCCCGAAACAGAAACCAATCGCAGCAACGCGACCGGCATCAACCTCCGGCTGTTGTCTCACCGTCTCCAGGGCGGCGATCATCCGGCCTTGCAGCAAAGCGCGGTCTTCCATGAAAGGACTCATCAGCCTAGCGTTTTCCTCAGGCCCAGTGCCGACAACCCCATTCCCATACATATCCAAGGCAAAACCGACATAGCCCAAACCGGCCAAAGCATGCGCCTTATTGATGGCGAAAGTATCGCGGCCTGCCCAAGCAGGGGCGACCATCACCGCCGACCGTGGTTCCAAGATGGCATTATCCCAGGCAAGCACCGCCTCTAATAAAGTGCCATTGTGTTGATATTCTATGGTGCGGGTAGAAATAGTCATAACCGGGTTTACTCCTATGTGTGGATACTTGGCAATATTTTGAGCAACTAGAAACAAATGTTCAACTTTAAGAAAAATCTCGTCATTCCGGCAGATTTAATGGATCGCCGGAACCCAGATTGCAGAGCCTGCCTCGGCAGGGATCGCCGGGGGATACACCCAAGTCCTTCCCATCCATGGAGCCTAGATTCCGGCGGTCCATGCCGGAATGACGGCGTTTTGGGCCTTGCTGAAACAACTTGCTATTCAGGCTTTAATGCAACCCTGCAAGATTCGCGTTGGGAATGGTATGCTATGGCATATTATCGCATTGCTAGAACCAGCCGCCATGATTGAACCCATCTTCAGCACACAATTCCGCCGTATCGGTGTGATGACCCTTGTTGCCGTTTATCTAGTCATCCTAGCTGGCGGGATTGTCCGCGCATCCGGGGCGGGCATGGGCTGCCCCGATTGGCCAAAATGCTTTGGACAGATCATTCCACCCACCAGCGAATCCCAATTGCCCCCCGACTACCATGCAATATATGCCGGCCGCGGCTACGCCGACACCCGCTTCAATGCAGTCAAGACGTGGACCGAATATGTCAACCGCCTGATCGGTGCGACAGCAGGCATTTTGGTGTTTCTAACCCTTTTGTCTTCCCGCCATTATAGAAAATCCGACCCCGCCGTGTTTAATTTGTCGCTGGCAGTGTTTCTGCTTATCGGCTTTCAAGCTTGGTTGGGCGCTAGAGTGGTGGCAAACCACTTGAACCCTTGGGTTATTACTGCCCACATGCTGATGGCTTTCACCATCGTCATCCTGTTGATCTATGCCATCACTCGTTCACAAAGGGATAGCTTGGCTGGCATTGATGTCCGCCGACTGCCACCCCGTTTTAAGACCGTGTTGCAAGTCGTTGTGGGCATGAGTTTATTGCAGATTGCGATGGGTACACAAATACGCCAAGCCATGGACCCGCTGATTTTCCAACAACTGGTCCATGGCGACGGTGGGGACCGCAGTGTGTGGCGGGAAAGTTTCCCCATCATCTTTTACATACACCGATCATTTTCCTCGATCATCCTGTTTACCAATTTATGGCTGGTGTGGAAAATATACAACAATATAGACCGCAACAGCCCACTTTTCCGCTTTGGATTGGCACTGGCCGCATTAGTCGTCACAGCCATCCTCACCGGTGTAAGCTTGGATCGCCTAGGCTTCCCCGCCGTTGTCCAGCCAGTCCACCTGCTGATGGCCAATTTGATCTTTGGAACTCAATTCTTCTTGCTATTGGTATATCGTTATGCGCTGGGTAATTCTTGACCGCGACGGGGTCATCAATGAAGACTCCGCCACCTACATCAAATCCCCTGATGAATGGCTACCCATTTCCGGTAGCCTGGAAGCCATTGCCGAATTAAACCGCAATGGTTATCACATAGCCGTGTTGACCAACCAAGCCGGCGTGGCCCGCGGTTTGTTTGATTTGGTCACACTAGAACTTATCCATGCCAAGATGCGCAAACAGATTGAAGAACACGGAGGCCGTATTGACGCGATTTTCTTTTGTCCACATGCGCCTGAAGACGGTTGCCATTGCAGGAAACCACAGACTGGGCTGTACGAACAATTCGCCAATCAATACAATGTAGACTTGGATGGTATCCCGGCTATCGGGGATTCCCTGCGGGACATTCAAGCCGCGCAAAGTGTAGGCGCGGAAGCCATCTTGGTGGAAACCGGCAATGGCAAAAAAACCTTAAAACGCAACCCATTACTAGATGTGCCAACCTTCGTCAATCTCCATGAAGCCGTCCAATACATACTCTTCACCCAAGGCTAATTATTTAGTCACTGTCATCCGTTCTGCCATATTTTATCTTTGCCAATTTTTATCGGTCATTTCTCTAGCACCCATGGTTTTCATGTTGTACCGGAGTTCTTTCGAGGCACGCTATCGATGGGTGATGATTTGGGTACGCATCCAAATGTGGCTTTTGGAAAACCTTTGCGGCCTAAGTTACGCTTTGCAGGGAATTGAAAACATTCCATCGACCAACGGAGTGATTTTATCCAAGCATCAGTCCGCTTGGGAAACCCTCGCGATACAAGCGATTTTTCCGCCTTTGGTGTTTCTACTGAAAAAAGAACTGCTGAGTGTGCCTATTTGGGGTTGGGCCTTAAGTTTGACCGAGCCTATCGCCATTGACCGTGGTGCCAAAACGGCAGCGTTGAAAAAACTATTGCGGGATGGGGAAGAACGCTTGAAAAAGGGGCGGTGGGTGGTGATTTTCCCGGAAGGAACTCGCGTACCCCCCGGACAAAAAGGGCAATATAACGCCAGCGGTGCCATGCTCGCCCACCGCATGGGCTGCCCTGTGGTTCCTATCGCCCATAATGCTGGTGAGTTTTGGGCCCGCCAGGCTTTTTTAAAATGGCCGGGAGTGATCCAAATCCGCATTGGACCCGTCATTGACGGTAGCCAATACAGCGCGGCTGAAATCAACCAAAAGGCAGAAGAATGGATCGAGGCCCAAATGCAAGAAATAACTCAGGTTGGCAAGGTGGGGTTAGCTTAAACCGGCAATTCTTTGGCTAGAACGTCGAGAGTTCCAGATTGCAGATACTCGGAAGCTAGAGTTTATAAAGCAGCATTCCAAGCTGGAGCTTGGGAATGAGCAAATGGGTTTTGGCTGGTTCCCAAACACCGGCTTGGGAACCCTTATCTTGCAAGCTCCTGCTTGGTCGTTCTTCGGGAAGCTGGAGCTTCAAAAACCCCATTCCCAAGCAGGAGCTTGGGAACGAGCACAATACAATCCATTGATCTAATTGAACAATTTTCAATGACGAAGTTCTATCTGGTAACTATTTGATGTTGAAAACGCTGTAACTCTTGAATTAGAGTTGAAAAAAAGGTTCATTCCCCCACCAACCATTCCACCTTATGCCCGCCTTGGCCCTCCACCGCGAGTTTTTGCCATAACCAAGAAAGCAAGCTTTGCAACTGCTTGTCAAGTTGCCAGGGCGGGTTGATGATGACCATGCCACTGCCGAACAAGCGCAGTGTATCCAATGAATTCAGGATGGAAAACTCCGTCATCAGTATTTTTGGTATGCCACTGCGCTTGAGGCGGCGCAAGAAATCGTCCGCCACGAAACGATCCTGTAGAGGATACCAGATGGCGTAAATTCCCGTGGGCCAGCGTCGGTAGCCCTCTTTCAAAGCGTCCAACAGGCGATGCCTTTCGTCTTGAAGCTCAAACGCCGGGTCAATATGAACCAACCCTCGCCGTTCGGGGGGTGGAAGTAGAGCCTTGAGTCCAAGGTATCCATCCTGATGCTCGACTTTGACTTGCCGGTCTCCGGCAAATTCTGCTGACAGGTTTTCCGCTTCGTTAGGATGCAGTTCGCACAATATCATGCGATCCTTTGGCCGGATATAATGGCGCACAATGAGCGGCGAACCGGGATACCAGCGTAATTCCTGGTCTGGATTGACCGTCTGCACGATATTCAGATACTCCTTGACATCATCAGGCACGTCTTCCAAGCCCCAAAGCCGGGTAATGCCTGTTTCATATTCCCGGTTTTTCCGCGCCATGGCCGATTCCAAGCTGTAAGAACCGGCCCCGGAATGGGTGTCAAGATAGAAAAACGGTTTCTCCTTGTTGAGCAGGGATCGGACCAACAGGGTCAAGACCAAATGTTTAAAAACATCGGCATGATTGCCGGCATGGAAGCCGTGGCGGTAACTGAGCATGTAAATATCCTTTGCAAAATGTCGTTCTAAGAAATCCCCTAACAATCATGTCAACTCGTCGACCCCCCCGATGATGAAAGCAAAACCAAGTAGGATGGGCTGAGCTTGCGAAGCCCATCAACCGTGAAGGGTCTGAAATCGCGCATGATGCGCCTCGTTCCCCGGCTCATCCTACATTATTGCCTATTATTCGAGTTAAATGGGAGAACCTGCTTTTCCAACCGTCGAAAAATTCCGTCAGGTTCCTCGACGGCTAATTTAACAATTGAATTTGCACGATCTTGTGTATTGGCGACAGCGTAAATGCGTAGCTCGTCGGCATTGCCGGAAGGTCTGATATGGGCCACGTCCCCATTGTCGAAGTAAATGCGCACACCATCCAAGTAATTGATGCGGACAATATCGCCAAAACCAAGAGCCGCTGTGAAAAATCCATTTAGTTCTTGAATTATTGAGTCAATAGCATGAATTTCGGCTTCCAAACCCACCAACTTTAAACCATTTTCATCTAACAATACCATTCCGCTTGTCTCAATGACAATCTCGCTGATTCTGCTGTCCGATGGCGAAAACCGACTAATTATTGTCTGGCTAATCGTGCGCGGAAATGCCTTGAGCAGGGCCGCCGAACCATAGCGTTTCGGCAAAATTCCAAATAATTGGCTCAAAGTCAAGCCTTTTTCTTTTGCCGCAAAAAGCACTGCTAAGATAGGTAATATTGCATCGCGTGTGGGCAAAGGGGCTAGAGTCTTGCCATTGCGGGTAAAATCAGAACCGGTCAAGAATCCTCCATTGGCTTCGAACCCACAAACGGCGCGTTTGCCTTTGGCAATGGCCTTCTCCATTCCTGCAATGACAAAAGGCGATCCAATTTTGGTTTTAGGTTCGATGAGGTTTTTTAAACCACCCAAATCAATTGCATCATTGCAACTGATGGGCACGACTACGGCATCCGCCCCAAGAAACTCGGCAGTGACCATGCCTACCCTATCGCCTGCGAAGAAGTGAACCTTGCCGTCGTCAACGCCCAAGATCATCGGCCTGTCGGTGTCGCCATCAGTGGAAATGACCGCGTCAATCTGCCCGTGGCTCGCTGCGACTTGATCGTGCAAACTCTGGATAGTCGCCAGTTGTTCCCCGTCCATGTTCTCAGTGTCTATGGGTATGAAGGTTTCGCTGCGGCCGGCTGGAATCACCTCGGCACCTAATTGGCGCAGTAGCTCCACGACAATATCGCGCCCGACAGCCGAATGCTGGTAAACAACAAGCCGCAAACCGGCAAGGGAAATGCCATCAAAAAAATCCGTATACCGTCGCACATATTCATTCGCACCGGCAGTGTCCGCTTGCATGAGTTCATGATGCCCCGATTTGAAACGTCCATTCCCGTCAAAAAGCGATTCGGAGAAAGGCTGCGCATAGAGCCTTTGCCGCACTTCCAGAACTTTTTCGTTAATCGGAAGTTCATGCTTTTTTAGCAATTCGCCCCGCGAGGTGTTGGTTTTATAGCCATTGCGGTCAAACGGGATGTGGCTACCAGTGACCATGATACTGCCCTTGAACTTGGAAAGTGCATAAAAGGCCAATGCCGGGGTGGGTATCTGACCAAGATTGACCGGTTTCATGCCTGCATCGCCAATGGCTTTCTCGATGGCTTGTGCAATTTCTCCCCGGTTCTGTTGTTCGGCAACGTAACGGCTGGAACTCGGGCGCAAATCAAAACCGTAAAAGAATTCGTCCCCTAGTGAAATTCCACCTTCGCATAGGGGGGTCGAGAGGAGGTATTCCAATTCTGCCAAGGCGTTTAGATAAACTTCCAATTGGGTGAGATGGACAACTTCCCCCCTTCTTCCGCTAGTTCCGAACTTCAGTTCTCGGGGTTCGTGGGTCAGTTTGGAACGTAGAGTGTCCGAAGAAGAAGATGTGTTCATGAAGTAATTCTCTTTTAATTGACTGATGTTTACGCAACAAGGTAAGTGCGCAATCTGTCATTGTGCTATTGCGCCCCCGTCGTCAAAGGGAGCGACGGCAAGCAGTAAAAACCGGTCAGGCCCGTCACTGTAAACCTAGACATTGCCATATCACCCAGCACTTGCGCTTTTACGTTGCGTCGTTGCGTGAGACCTTCTTTTGCCTTTCAAACAATACGGTATGTTCATTCAATGAGCGAAGATTTTTTGTCTCACGCAACGGCGCAACGACGCAACGTTAAGTGCAAAGCAGAATCTACAAAGCCCCCATAAACTGAAGATTGACATCATCTTCGACAAGTTCCAATTAGCTTGGACGCTGGATGCATTCGGAGTATCCTAGTCCTACGGGTTTACGCCTAGGGGGAAATGCTGCCTACCAACGCGCATAACATCATCTAATTGATATTCTCGATAACCCAAGAGCCGCTGGCATTCCAACATAGCACCTGTCCTGTTTCCTTCCATTCCGCCAAAACGAAGCGACAGGCTGATTTTCCATCGACACCGAATTCATGCACCGCAGGTCGATGCGTGTGGCCGTGGATCATAATTGACACGCCATACCTCATTAAACTGTCGATGACCGTTTGCGGGTTGGCATCCATAATCACTTCGTTTTTCTTGCCCTTGTCCAACCCGCTCTTAAAGCGATACCAACGCGCATACCATTGGCGGACGAACAAGGGTTTTGCCAAGGCTCTGCGCTTCCATTCTTCGGCGCGAACCCGAATTCTTGCCTCTTGGTAGAGGATATCGTCAGTACAAAGCAAATCACCATGGGTCACCAAGGCAGGTTTGCCGTAAAGATCAATAACGGCGTAGTCGCCTAGACTTATTGCCCCAGTTTCCCGGTAAAAGTCAGCCCCTACCAGAAAATCGCGGTTGCCATGCTGGAAAAAAACAGAGGTGCCGGAAGTGACGAGTCGTCTCAGTGCTGTTTTGACCTCGTGATTGGGGCTTGAGTTGTCGTCATCGCCGATATAGGCATCAAACAAATCGCCGAGTATGTATAAGCGCTCCACACCAAATGCACGGCCTTCAAGAAAGGACAAAAACAGCATCGTTCTTTCGGGACGGGCCGCGCTAAGATGCAAGTCAGAGATAAATAGGGTTTCGGCATTCATGGGAAATGAATTGTCCGGGTCTAAGGCTAGACCGACTCGGCCTTAAAAACCGAGTCGGTCTTTCTCTATTTATTCGCTGACTACAGTCGCTTTGTTAATCACGATAGGCGTCTTCGGGACATCCGTGGGGAAAGGGCCGCCCGAACTCGTCGGTATCTTGCCGAAACCATCCACCACGTCCATACCCTCCACAACTTCCCCAAACACCGCGTATCCCCAACCCTTCGGAGTAGGACTTGTGTGATTCAAGAAAGAATTATCAATGAAATTGATAAAAAACTGACCTGTGGCCGAATTTGGGTCACTCGTCCGCGCCATGGCAATAGTGCCTCGTTTATTGAGCAGGCCATTGTCTGCCTCATTCTTAATAGGATCATGGACGGGCTTTTGTTTAAAGTCGGTGGTAAAGCCACCCCCTTGAGCCATGAAACCGGGTATGACACGGTGAAAAATCGTGCCATCGTAGAAGCCTTCCTTCACATAGGTCAGAAAGTTTGCGGCACTGACAGGTGCTTTCGCTTTGTCCAATTGGACAACAAAGTTGCCTTGAGTGGTTTCAAATTTAACTTGTATGCTGTGTTCGGTCATTTTTTTTGATGCCTTGTGGGCTTTCGCTGCCAATGAAGCGTCAGAGAAGGCCAATAGAAAAATGGAAATGAAAAGGCTAGTAAGCAATCGCATGGAGGTTCCTTGATGCTCTTTATTACAAAAGGGGCGGCTGTCAATAAAGCCAGTTTTCTCAGTCATTTTAAATCAAATGACGTATCGGGTCGAGCAGAGCCTAGATTCATCCCGGCGGCCACTTCATACGACGCCCCCCCAGAAGGTGCAAATGCAAATGCTGAACCTCCTGTCCGCCATCGCCCCGGCAATTTATGACCGTTCGATAACCGCTGTCCGCAATGCCTTCCTGCCTTGCTACCCACTGTGTTGCAAGCAACAATTCACCGGCCAAATCCTTGTCTTTTAAGTCTTCAAGAGTCGCAACGTGTTGCTTTGGAATGATCAGCACATGGGTAGGTGCTTGCGGTTTGATGTCACGGAATGCGAGAATGAACTTATTCTCATAAACAACCACCGGTTTGATTTCCCCGGTGACCATTTTGCAAAATAGGCAGTCGGTCATAGTTTTCTCCTCAGGGTTTGACCTGCAAAGCAGGCATGGTATTAACATAGAATCGTAGTGACTTTATTTGCTTTATGAACCCCAAACAAAGTTTAGATGGCAAAGAGGGAAAAGAGTCGTTCGATTCCCCTCCCCCCCAAAATATCCTGCAAGTTGAAGGGGTTTTGTCTCGCATTATTTCCGCAGAGCCTTGCCCACTGTGCGGGGAAGCGGTGCATTTGCAATTTTCAATGCTTGAACATTTTCCTGCCGGTGTAATACTTACCTCGGTTCCAGAACAGAAAGTACTTTATCAGAACCACCGTTTCATTGAAATGTTCGGCTACACTATCGACGAATTCGGAACTTTCGAAGAGTTTTGTCATCTTGCTTATCCCGATCCCGAATACCGCACATGGGCCAATGGTGAGTGGACACGCCGAATGGGCATCGCCATTGATAAACCTTTGGAAATGGACCCTATGGAGGCGGGCATCACCGCTAAGGATGGCACAGTCCGGTTCGTCCGCATTCATGCAACCCTGATCAATGGAATGAACCTCATCACTTTTTTCGATTTGACCAATCGCCGGAAGACAAAGGATGCATTGCACAGGAAGACGCAAGAATTGGATAGGGTCACAGCAATAACCGCCGAACTCAATCAAGCCAACCTCGGTTTGCGGGAAGTGACCGAAAGGCTGACTTTGGCGACCCAAGCCGCTGACATGGGGGTGTGGGATTTGGATTTTAGCAACAGCCTGGTTACTTGGGATGACAAGATGTTCCAAATCTACGGACTCCCCAAAATAATCCCAATGCCGCACGAGAATTGGAAAAAGTCCGTGCATAAGGATGACTTTGCAAAAGTCTGGTCTTCCCTTTTGAGGACAGTGGAAAACAAAGCCTACGATAAGGTTGAGTTTCGAATTTTCCGCCCAGACGGCCAACTACGATGGATTGCAGAGGCCCAATGCGTCGTACTTGACGACCAAGGGGAAGTAGTCCGACTCGTCGGTACTAGCACAGACATAACCGATAGCAAACTTGCCCAGATACGCCTTAGCACCAGCGAGCGTCATTTTAGGGCTTTCTTTGAACGGCCCTTGGTAGGCATGGCGACTATGTCTCCAGAAAGAAGCTGGCTGGAGGTTAATAACCAGTTCTGTCAGATGCTGGGCTTCAGCCGCGAGGAATTGCTTCGGCAAACATGGGATGATTCGACCTTCCCGGTGGATCAGGCCAGAAACCAGGCTAAATTGAATCTCATCTTAGCCGGTAAGATTGATGACTATACGACAGAAATTCGCTGCCTGGGCAAGAACAAGAACATCCTATATGCCCAAATCTCCGTTAGTTGCCTCCGTAAAGAGGATGGATTGGTTGAATATTTGGTTGTGCTGGTCGTTGATGTGACGGGGCAACATGAAGCCAAAGAGCAGTTGCGTAAGGCGGCTTACCATGACGCGCTGACGCAGTTGCCCAACCGTAGGCTGCTCCTAGACCGGTTGCAGCAAGCAATGGCAAAAGCGCAACGCGAAAAAGGCTCTTTGGCCGTTTGCTACTTGGATCTGGACGGCTTCAAGGCCATCAACGACAAATTAGGCCACTTATCCGGCGATCAGTTGTTAATTCAGGTGGCAAACCGACTTAAATCCTGCGTTAGGGCGGGGGATACCGTAGCGCGTCTGGGCGGCGACGAATTTGTCATCCTCCTCAATAAAATGGCCGATGTGGAAGAATGCCGACAGATATTGGAACGCCTGCTAAAATCGGTGGCAGACAAATATATCATTGACAATACCGAGCAATCTAATATTTCAACCAGCATTGGCGTCACCCTGTTTCCAGGCGACCACGCGGACCCGGAAATTCTGTTGCGCCATGCCGACCATGCCATGTTTGCTGCCAAGCAAAGTGGTAAAAACCGGTTTGTTTTTTATGATGGGATTGAATAGACTTTATCGGAATGAATGAACTCATTTGGCAAGGCAGCAGTTATGATGACTTAAAGGCATTCCCGATGGATGCAAAGCAAAATGCTGGTTTTCAATTGCACAAGGTACAACAAGGCGATGATCCTAATGACTGGAAACCCATGCCAAGGATTGGCAAAGGTGTGCGGGAAATTCGGATCAAAGTGGAATCTGGCGAATTCAGGGTGATCTATATTGCAAACATTGGCCAGAGAATTTATGTGCTACATTGCTTTCAAAAGAAAACCCAACAAACCAGTCAGCGTGACATAGCGTTAGCCCAAGCACGATTCAAAGCGATTAAGAGGTAACCCATGAATACGAACGAACACGAAGCCCAACATGTGACCCCGATTGGGCGCAGCGTTTTTGAAGACTTATTTCCACCAGACGAAGCGGTCGAGTTGGAAATTCGCGCAGAGCTTCTCACTGGATTATCCCATTGGTTACAAGACTCCGGCATCAAAGAAGAAGCAGCGGCGCAAGTGCTGGGCATCAACCAAGCCCACATTGCCGAAATCAAGCGAGGCGAGATCAATCGGTTCACTCTTGATGTATTGGTAAGACTTGCATCTCGCGCAGGATTGAATCCACGTTTGCAGCTAAAGGCAGCCTAGAGGGATTAATTTGATCCCATGCAACCGCATTTCAATGTCAAATAAAAACTCCAGCGCTTCAACATGGCGCAAGGCTTCCCTGACCGACAGACCCCATGTGTAAAACCCATGGCCGGCAATAATATAGCCATAGATTTCGTTTTCATGCTGGTCGATATAGCCGTCCACTCTGGAAGAAAGTCTGGGGATGTCCTGGTCATTGGGGAAAATCGGCACGACAACGCGGGTTTCGTGGGTATTGATGCCCTCCAACGCCTTCAACAATTCGCTATCCTCCAACACTAACTCATTGGGAAACAGCCTGGAAACCAGGGTGGCATTCGGTGAATGGGGATGCAGCACTGATTGCACCCAAGAATATCGCCGGTAAAGGGAGGTGTGAAGCAGGGTTTCCGCAGACGGCTTCTTGCCGTCCAGTGATTGGCCTTCCCCGTCAACCCGCATGATGTCGCCCAACACCAATTCGCCCTTATGCTTGCCGGAAACGGTGATGGCGATGCTACCGTCGGACAATCTCGCAGAAAAATTGCCGCTGGTTGCAGGCACCCAGCCACGGGCATGGATAAAGCGGCCTGCCTCGATCAACTCGGCGGCGCGTGACTCGAATTCTTCGGTGATGGACACGATGGTTTCCTGTATTTTTTTTGTTTACCTCAGACCGACCCGGTTTTGAAAACCGAGTCGGTCTTCCTAGCTTATTTTCCATATACCCCTAATGGATCATCTGGATTGACACCTTCCATAAAAGGTTTGGCCCGGTCCTGATTGGTCGTTTGGTAGACTTTGCCGACCCAATTGTTCAGGATTGCCTCCGCAGTGTCGTGCCAAGTATTGTCAAGACAGGGTGCGATCAGTGCCTCCGGAAAGCGTGGGCTGGGTGTATTGGACTTTTTGGATGCAATCACCAAATCGGCATATTCATCCAGAATCGCCTGGGCTAAAGGCGAGAAATAATTTTCCGGGAATGGCGGGTAATCATCCCTATCGCCCGAAGCAAAAAGCATCACCTCGCGCTTATATTCTTTCAGTAAGCTAATGGTGTCATATTCTGGATGCCCTTGAAAAAAAACCAGCCTGAAGCCGTCGTGGCTGACTGCCAGATGAACGCCTGCCTCGTCGCTTTCCACTAGCACATGCAAACCGGCTTCCTCAAACTGGTCGCGGCTGATTTCGTTAAAGCGCGAATGGGGGACATCGAAGCGGGTGTTGACCCCCACGACCAGTGGATGATGCCTCTCCGTCAGGCGATGAGGAAACACGCCCCAACGCTTGGCTGGAAGGCGCTGGCGCTTCTTTCCAAAGCGAAATTCTAGCACGGCGTGGGTAGTCAGGCAGGAAAACAAGGTTGAAGTGACATTTTGGTAGGCCCAATCGACCACCTTGACCAGCGGGTTCCAAAACGCCTCTTTGGACAAGTCCGGTTGAGTCACATTCGCCCCGGTAACGATCAAGGCATCCAACCCCGCAGATTGGATTTGCTCGAAAGTTTCGTAGTAGGATTGTACATGGGCCAGACCTTCCTGGCTTCTTTCCAATTCAGGCAAGGTGAACAAATGCACATAGAACTGTGCAATCTGATTGCTGTCGTTGATGAGCCGCAAGAACTGGCGTTCCGTGGCACTCAGGGCCGCATCCGGCATTAGGTTGAGCAATCCGATATGCAATTCCCGTATATCTTGGTGGATGGCCAATTCACCGGGTATGACAGTTTCGCCTTCCTGTTGCAAATCATGGAAAGCGGGAAGTTTGGTGTGGGCGACTAAGGGCATGTGCGTGTGACTGTCGTTAAGGTTTCTTTGCAATGGCTGATTCAACCAACCGATGAAAACTTGCTTCGTCAGTTACCTTGGACAGTTCCTCGGTGGTGACAGTGTAGCCATAATCATCGGCAATCCTCTCGTAGCGCGGGATGCGGGCAGCAAACAGCCTGGGAAACACCCAACGCACAAAATCATCGGGATCAATCATCGCGGCATAGGGCAAATCCCGCTGGGCAAGATAGACAGCCAATTGCCCGTCTAAAAACTCCTCCCGATAATACAATGGCTTGGGGTCGCTTTCCGCCCTGGCAATCAAGCGCTTCTCATCTGCCTGGGTTGTTCTGACATAAAGAATTAGTGTGTGTTCGGCCAGAATATCCAAAAGTTGCACGTCGTCCAGTTCGCACAAGCTACCGCCGGCATCATTGAGGAATTTGTCGTAGCCATAAATCGCCCTGGCTTTGAAAATAAAGTCAGGCACATCCCGCAAGGCGCTGATTTCCGCATCCCTATGCAAAAGCTGCCGGTGTTTGAACTCCTTCAGGCTCAGGCCGCCTTTTCCGGGATTTCCCAATTTCCCGAGAAATGTCGAAACAGGGGTCAAGTTATCTACGGTGATATTGTTATTGATATGAATTGAATCAGACCGCAACAAATCCCGAAGCAGGGGAATTTGCATCAATTGCAACTTGATATTGTCTAGTATCGGCTCTCCTAGATAGCGTGTGCCGATACGGTAATCCACCGAATAATGAAACCATCCGCCTTGCTTGCGCAGTAGGTTGGCCAAACGCGTCTTACCGACCCCAGACATGCCAAGCAAGGTGATACTCTTGTTTTTCCAAGCACTGTACTGTTCGACGCTAAGTTTCACCTGTGGCTCCCTTTAAATTGAATTTTGCATTAATGGCGGTAATCGTCATGTCTGACTCAGGGCTTTGATAATTTTAAAAAGAAAACATATTTTATCTCATTGTTGTCTAGCAATTCTCATTTTGGCAAAATTTTGTCGAGTTAGGCGCACAGCATCAATACTAACCGTTCACGGCTAAATTTATCTGCGCCGTAACCGACATGGAGCCAGTTGGCGGGTTACGGTGCGCTTGAAACCCAACCCAAACATCAAGTCTGTTGATATGCGCACCTAAGTGATGCAAATTGGTTTGCACCCATGACGATGAAAGCCATACCAAGTAGGGTACGCTGTGCGTACCTTCAAGGGCTTACAATGGTACGCACAGCGTACCCTACTTAGATACCGTACTTTCATGGCAACCTGCTTTATTACAAGCGGGTTCCATCAAAGTGAGGACTGCTAACGGATTAGCCAATCCCCGCTCTTTCTGCTATGTTTAGTTTAATAATGCCATATCAGGAGATAAAGATGACTGTCGAAGATCGTGATCAAACCCAAACCGTGCGCCTGTCGGTGCTGGGCATGCGCTGCGCGGGCTGCGTCGGCGAGGTGGAAGGCGCGTTACGCGCGGTATCCGGTGTGACTAGCGCGGACGTGAATTTCGCCGACCACACGGCCTTGGTTAATGGCCAAGCCGACATTGAAGCCTTAAAAACGGCTGTGCGGGAAGCCGGATTCGAGGCGGCGGTGATGGAGGGCTTGGATGACCTCGGCGGTCAGGAAGATCAAGAAGATGCCCGTTACCGGAGTTTGCTGAATAAGGCCAAGGTGGCGGCACTATTGGGTGTGCCTTTGATGCTGGGTGCGCATTTTAACTGGTTCCCCGAACTAGGCACAGCGGCAGGGGCAAGGTTCTGGAGCATCGTGTCGGCTTTGACCTTAGCCGTAATGTACTACTCAGGCGAACACTTCTACGTTGGGGCGATCAGGTCGTTCAAACTCCGCCAAGCTAATATGGATACGCTAATCGCCTTGGGCACGGGCGCGGGTTGGTTTTTTTCCACCGCAGCCATCGACTTTTCCAACATTCTGCCTGCTGGGTCCAACCACGCCTATTTCGAAGCGGCGGCGATTATTTTAGCGTTTATCAACCTAGGCTCGGCCTTGGAAATGAAGGCTAGGGGCAAGACCTCATCTGCCATCCGCCAATTGATTGGCCTGCAACCACGCACGGCACGAGTAGTGAGGGAGGGACTAGAAATTGATGTGCCGATAGCCGATATTGGCCTGGGTGAAACCCTGCGTGTGCGCCCCGGCGAAAAAATCGCGGTGGATGGGGTGGTACTGGAAGGCCATTCCAGTATCGACGAGTCGATGCTGACTGGCGAACCCATCCCGGTGGAAAAGAATGCTGGATTGGAAGTCGTCGCTGGAACCATCAATGGCAACGGCAGTTTCTTGTTCCAAGCCACGCGCATTGGCCGCGATACCTTGCTTGCCCAAATCATCGGCAGTGTGCGGCTAGCCCAAGCCAGCAAACCGGCCATCGCCCGTTTGGTGGACAAGGTGGCGGCGGTGTTCGTCCCGGTGGTGGTGGGTATTGCCGCTTTCACCTTCTTGGTTTGGTGGGTCTTTGGTCCTAGTCCCTCCTTGGGTTACGCCTTCGTCACCGCGATGACCGTGCTAGTCATTGCCTGCCCTTGTGCATTGGGATTGGCCACGCCCATTTCCATCATGGTCGCGGTCGGACGGGCTGCGCAAAAAGGCATCCTGATCCGCAACGGCGACGCGCTGCAATCCGCCGGCAAACTGACCTGTGTGGTGTTGGACAAAACCGGCACAGTCACATTGGGCAAGCCTAGCTTTGCGTCTGTCGAAACCGCCGAAGGGTATGACGCGGACGGTGTGCTGCGACTGGCTGCGAGCCTGGAAACCGGTTCCGAGCATCCGCTGGCAGGGGCCATCATTGCCGAGTCCGACCGGCGCGGCTTGGCACGAGTGCCTGTCCAAACGTTCCAAACGGTGTTGGGTCGCGGTGTGCAAGCCACCATCGAGGGGCATTCCGTGTGGTTAGGCAACCAAGCTTATATGGATGAAAACGAGGTGGATTGCGGCGAATTGTCCGGGCGGGTCAGTGAACTGGCCAAACAAGGGCAGACCCCGGTACTCTTGGCGGCAGACGGCAAGGCGATTGGCTTGATTGCCGTATCCGACCCGATCAAGGCCGATTCAGCCGAAGCCATAGCCAAACTCAAGGCATTAGGTGTACGTGTATTGATGGTGACCGGCGACAACCCAATCACGGCGCAGGCCATCGCTGCGCAAGCCGGAATTACTGAGGTGCGCGCCCAAGTGCTACCGCAAGACAAGGCAACGGTAGTCAAAGAATTGCAAGGACGCGGTGAAGTGGTGGGCATGGTCGGTGATGGCATCAACGACGCGCCGGCACTGGCACAAGCAGACGTGGGCTTCGCCATCGGCACGGGTACGGACATCGCCATCGAAAGCGGCGATGTGGTCATCATGCGCGGTTCTTTGTTAAAGGTCGCCGAAGCCATGTTGCTATCAAGGGCGACTGTTTTGAACATCAAGCAAAACCTGTTCGGCGCGTTCATCTATAACACCTTGGCTATACCCGTCGCCGCCGGTTTGCTATACCCGGCCTTTGGTTTATTGCTCAACCCGATGATTGCCGGCGCAGCGATGGCGATGTCTTCGGTGACGGTGGTTAGTAATGCCAATCGGTTGCGTTCAAAATAAAATGGCGACCATGATGACCGTATTCGCAGGAAAACGAAGCGCGAAGGGGTTTGCAACCCCTTCGCTAACGTTTTGTGTGTGCAACTATGCCTTGCCAAACTACAAAACGTTACGGACGGGATTACAAATCCCGTCCGGCTGGGGCGAAGCGCGAAGGGGTTTGCAACCCCTTCGCTAACGTTTTGTGTGTGCAACTATGCCTTGCCAAACCACAACACGTTACGGACGGGATTACAAATCCCGTCCGGCTGGGGCGAAGCGCGAAGGGGTTTGAAACCCCTTCGCTTACGTTTTGTGTATGCAACTATGCCTTGCCAAACTACAACACGTTACGGACGGGATTACAAATCCCGTCCGGCTGGGGCGAAGCGCGAAGGGGTTTGCAACCCCTTCGCTTACGTTTTGTGTATGCAACTATGCCTTGCC
>Ga0007801_10000142_pt1 | contig 21575 bp, 21 predicted proteins | sample CryBogmetaGMA2M_FD_60372 | JGI IMG/M metagenome (GOLD analysis project Ga0007801, IMG submission 60372) | Freshwater microbial communities from Crystal Bog, Wisconsin, USA - MA2M | ecosystem: Environmental > Aquatic > Freshwater > Lake | place: Crystal Bog, Wisconsin, USA | collected 2009-07-06
CCCCACATGCGTAACATCAGATACTAACGGCAAGAATAATGACACCACCCGATTCCAGTCTCGAGGAAATTGCTCCCGCCTACCGGGCAATCCATGAGCGTCGCGACCCCCCAGTGCCTATAGGCCCAATTGCCAGCCAGCAAGAAGCCACCATATTGACATGGGGTAATTTATAAAGAACCATGCGTAGCAAAAATATATCGAAAAACCATAAACCTTCGGCAAGAGCCCTCAATCCTGGGATATGAACAGGAAACTGCACCAAGGCTAAAGATAGGATGCCCGTTCCCATGGTCACTGCAAACCAGGCGTGCTTAATTCAACAGTATTAGGCGGGGATGTGCCCCCACAAATCATGCTCATCGGCTTCTTCGATTTCCACCTCGATAAACTCGCCCACCTGTAAGTGTGTGGCACCGTCGATGAAGACCTGCCCGTCGATTTCCGGGGCATCGGCGCGGCTTCTGCCCACTGCGCCTTCTTCCACCACTTCGTCGACCAGCACTTGCTCGCGCCGCCCGACTTTGGCCTGAAGACGGTCTGCGCTGATCTGCTCTTGCAGTTCCATGAAACGGGCCAGCCGTTCTTCTTTGACCTCTTCCGGCACGGCATCGGGCAGTTCGTTAGCCGCCGCGCCTCCCACCGGGGAATAGGCAAAGCAGCCGACCCGGTCCAGTTGTGCTGCATCAAGAAAATCCAGCAAATCCTCGAAATCCTCATCGGTCTCGCCGGGGAACCCGACGATGAAAGTGCTGCGTATCGTGATGTCCGGGCAGATACCACGCCAAGCGCGAATGCGTTCCAGATTGTCCTCGCTGGATGCGGGACGCTTCATTAGCTTGAGGATGCGCGGGCTGGAATGTTGGAAGGGAATGTCCAAATAAGGCAGGATTTTTCCTTCCGCCATCAGCGGCACAATGCCGTCCACATGCGGGTAAGGGTAAACATAGTGCATTCTCACCCAAACCCCCAATTCGCCCAAAGCCTGGGCCAAATCTTGGAAACGGGTTTTCAAGGGACGCCCTTCCCAAAAACTGGTGCGGTATTTCATATCCACGCCATAGGCACTGGTATCCTGTGATACGACAAGTAATTCCTTCACTCCGGATTTTACCAGGCGTTCCGCCTCGCCCATGACCTCGCCGATGGGACGGCTGACAAGATCGCCGCGCAGGGAAGGAATGATACAGAAAGTGCAACGGTGATTGCAGCCCTCTGAGATTTTTAGGTAGGCATAATGGCGCGGCGTCAACTTGATGCCCTGCGGCGGGACCAAATGGACAAAGGGGTCGTGCAACGGCGGCAACTGTTCATGCACCGCATTGACGACCTCCTCATAGGCATGTGCGCCGGTGATTTTCAAAACCTGCGGATGGCGGGTGCGGATTTCCTCCTCCCTCGCACCTAGGCAACCGGTGACGATCACCTTGCCATTCTCCGCCAAAGCCTCGCCAATGGCATCCAGCGACTCCTCCACAGCGGCATCAATGAATCCGCAGGTGTTTACAACCACCAAGTCCGCATCCTTGTAGGAAGGGACCATGTCATAACCTTCTGACCGAAGTTGGGTTAGGATGCGTTCGCTGTCAACTAATGCTTTTGGGCAACCGAGACTGATGAAACCGATGCGGGGAGGGTTCATAGGGAGTTGAGATAGAAAAAACGAGCAGTTTACCCGAAATACAGCATTTTTAATATCAGAGAGTTACTTTTAGGTCATATTATTTTGCAAGGCACATACACGCAAGATGGTTTGATTAAGCGTTCTTTATTATTACCCTTTGTTAAGAAAAAATGCTGTACATAAATACAAACCGGGACTCCTTGCGATGTATTAGCATCTAGGCCGTCCAGATTAAGCTAAAATGCAATTCCCTTTTGAATGGGCCATTTCCTCGGATAATATGAATTCAAACCAACCTGTGCGATTGCCGAATGCGGAAAAGGCAGTGATCGACCTATGCAAGCTACGGGACTACTGTTTGAATCCTTCCCATGCTGAAGGTCACTGCCATTAAGTTAAGCCCCGTAGGAGCGGGCCTTTAGGCCGCGATGGGTGTCTAATCGCGGGCTAAAGCCCGTTCCTACATCATGATGAGCCGCTAACTTAATGCCAGTGAAGCAAGGAGCGTGGGAACGATACAATTGTTGCTGACAATTGTACATGATTTAGGAACCTATCAAAGCGGGGCGCAATAGGCTTAAGATGTATTGCGCCGAATGTCGTAACTGGATACGATAGAGCCGTAGCATCAAGCAATCAAAGCTTTGGAGTAGTTATCGTGCAAAAACAACTTACAGCCATTATCGGGCGTGAAGGAAGTGGCTATGTTTCTCTCTGCCCTCAACTCGATATCGCTAGCCAAGGAGACACCATTCAGGAAGCCCGTGAAAATCTTCGAGAAGCTCTTGAGTTGTTTTTCGAGGCTGCATCACCCTCTGAAATCCAAAGAAGGAGCAATTTTGAATCGTAAAAAGCCAAACCCGTAATGGTACGCGCCAACTAGGACTGTCCTTCCGCCGGACGGGATTTGTAATCCCGTCCGCAACATTCTGTTCCGCAACCGGATTTCGTCGCAAACACTAAACACACGGGCCGGGATTGCAAATCTCGGCCCAATTAAGTGTCGGGCGCAACGCAAAGAGACGCGCCCGACCTACAGGAACCTACAGGACTGGAAAAAGAAGTCTCACGCAAAGCTCGCAAAGGCGCAAAGAAGAGCAATTTTCTTTGCGCCTTTGCGTGAAACTTGCTCTTTGGAATTGTTGAATCCCTGCCGGTATGACGGCTGTGTCCCCCGCCTTTCAAGCTCTGGCTTGCCGTGGCCTTGGAAGCCGGAGCTTCTAAATCCACGTTCCCAACTTATCTATCTTCCAAGCCGTGCCAAATACGCAAGATTACCACTGTGTCGTCCTGCACACGGTAACGCATCGCATAACCACGTTGCCCAAACGGAACAAAAATCTCACGTTCCTGCCTACCTTCCACAATTTTTCCAATTGCCGGATGCTCCATGATTATTGAGGCTGCTTTCTTTAGTGCTTCTGCTACACGGCGGGAAGCATCCAAATTACAGCATTTTTAATATCAGAGAGTTACTTTTAGGTCATATTATTCTGCAAGGCACATACACGCGAGATGGTTTGATTGAACGTCCTTTATTATTACCCTTTGTTAAGAAAAAATGCTGTACATAAATACAAACCGGGACTCCTTGCGATGTATTGGAATCTAGACCGTCCAGATTAGGAAGATGTTTCAGTAAAACCCAGAACGTCGTCGTTCCGGCATGGATCGCCGGAACCTAGGCTCCATGGACGGCGGGGCTTTAGGCATCCAGGCAATCTGAATTTCGGAGGTCCATGCCGGAATAGCTGAAGGATATTCCTAATCAGGTACATCTATGAAAATAGTATGTGAGTAGGGAGAAACCATTATGCAGCGTTTTCATCTTTAACATAAAACTAAAAAATGATATTCAGTATTCCTTCCATTTATACGTATATCCAGCACCACCCACTAGCTATCAAGTAACTATTTGATGTTGAAAACGCTGTATGTGGCTCAATAAAATTGCGTAACCGCACGATGTCCCGCAATGCGGCTACTGACCAAATTATTCTTGCTTGGTTATCGCCGGACATTGAGCTTCCTTATCTGTACCCCATGTGTCTAACCATGCGGTCATATCCTCGTGGCTCACATATTGACCGGTTTCCCTGTACTCTTTCCAAGCTTCGTCCGCCTCCTTATTGCGACGCTCTATTTCTTCCTCACGCTCTAAATAACGGAGGATTGCTTCCTTCATGATCCAATGCGTTGAACGCTGGCGGGCCGCGCCTAGTGTTTTTAGGCGGGAACGGATTTCTTCGTCAACCTTAATGCCTAATGTAGTTGTCATTGCATCATCCTCAAAGTTGCACTTGTTGCAACCAGTATATGGTGTACACATTTAAAAGCTACAAAAAAAATTTGGAGGGGTTGCGCTGGTTCCCATGCGCCTGCTTGGGAACCCAATGTTGTTGAATTAAGCGGTTCCCCGTCATTCCGCCATGGATCGCCGGAACCTAGTTTCCAGCGATGGCTTGGCTTGGAAGAGTCCCATGCAATCTGGACGCCGGCGATCCCTGCCGGAATGACGGCTGTGTCACCGGTATTACCATTGCAAAGGGGAATCAGAAGTGCCTGAGCGTGAACCGTCGATTTTTGTTAGTATATTGTCTCAATGCATGTCCTGTTCATCCCGTAAAAAAACGGTCATGGCCCTTGTCTCTGATTTGATGCATAAACTGATTCAAAATTCTAATATCCCAAACATGCGAACTCGCGTTAAAATTTGCGGCTTGACTCGAAGCGGGGATGCGCAAGCTGCGGCCGGCCTTGGCGTGGATGCGATAGGCTTGGTTTTTTATCCTCCCAGCCCCCGCAACGTAGACATAGCGCAAGCCAAACGCATCATTGATGCCTTGCCACCCTTCGTAACGGTTGTAGGGCTGTTTGTTGACGAGCAACCACAGCGTGTTGTGGAAATTTTAAACTCGGTACGCATCGACCTGCTCCAATTCCACGGAGACGAAAGCCCTGACTATTGCAAAGCTTTCGACCGGGCCTATATTAAGGCGATCCGCATGAAACCGGAAACCGATTTGCAACGGATATCATCAATTTACTGCTCGTCTTCTGGGCTGTTGTTGGACGCGGACGACCCAATGGCCAAAGGCGGGACGGGAAAAGGCTTCGACTGGGCAATGGTGCCACCGGCCTGTACCCTACCGGTTATTTTGGCCGGTGGCCTAAACCCTGGCAATGCAATGGAAGCATTGCGGCAGGTTAAACCCTATGGGCTGGATGTCAGCAGCGGCGTGGAAGCCGGAAAAGGCATCAAGGATGAGTATAAAATGGCGGCGTTTATTAAAGAGGTTCTCGATTTTGACCAATCTCGCATCAACTGAGCTTTACAATTTGCCTGACCAACGGGGGCATTTCGGTCCCTACGGGGGTGTTTTCGTAGCCGAAACCCTGATGTTGCCGATTAGTGAACTGACCGATGCTTACTATCGCTACATGAAGGACAAGGATTTTCTGGCAGAGTTGGATTATGACTTGCAGCATTATGTGGGTCGGCCTTCGCCGATTTACCATGCCGAACGTCTAAGCCGGGAAGCCGGGGGAGCGCAGATTTTCCTCAAACGCGAGGATCTGAACCACACTGGCGCACACAAAGTGAACAACACCGTAGGCCAGGCTTTACTTGCCAAGCGCATGGGCAAAACACGGATTATTGCCGAAACCGGAGCCGGACAACATGGCGTGGCAACGGCGACAGTTGCCGCCCGCTTGGGTCTGGAATGCGTCGTCTATATGGGTTCGGTGGACGTGGCCAGACAGGCACCCAATGTGTTGCGCATGAAACTGCTCGGCGCGAAAGTCGTGCCGGTGGAGTCCGGCTCCAAGACCCTTAAAGACGCGCTTAACGAGGCCATGCGTGATTGGGTGACGAATGTGGACAACACGTTCTACATCATTGGCACGGTTGCGGGTCCGCATCCCTATCCGGCCATGGTGCGGGACTTTCAAGCCGTCATCGGGCGCGAATCCAAACCACAGATGCAGGAAATGACCGGGGGCTTGCCTGATGTGCTAGTCGCCTGCGTCGGCGGCGGCTCCAATGCAATCGGCCTGTTTTATCCGTTCATAGATGACCATCAAGTGCAGATGCATGGTGTCGAAGCGGCCGGCGATGGCATTGCCACGGGCCGGCACTCGGCTCCCTTGAGCGCGGGTCGTCCAGGTGTGTTGCATGGCAATCGCACCTACTTGATGGAAGACGAAGATGGCGAGATCATAGAAACCCATTCCATCTCGGCGGGCTTGGACTATCCCGGCGTTGGACCCGAACACGCATGGCTCAAGGACTCAGGCCGCGCCCAGTATGTCAGCATTACCGACGATGAAGCCATGCAAGGGTTCCATGCCCTGACCCGGCTGGAAGGAATCATACCCGCCTTGGAATCGGCCCACGCCATTGCCTACGCCATGAAATTGGCCCCCACCCTAGGTAAAGACAAAACCATCTTGGTCAATCTGTCAGGGCGGGGCGATAAAGACATTAACACCATAGCCGCACGCGAAGGAATCACCCTGTGAGCCGAATTACGCCTAAACTCGAAAGCCTAAAAAGGGCCGGCCGCAAAGCGCTGATCCCCTTCATAACCGCTGGCGACCCCACCCCGGAATTCACCGTACCCGCTCTGCATGCATTGGTCGAAGCGGGTGCTGACATCATAGAGCTCGGGGTTCCTTTTTCCGATCCCATGGCCGACGGGCCAGTGATTCAAAGAGCCAGCGAACGCGCACTGGCACATAAGATGAGTCTGCGCAAGGTGCTGGAGCAAGTGAGGGAATTTCGCCAGAAGGATGATTCCACGCCTGTGGTGCTGATGGGTTATTTGAATCCGGTGGAATCATTGGGCTATCGCAACTTTGTGGACAAGGCTCGCGAGGTGGGTGTTGACGGTGTGCTCACGGTAGACATGCCACCGGAAGAATCATCCGAATTTCTACCCATGTTGGATGAGGCCGGCATAGACCCGATTTTCCTGCTGGCCCCTAACAGCACCGACCAACGGATCGCTAAAATGGGGCAGTTGGGGCGTGGCTACTTGTATTATGTTTCACTCAAAGGGGTGACCGGGGCTTCACACATAAATCTTGGTGATGTAGCGCATAAGATCAAGGAAATCCGCCAACTGACCGGTTTGCCGATTGCCGTTGGCTTTGGTGTCAAGAACGCCGAAACGGCGGCGGCGATTTCAAAATTAGGCGATGGCGTTGTGGTAGGCAGTGCTTTGGTCAGTAAAATTGAGTCGGCGGGGGGTGACACCGCCCTGGCCTTGAAGGAAATCACCGCACTAATAAGCTCCATGCGATCATCGCTTGATGCCTAAACAAACCCACGGGGAATAAAGTGAGTAGCTGGTTTCATAAGAAGGTATTGTCGAAAATTCGCACTGACGCGTCTACAAAAAGCGTTGTACCCGAGGGCTTATGGTGCAAGTGTGACCTCTGTAGCGCCATTCTTTATCGTGCCGAAGTGGAACGAAACTTGGATGTATGCCCGAAATGCAGCCATCACATGCGCATCAGTGCCCGCAAGCGCTTGAATGCGTTTCTGGACCCTGACAACCAGCGCGAAGTGGGGAATACACTCAGTCCGCTTGACCCGCTAAAGTTCAAGGACAGTAAAAAGTATAAGGATCGACTGGTGCAGGCACAAAAGCAAACAGGTGAAAAAGATGCCCTTATTGTCATCCACGGGCAGTTGAAAGGCCGTCCAGTGGTTGTGGCCGCTTTCAACTTTGAGTTTATGGCTGGTTCAATGGGTTCCGTGGTGGGCGAAGGGTTTGTGCGTGGCGCCAATATTTGCCTGGAGCAAAATATCCCGCTGATATGTTTCTCGGCCAGTGGCGGGGCGCGAATGCAGGAATCCTTGCTTTCCCTGTTCCAAATGTCCAAGACTAGCGCAGCTCTTGCCAAAATGGCTGATTCTGGCATCCCCTTTATTTCTGTGCTGACCGACCCGACCATGGGCGGGGTGTCTGCCAGCCTCGCCATGCTTGGCGACATTAACATCGGCGAACCGGGTGCATTAATCGGTTTTGCCGGGCCTCGTGTAATCGAACAGACCGTGCGGGAGAAATTGCCAGAAGGCTTCCAACGCAGCGAGTTCCTGTTGGAACATGGTGCCATTGATATGATAGTTGACCGGAGGGAAATGCGCGATAAGATAGCCAACTTATTGGATTTGCTATTACAAGGAGGTGAAGCAGGAAAAGCCGCGACGGAAACGCCGGCGGTTCCGAGAGGCGAATAACATCAGCACAACTATGCGTTTTTCCAAGCTAGATGAATGGCTGGCTTGGCAGGAAACCTTGCACCCCAAGGCAATCGACCTTGGGTTGGCAAGGGTCCGTAAGGTTTACGAAACTTTGCTTCCCGCCGGAAGTGCCAGACCTTTTACGCTGACCATAGGGGGTACTAACGGCAAGGGTTCAAGCGTTGCATTGTTGGACTCCATATTGCGTACTGAGGGGTATCGCGTGGGAGCCTACACCTCGCCCCATTTATTGCGGTATAACGAGCGCATCAAAGTGAACGGGGAGTCCGCAGACGATGAAGCGATCTGTGCAGCGTTTGAACGCATTGAACGGATGCGAAACGGCACTAGCCTAAGTTTTTTTGAATTTGGCACATTAGCAGCGTTACAGTTGTTTTCCACCTCGAATCTTGACGTGCAAATCTTGGAAGTGGGCCTAGGCGGACGGTTGGACGCGGTGAACATCATTGATCCCGATGGCGCGATGATAGCCAGCATTGCGATTGACCACAGGGATTGGTTTGGTGACAGCCGTGATGCCATAGCTTTGGAAAAAGGCGGCATCCTGCGTCCCGACAAACCTGCGATCATAGGCGATCCAAGCCCGCCAGGTAGCCTTATGGACTTTGCAAAGGCAAAGGGTATAGGTTTGTCGTGCTTAGGGCGAGATTTTGGCTATGAACGCTTAAACGATGGCTGGAATTGGTTCGGCACAGGAAAACGGCTTGAGCATCTGCCCATGCCGGGGATTGCCGGGGAGCATCAATTGCACAACGCGTCGGCTGTTATCGAGTTGTTGCGTAGGGTCGGTCAATACCGACCGGTGTCCGATGCATCAATAGGCAAAGGTTTGGAATCGGTGAAACTGGCAGGACGGTATCAATATTTCGATGGGCCAGTGCCTGTCTTGTTGGACGTGGCCCACAACCCGCAAGCGGCGGAAATTTTGGCGGATTATTTGCGAACACGATTTCCCGAAAGGCAAGTACACGCGGTTTTCGCCGTCATGAAGGACAAGGATATTGCCGGGATTGTCAACCCGATGAAATCCTTGGTGCAGCACTGGTATTTGGCGCCTATCCCCCTTGCTCGTTCGGCTTCTGAACCTGAGCTTCTGGCATTATTCCATAAAATAGGCGTAGACAATCTGGAAGGTGGGTTTGGTGCGGCGACAGAAGCATTTGCAGCGGCTAAGAGAAACGCAAACAAAGATGGTTTGGTATTGGTATTCGGCACTTTTCCTCTGGTTTCAGAGTTTTTAGCCCATAATTCATGAGAGTTCAGAGGTAATCCAAATGGAGCAGCAATTAAAGCATCGCCTGATCGGAGTCATCATCGTTGTTGCCTTGATCGTCATATTCGTTCCCATGCTTTTCGAGAAGTCTGACGACAAGGGTAAACTCAGTTCCACTGGGATACCTTCAATTCCCGACGATATTTTGGAAAATACAATAGAACTGCCAAAAACGGCAGAGGATATAGCACCACCCAAGGAAGATGAGAAAAAAACCGTCGAAAGCGGTTACAAGATTGTCCCTTTTAACAATGAAGACACGCCTCCCAAGCCAAAATCTGCCGGTCAATCTAAGACCAAAATGGAAGGGAAGATGGATATACCGCTTACGCCCGAGGAAGAGGATACGTCTAAAGAGACGAAACCCGGCATGGAAGTGGAGAAAGAAATCCAGCCAGTGGAAGCTGTCAAGCAGACCCCGGCAATATTGCCTGATGCAAAAGAATCCAAGCCACAGGTCCACCGACTGGTTAAAGCGAAGCATCATAAAATTGAGAGGAAAGCCGAGCCTGCGGCATCCCCTGCCACCGAACCAGACGTTGATTTGGACCCAGTTGAAGGCGAACCCCGCAACCCGGTTAAGGCAGAGAATTCGACGCCCAAGACGCACCATTCCCATGCATCATTACACCACAAGCAAGGTGGGTCTGCCATACATAAACCCGTTACAATGAAAAATGCCGAGACGTCAAATTTACCCGAAAACCATCATCATATTAAGGTTAAAGAAAGCAAGCACATGTCTTCGCCCCTCTTGCCCGAAACTGAGAGGGATTTGGAAGTCGAGCCAGTTCCCGCTCCGGCGAAACCTGCAACACCCCATGCAAAAACCAAGTCTTCGGCTGGAACCCTACAGAAGCCAAAAGTTTATGCGCCAAAGAAACCGAACACCGTCAAACCTTCCGAACCTAGACATACGGTGAAGCCAGCCAGACCGTCAGAACCTGCCCAACCGGTGGCAAAAGTTGGCAAAACGGAACACACTCGGACCGATGCCGATGCGCCGCAAGCGAAACCGAAGCCAGCCAAAACTACCCCTGTTCCGGCAAAACCCATAAAGCCGGCCGATTCGGAATAACACTTGGAATCAATGGTCAGCGACATGAAAGCCGCATTCGTCGACTTAGTTTGGGTTGATTATTGCGTTATCGGCCTGATAGGGTTGTCTGCCCTAACTGGATTAAGCCGAGGACTGATTCGGGAAGTCTTTTCACTTGTCATTTGGTTGACTGCAATCTCCCTGGGTCTGGTTTACAATCATAAGTTTTCCGTCTACTTGGAACATGCGATCACTTGGACCGAGGCTCGCCTTGTGGTGGCTTTCCTAGTCATTTTCATCAGCGTTCTGCTACTAGGCGGAATGGTGGTTTTTCTGATTGAGAAGCTAGTGACTATCACCGGTTTGGGGGGCACCGACGGCTTAGCCGGGCTGCTTTTTGGCGTTGCCCGTGGCGTGTTGATTGTCGCTGTGCTGGTGCTATTGGCGGGGGTGACTTCGCTTCCGTCCGAACCATGGTGGAAACAGTCCAAACTGATTCCTCCATTCCAATCGCTGGCTCTATGGCTGCGGACCCAAATTCCATCGGGTCTCGCCGCCCAAGTCAAATTCCCAGAATTAACCCTTAAAAGGTAAAGCGTTATGTGTGGCATTGCCGGCATCGTTTCCAACGAAAGCGTCAACCAGGAACTCTATGAGGCACTGACGGTATTGCAACATCGTGGTCAGGATGCGGCTGGCATAGTCACCTGCAAGGGTGACCGTTTCCATATGCGCAAAGACAGTGGACTGGTTCGCGATGTGTTCCATACCCGCCACATGCGCAATTTGACCGGCAACATGGGCATTGCCCATGTGCGCTACCCAACCGCCGGATGCACTAGTTCAGCCGAGGCGCAGCCGTTTTACGTGAACTCCCCGTATGGCATCGCACTGGCTCATAATGGCAACCTCACCAATGCACAGGCACTCAAGCAAGACCTGTTTAAAGAGGATCAGCGCCATATCAACACGGATTCGGATTCAGAGGTTCTGCTTAATGTCTTCGCCCACGAATTGCAGGAAATTGGTAAGCTAAGGATTGATGCGGAAGATGTATTCAAAGCAGTTGCTGCCGTGCATCAACGTTGCCGGGGTGCCTATGCGGTCATTGCCATGGTCACTGGCTTTGGGATCATTGCCTTTCGCGACCCCTTCGGCATCCGCCCCATGGTTTACGGTGAAAGGATGACAGACTACGGATTAGACTATATGGTCGCATCGGAAAGCGTGGCATTGGATGTCCTTGGATTCAAGCTGGTCCGCGACATCTTGCCTGGTGAAGCCATTGTCATCGAGAAAAATGGCATGTTGCATTCAAAGCAGTGCGCGAAAAATCCGGTTTATTCGCCCTGTATTTTCGAGTTTGTCTATTTCGCCCGCCCTGACTCCAAAATCGACGATATTTCCGTTTACAAGGCTAGAATGCGCATGGGCGACAAGCTGGCCGACAAAATCCTCCGCGAGCGGCCCGACCATGACATTGACGTGGTCATCCCCATCCCCGACACCAGCCGCACTGCCGCGCTACAATTGGCCACCCGCATCGGGGTCAAATACCGCGAAGGATTCATCAAAAACCGCTACATAGGCCGTACGTTCATCATGCCTGGCCAGCAACTGCGCGAGAAGTCGGTACGCCAAAAGCTCAACGCCATCGACCTTGAATTCATGGGCAAGAACGTGTTGCTCGTGGATGATTCCATTGTGCGCGGCACCACCTCGATGCAAATCATCCAAATGGCCCGCGATGCCGGTGCCAGGCAAGTTTACTTTGCTTCAGCCTCGCCACCAGTGCGTTATCCCAACGTCTACGGCATCGACATGCCTGCGGCGGACGAACTCATCGCCCATGGTCGCAGTGAAGAAAAAATCCAGACAGAACTGGGCTGCGACTGGCTGATTTACCAAGATTTGCCAGACCTGATTGATGCCGTGCAGAAGGGTAACCCCGATGTCATGCGCTTCGACACCTCTTGCTTCAACAACGAATACGTCACCGGCGACATCAACCAAGATTATCTTGACCTGATTGGCGCGCAGCGCTCCGACGAGGCCAAGGCGGCGCGTGATGACAATAGCACGGGGTTGGAGCTGCATATTTCCGGTTAGGATTTCTGGTTTCCACTGGGGCGTAGAAGCCAGAAATCCTATATTAACAGCAATGCTCAAGGGGTTTTGCTCTTGTTCCCACGCTCCCTTACTCATCGTTTTACACAAGTGGCGACAGATTGGAAAACGCCGTCATTCTGGCAATCCCTACTGCAATGATATCATCCCGCCCAAACTGAGAGTTGCTGCTATAACTTATTAACTGATGTTACGCACGTGTCGGTAAAGGGTTGCCAGCCTACGGCGCTAATAAGCCAGCACTTTCATGGAAGCCAGGAAGCAGGAGCTTCCAAGTCATGGGTTCCCAAGCGGAGCTTGGGAACCAGCTTAAATGAACAAAGTGTGATAGTTAAAACGCCATATGCCGACTATACTTATTCTTTTCGGATGGAGATTGTTCTTCTATGCCAATGAAGGAAGCGAACCAATTCACATCCACTGTAAAAGCGGGAATAAGGAATGCAAATTCTGGATTGACGTTGACAATTTCGACATTCAAGAAGCGTTTACATTCAACATGTCATCTAGAGATAAAAGGCAGATTCGCAAGATCATATTTGAGCACTTTGACTATATCGTAGATCAGTGGCTAGAGTTTCAAAAAAGGCGGTAAAAATGAATATTTATCACAAAGTAGAAGAAGTCAGGATGGAAAATGGAATTTTATTCTTATGCGTGGACGGTCAATCGATTAGCAAAGCCCTAATTGAAATATCCCCTGTGCTAGTAACAGCAAGCGATAAAGAATTGAGCCACTATGAAATATCGCCTTCAGGATATGGTATTCACTGGCCTCTACTTGACGAAGATATATCTATTGACGGTTTATTAAAAATACACCACTCACCATCACAAAGGAATCAATTATGTAACAGCGCATAGAATGGTAATGTGGAAGCCTTGTCAAACATCAAGGATGCGATAACCGCTTGGCTTTGGGCTGGGGACTAGAAGGCAATATCTGGTTGGCTGGTTCCCGAGATCCATTCTTGCAAGCTCCCGCTTGTTCGTTGACGGTTCCTCGGGTGTAGGGCGGATACAGGGATGTGATCCGCCGAATGCTTGCAATCCTGCCGAAACAGGACGTAAATCCGCGACATCATCCGGTCCCCACATTCGGCGGAACCCGTCCATGGTTCCGCCCTTGGCCCTATCTAGTAACTATTTGATGTTGAAAACGCTGTAACTTAACAAGTAATTTGAGATATAAAAAACACTGTATGCGCATTTCCCGTTTCTTTTTACCTCAGCCATTAAGCCCCGGCGCAACTATCCAACTTGCGGATGAAAGTGCCCATTACCTGCGCACCGTATTGCGCTTGAAAAAGGGTGCTGATTTGGTCGTTTTCAATGGAGAGGGTGGCGAATATCCTGCTAATTTGCTCGAAGCACACAAAGATGTCGTCAGGCTCCTTTTGGGACAGCTTAACCCAAGAGAGACGGAATCGCCACTCCCTATTGCCTTAGGCTTAGGCATCTCGCGTGGCGAACGCATGGATTTGGCAATCCAAAAAGCGGTGGAACTGGGCGTTTCGGCCATCACGCCCTTGTTCACCGAACGTTGCGTGGTGCAACTCGATGATGATGCGCGTAAGGTTCAGCGTTTGCGGCATTGGCGAAAAATTGCCCAAAGCGCTTGTGAACAATGTGGGCGTAACCGGGTTCCAGAAATATTCGAGCCGATGAAGCTGGAAGAATGGGTCGTGCGCCAAAATGGGCTTCGGCTTTTCTTGGACCCTGGCGGAACTAAGGCATTACGGGAACTGCCCCGCCCTCATGAGCCAATTTGCCTGTTGTCAGGGCCAGAGGGTGGTTTTACCGTAGTCGAGCGAAAAACAGCAACAGAGGCACAATTCATAGCCATCCGGCTTGGGCCTCGCGTATTGCGCACAGAAACAGCGGCCTTGGCGGCTCTAACTGCCATCCAAGCACTGTGGGGGGACATGGGGTAAGGCGGACGGCGTTGTATTGCTTTGGTTTGCCGCCCGCCTTGATTATTTAACGCTGTTTGCCTGAAGCCGTGCCGCTAATACAGCACTTTTTCGTGGGTGCTATATTATTTACTTGCGTAATTCTTGGTCCCGGTAGTGGGCATCTACCCAGCAACGCGGAAGTTCTTCGCCGGAGGGGAATGCTAAGTTCGCCTTGGGGAAATTGTCGGCATCCCCTAATTCCTCACCGTAGGATAACCTACCTACCACGTTAGCGTGGGTGGGGCAAAACAGATCATTGAGGCTTAACACCTCAACCAAATGGCCTTCACTTTTTTGCTTGAGAAACATGACTGCTAACTCCTCTTTTACATCTAATGAGTTATTATTGTTATGCACCTGATGCGGCGTCTGTTTAAGGATCAGCCCGAAAAAGATGATAGTGTAAGTCTTATTTACAGTCTAGGATGACCACAGCAATAGTTGACGCACAACAGTAATTTTCCTATTACTGTCTGGTTAGACAAAAGTTCCGTATTAAAATTCACTCCGCTAGCTAGCTTTGTGAAATTTGTATTGATGGTAGTGCTGGGGCAGCGATGACTTCGTCCTTTGGCTGCATGCCCCGAATGGCGGCATTTAAGTTCACTGGCCCTTCGCCGGTTCCGCGATATTGGGTTGCGCGGGTGCGGATGGAATGGTTTGGCCCGCTTTGCCAGAAAAACCGGGTGGTGGGTCAAACGCTACAATCAAGCCCACCACGATTGCAAAAGCCGTGATTCCAGCACCTAAACCGCCGATGTGCGCGGCGAGATTCCCCCTGCCCTGCCGAATATGCCACGCGGCAGTCCTTTTCCAAGCGAAAACCACTGAAACTAATAGAACTGCCAATTCGATAGCATAATGCATTGATAACTCCCAAGTAACCTCGGCACTTCGACAAGCTCAGTGCGAACGGATGAATTATATTCAGAACGCCGGTATATTCAGAACACCGGAGCTTTCAATCAAATGGATTGCGCAAGATAATGGTTTCGTTGCGGTCGGGTCCAGTGGAAAGAATGTCAACCGGTACGCCCACCAATTCTTCGATGCGCTTGATATAAGCCTTGGCATTGGCGGGTAGTTTGTCGTATTCGGTAATGCCTAGGGTGTTTTCTGTCCAACCGGGCAGGTCTTCTATGATGGGATGGCACAAGGCGTATTTTTCAGCACCGGCCGGAACCGTGTTTACCCGCTTGCCATCCACCATATAACCTGTGCATATTCCGAGTTGCTCCAATCCGTCCAAAACATCCAGCTTGGTCAGGCAAATACCCGACAGACTGTTCAAGCGGGCGGACTTTTTCATCAACACGGCGTCAAACCAGCCGCAACGCCTCGCCCTTCCAGTCGTGGCACCAAATTCCACCCCCCGGCTGGACAAATGCCCACCGATTTCGTCGGCCAGTTCGGTGGGAAAAGGCCCATTGCCAACGCGCGTGGAATAGGCTTTGGTGATGCCCAACACATAATCGAAATCCAAAAGCCCCAGACCGGTCCCGCAAGCCGCACCGCCGGCGGTGGTATTGGAAGAAGTCACATAGGGATAGGTACCGTGATCAATATCGAGCATCGCCCCTTGGGCACCTTCGAACAAGACGTTCTTGCCCGCATCGCGGTAGTTGTAGAGTAACTCAGACACATCACCGAGCATGGGAATTATCTGTTCGCCAAGCGCTAGAGTTTCGGCCAAGGTTTTGTGGTAATCGAGTGCCTGCGCCTTGTAATAATGAGTCAGTATGTAATTATGGTAGTCCAGCAACTCTTTGAGCCTTTCGGCGAAGCTGACCGGGTTTGACAAATCGCCGGTCCGCAATCCCCTGCGTGAGACTTTATCTTCATAGGCTGGTCCTATGCCGCGTCCGGTCGTGCCGATTGCTTTGCTGCCACGGAATTTCTCTCGGGCCAAGTCCAAGGAGATATGCACCGGCAAAATCAGCGCACAAGCCTCGCTAACCAGTAGACGTTCACGCACAGGAACCCCGGCGCTCTCCAACACTTCAATTTCTTCCAACAGGGCTTGCGGAGAAAGCACTACACCATTACCAATCGCACAAAGTTTCCCTTTGTGAAGGATTCCCGAGGGTATTAAATGCAAGACCGTTTTCTTGCCATCAATCACTAAGGTGTGGCCTGCATTGTGCCCACCCTGGAAACGTATCACTGCATCGGCTTGTTCGGTGAGCAAATCGACCAATTTCCCCTTGCCCTCGTCTCCCCATTGAGTGCCGATGACGACTATATTTTTACCCATTTTGATAATTCCAAATCAGCAGTTAATTTTTTTTTCACGACAGAATAAAGGGGAAAGCCCGTCATTAACCCCTAAACCCAAGGCAATCACACTATGAATTTGTTTCAGTCCGGCGCGGGGTAAAGCTCCCACCCACCCGGTTGCTTCAACAATTCAAACTGGCAACCCATGTCGGCAGAATTTGCGGTTTGCCCGGCAAGTTCGGATATCACTCGCCAGCCTTCCGCACGCATAGATGCGACTTTGACACGCAAAGCCTCATCCTCATCGCTGGGCGCGAAAACTGTCCGTCGACTAGAAACATCTCGATACGCCAGTTTGGCGAGGACTTTCAAATCGGCGCTGAAGCCAGTCGCGGACCTGTCTTGACCAAAAGGTTTGCCAATTCCGTCATAACGCCCCCCGCGGGCGATTTCTCGTCCGTAGCCTTGGGTTAGCGCGGCGAAAACGATGCCACGGTGATAGTGGTAACCACGCAATTCGGCTAGATCGAAATGGATAGGCAAGGAGGGGAATCTGACGGACAAGGACTTGGCAATTGTTTCCAAATCGGCCAACGCCTCCAGCACCTGCCCGTTTCCCCCGGCCAGTAAGGCGTAGGCATCACCGATTACGCTGGCATCGCCATGCAGTTCAACCAAACCTGACAACATCTGAGTTGACAAGGGTGCAGACGGGTTGGAGTCAAAGAAATCATGCAAATCGGGGGCGGACTTCCTTTGCAATATATCGAAAAGTTCTGCCTCTTGGGCGGCATTCAAACCCGCTTGGGCAACAAGACCACGATAAATACCAACATGACCAAGATCAAGGTGGATGTTTTCCAATCCGAGTACAGAGAACATCTCTAGCATCAAGCAAATCACTTCTAGGTCGCTGGCACAACCGGCATGACCATATAACTCGGCCCCTACCTGTAAGGGGCTTCGGGTCTTTTCCAAGTGGTCGGCTTGGGTGTGCAACACCGTACCAAGATAACATAACCTAACAGGATTTCCAGGGCGGCTGTTGCGCGCATCAATTCGAGCAACCTGTGGTGTCATATCTGCGCGCACACCCATCATCCTACCGGATATTTGATCTATCAGTTTGAACGTTTGCAGGTCAAGGTCATGACCAGTGCCGACCAACAATGACTCGATATATTCGATCATCGGAGTCATGACTAGAAGGTAACCCCATGAATCGAAGAGGTCCAACACGTGCCTACGAAGAAATTCCAAACGTCTTGCCTCTGTTGGCAAGACTTCCTCTATCCCCTCGGGTAGCAACCAACGATCATCCGAAAACATAAAATATTACTTCGACTTCTTGAAATACTGGAAGAACTCTGAGTCCGGTTCGAGCACGAGGGTGTCGCCTTCGTTCTTGAATGCTTGCTTATAGGCGGTTAGGCTTCGATAAAACGAGAAAAAACCCTTGTCTTTGCCATAGGCTTGGGCATAAATTTCGGCGGCGGTTGCGTCGCCCTCGCCGCGTTTCAATTCGGCATCGCGATAGGCATCTCCAAGAATAACTTCTCGCTGCCTGTCGGCATCAGCACGAATACGCTCAGCCATTTCCGCGCCTCGCGAACGGAAGTCACGGGCTACACGGGAACGTTCGGATTCCATTCGGCGAAAAACCGAACTGCTGACTTCGCTAGGTAATTCCACGCGCATTATGCGGATATCGGCGATGTCTATTCCTAACTTGCCTGCTGATGGATTTGCAGCCGCTATCAAAAAATCGCGTATTTGGTCCCGTTCCGAGGAAACCACCTCGCGTATGGTTCGCTTGCTGAATTCATCTTTTATTGCTGACTGGATGATTTGTTCAAGCCTTATGTTAGCCTGGATTACATCACCCTGCACGGAGGTGTAAAACTTTGCTACATCATTGATTTTCCATTTGGCAAAATAATCAACGATAACATTCTTTTTCTCGGAGGTTAGGAAACGTTCAGGCTTGGATTCCAGCGTCAACAATTTGGCATTGAAAATCTTGACATCGTTGATCAATGGAATCTTAAAGTGTAGGCCGGGGGTTGAGTTGGTATTGAGGATTTCCCCCAGTTGGAATTTGATGGCCTTTTCGGCTTCACCGACGGTGTAAACCGATGAAATACCGAGAACGAGCACCAAGAGCAAGGCCGAAACTATAATAACCGAATTTCTACCCATCATTGTGTCCTCCCTTCGCGACCACGCACAGTGGAACCCCGGATGTTTTTAACTACACTATCGGGCGAATCCTGAAAGGTTTGTGTGCTATCGTTATCTTTGGCTGGTTCAGCCGAAACTCCAAGCCGTTGCAATTTATCAACGGGCAAATAGATCATATTATTTCCACCCTTCACATCCAGCAGGAGTGTGTTGGTTTTGCTTAGGATTTCTTCAATCGCGTCGATATAAAGCCGTGTACGTGTGATTTCCGGTGCCTTCTGATATTCCGTCAGTAGTTGCTCGAAACGTCCCGCCTCGCCTTTGGCTTTGGCAATCACTCTGAGCTTATACCCTTCGGATTCTTCCAACAGGCGGGCCGCAGCACCCCTGGCTTTGGGTATGACATCGTTGGCATACGCTTCAGCCTCGTTTTTCAGGCGTTGCTCGTCCTCACGAGCCTTGATTGCATCCTCGAAAGCACTTTGCACTTCTTCGGGAGGTTGGGCATCTTTTATATTCACTGCCATGACTTGAATGCCCGCGCCGTACTGGTCCAAAATTTTCTGAATATCGCCTTTTACCTCGTCGGCAAAACCGCTCCTGCCATCGGTGAGAACAAAATCCATCGTGTTTTTGCCTATGACACCGCGCACGGCACTTTCAGTGACTTGCCTCAGGGTTAGGTCCGGGTCATTCAGATTAAATAAATAGGCTTTAGCGTCCTTTATTCGATACTGGACAGACAAACTCAGATTGATGATGTTTTCGTCTTGGGTCAGCATCAAAGCCTCCTTGGCAAAGGATTGCTGGGTTTGTTGGCGGATATTGGTACGATAACCCACTTCAATGAAGCGTTGCTGCTCCACATTGACGATAGCGTGTTTTTCAAAAGGGGCAGGCAAACGCCAATGTGGCCCCGGTTGGGTCGTTTCGATATATTTGCCAAAACGTGTCACCACACCCCGGTTGCCTTCATCAACGATATAGATACCCGTCAAGGCCCATATGACCAAAGGAATTGCCACCAAAAAAATCAGGAGGGTGTTCTTTGGATTTTCACCTTTTCCAATGCCTATGCCGCCGCCTAACCAGCCGCCCATCTTTTCTTGCAAGGTACGCATGACTTCTTCCAGATCAGGAGGGGTTTCCTGCTGATCCCGCCCGCTCCAAGGGTCTTTTTTATTACCGCCCGGTTCATTCCAGGACATTGGATGACTCCTGTTGTAGTTCAAACACGATGATGTATTCTGAGGTACATAGCTTTTAAAGACAGCCTTTAAGGCAAAATTATCCGATAAATTTTACTGCATTACCGGCTGCATCCTATTCCTCATTTTTTTTCCGGCATCCAATCCTTGCCAAACTCCTTCAACCGCCGTTCATCCTTCATAGCCACTTCCACCTCCATCGTCCAACCACCGGTTTCATCTGCCTCGTCTTTCAACACTTTGGCGATTTCAAAAAGACGGGCTCGCAGAGCGGCGTCTGTTGGTGCCAGATGAAGCACATGCCGTCTGATCTCACCACCCAAACGGTTTATAATGGCTTGGTCAAGCAGTTCGATACCCTGTCCAGTCCGTGCCGATAGCCAGATTTTGTCCACTTTCCCCTGTTCGTCACATTCCAGCCTTGGGGACGCGCTTTCAATCAAATCCACTTTATTGTAAATTTCAATCTTAGGGATACTGCCTGCCCCAATCTCTGTCAACACCTCACCAACTTGAGCGATAGTATCGTCGATCCGTTCATCACTGGCATCAATTATATGCAAAAGCAAATCGGCTTCGCTGGCCTCTTTCAATGTGGATCGGAACGCGGCAACCAACTCATGGGGCAAATGGCGGATAAACCCAACGGTATCGGCTATGACCACAGGCGTTTGCCCACCGGCCTGATAGCGTCTAAGCGTAGGGTCTAGCGTTGCAAACAACTGGTCGGCCACATACACATCCGAGTGGGTCAGGCGATTGAACAGCGTCGATTTGCCAGCGTTAGTGTAGCCAACCAAACCGACCATCGGCACATCCGCTCGCTTCCTAGCGTTGCGGCCCTGCCCCCTTTGCTGCTCGACTTTTTCCAGCCGTTTTTGAATCATGCGAATGCGGTTTTCCAATAAACGCCGGTCGGTTTCAAGTTGGGTCTCACCCGGCCCACCACGCAGGCCTATACCGCCTTTCTGCCGCTCCAAGTGGGTCCAACCCCGAATCAACCGGGTTGACATGTGGCGAAGTTGAGCCAATTCCACTTGCAGCTTGCCTTCAAAGGTGCGAGCACGTTGGGCGAAAATATCGAGAATCAAGCCTGTCCTGTCAACCACGCGCACGGATAGTGCCCTTTCCAAGTTTCTCTCTTGGCTGGGAGTCAAGCGATTATTGAACAGGACTAGCTCGGCTTGGTGTTCGGCTATGGCTAAAGAAAGTTCTTCTAGCTTGCCAGTGCCAATATAATAGCGAGGATCCGGGTTTTGCCGCTTGCCTGTCACCACAGCCAAAGGCAATGCACCCGCCGAAATTGCAAGTTCCTGTAGTTCGGATAAATCTTCCGGGTCATATTGGGTTTGGACATGAACGAGAACGGTACGCTCGCCAGAACCCGGACGGTCAAACAATGCCGTATCTCATCAAGGGAAAAGATGTTTATGAAAACAAACGCTTGGAAAAACACGAATATCCAGACTATTCCTCGTCTTCATCAGGCAATTCAGACATGTTAGGCACACGAACCTGTCTTGACGGTACGATAGTTGATATGGCGTGTTTGTAAACCATTTGGCTGACCGTATTTTTCAGCATGATTACATATTGATCGAAGGAATCGATCTTGCCTTGTAATTTGATGCCATTAACCAGATAAATGGACACCGCCACATGTTCTTTTCTTAATGC
>Ga0007801_10000149_pt1 | contig 21073 bp, 19 predicted proteins | sample CryBogmetaGMA2M_FD_60372 | JGI IMG/M metagenome (GOLD analysis project Ga0007801, IMG submission 60372) | Freshwater microbial communities from Crystal Bog, Wisconsin, USA - MA2M | ecosystem: Environmental > Aquatic > Freshwater > Lake | place: Crystal Bog, Wisconsin, USA | collected 2009-07-06
TGACTGTTATCAAAGCAAATTTGCACTTCGCCGTTTTCCTTCAGCACTTCCAAGGAGGGAATAACAGAAAGAGCAACTGCCCATAGGGCCAGTGATGAGGTTGATGCCCCGAAGGGCCATGCCGGCCAGACGGTAGTAACAGTAGAGAGGTAAAGCCTCACAGCTGGGATCTCATAGAGCTCCTCGGGTTCTTCATCGTAGCCAGCTACGACGAAGTGCCACTGCGCGCAGAACCCACGCAGGTTTCGTTTTGAATTCTCTGGCGAGAAATCCTTGAGTATTCGGGTCAGATCCAGGGACTCAATCTCATCACGCGTGATGACATAAAGTTTTGAATGTGGCTCTCCCATTTCCTCTAGGAAACGGAGTGTGGGGTTTACCTTCCCGCAACCAGCGGGGATCTTGGTGCTGATGATACTCATGCGAGGGGAAACTCCGAGTTATTGATGATGCGAGGCAAATGCTTGCGAACCTTTTTGAGGAGTTGGTTGATCCCCGAGGGGCTTATCCCAAGAACCCGGGCGGCTTCGGCCTCTGAAAGACCCTCCTCAATCATCAGCATGGCAACCTTCGCACTGGCTGGGCTGACACGTTTGCTGGAAAGCGCGACGCGCAATGCCGCCAGACAAAGTTGCAGCTGGGCATGGTAGGGAAGGGCAAAGAAGCCTTTTCTTTTAGCCGGGTGATCGTAGAAACCTCCGTTTTCTTCGGTAAGCTCCTCGGAGCGATTTTGACCGGTGGCGAGGCGGCGTTTGAGACGCAACTTTGCAAATCGGATGGCAGCTCCAATGGATCTGCCCAGTTCGTTTGCTATACCTGCTGGGTCGCCTGCCGCAGTATAGTGGGAGAGATCTCTGTTACCTGTAAGGTAGCGCCCCAAGAGCATCAGGATGGCATCCTGACGAATTTCTGCTTCATATCCTCCCAGAATTCCCCTGAAGAAGTAATCCGGAAGTCGGATTCGGATTTCCTCCTCAATAGCGCTAGCGAGGGTGTTGATGTTGCGCTGATTCCTGGGATCCAAGGCGAAAGCCTTCCAGACCAGGACCAGATTCCCCGTCCTGTAAGGGACGGCCATTTTAGTTGTATGTGTTTTACTCATTACACAATGCCTCTTCTTTGACTGTCGGGCCGCAGCGAAAGCGGTAGCGGCCAAGCACCCACAAAAAATCGGCGAAGCCGAAAAAAACTTACTTAACAACAGGGTCTCTCACTGCGTGTCCCATGTGATGAGAACCCGCACGCTTGAACTCGTTGCCGATCAATCGGCAGAAGAAACGCCCCCAAGCTCCCTTGAGGAGGGCCTCGGCAGGCTACGCCTGCATTTTTACCGACTGGAGCGTGAGCTCGCTGAAATCGAGGAGAATCAGGATGCCGAGCGACTCCTAGAGGAACTGGTTGGACTTGCTTCGGCAGCCGTGAGCCTGGCTGAGGCTCATGTTCTTCCCAACATCACAGGAGGTAGCCGATGAATGCCAAGTGGTGGACCCAGGTTGAAATCGACAAGACCTTGGCTCTTTATGAGCAGGGCTATCCCTGTAAGGAAATTGCCCAGATGCTCGGACGCACAGAGAACAGCGTTCGGTACAAGCTGCTCAACCTTGGCTACTCCACCCGACAGGTTATCCCCGAGGAAGCAACTCTCCCGGTGGAGTCATTTTCTGAAAGAGTGGAGAAAGAAGAATATAGTATTTCTCCCGTTCTCAACCTCGACCTCGAAGATCCTGTGGAACTCCGCGCTCGTAGGGAGTTGGAAATCGGCGAGCGCCGACGCGAGGAAAGGGAGCAGGTTCAGCAGGCCAAGCAGGCGATCTTGGAAGAGAGAATCATCGAGGAGTTCCGCAAAACCCTATGTGACCTTCCACACAACTTTACCTATTCAGCCCCTCCTCCCCAGAAGCCCAGCTCTTTGGTCTCTCTGACCGCAGTTCTTGTGGTGAGTGATGTCCATGTCGGACAGGTGATTGATCCTCGTGAAACCGAAGGCCTGGGTAATTACAACCCTGCTACTACGTTGGCCCGCATCCGTCACCTGGAACTGGAAACAATCCGTATCCTTCACGATCGGCCCGTTGCCAAACTCTTAATTCTTTTCGGTGGCGACATCCTTCACGGCCATCTGGGCCATACCTTTGAGGACGACCTGACCCTCCCTATCGCCCTCCAAGCGGATCTGGCACTCAACTTCTTTTTCCCCTTCTTACTCGGGATTTCCAAGGTTGTTCCCTCCATCGAAATCCACGGGGTTGCGGGTAATCACGGCCGCTGGCCGGGGCTGCGTAAAATGCCGAGCGACAGGCGTTGGTCCAATCTTGATTCAATATTTTATGGGTCACTCGCCGCGCTCTGTCGTCATTCTGGCATGGAGAGTGTCTATTTTGATGAGCGAATTTCCTCCCGCCGTCAGATTGATGCCGGCAGCTTCCGCATCCAACTCCTCCATGGCGATGAGGTGCGGGGCGGTACGTTCTGCACAGGCGGCATGAACCGTGAGGTTCATAACTCCTCATTACGCAGCGTTCAGGCAGGGCAGCGGCCAGCCGATTATTATGTGATGGGGGACAAGCATTTCACAGCCTCGGTTCCGTATGGAACGGGTGCGTTTGTGGTTAATGGAAGTTTCGTCGGCGTCGATGGGTTCGGCATGAATTTCCTCCCGGCTCCTCCATCCCAAACCCTCTTCTTTCTCCATCCGGGGCAGGGAAAAACCGAAACCCATGAGATTCGTCTTTCCTCGGCAACCCTCCCCTCTCCACTCCCCTACAACCTCAAACCCAACCTCTTGGAGGTAGTTCAACACCATGCATAAAACCGAATACATTACCGAGCTCTGGCTATTGCCCATGGGCGAACTCAAAACACATCAAGCAATCATTAATGACCTCGTCAGCTTGCGAGAGCGGATCGAACAACCGACTGAGTCTTCATCTAAGGGCGTGTCGTCTGGCTTGCAAGCCCCCACGCCATTACTCCCTCACCAGCCCTCTCAGGGACTGCGCACCTTGCACGAGCGTTCCCCAATGCGAAGTCCGAAACCCGGCTCCATGCGATCGCTCGTCCATGAAATCCTACAAGCTGCGGCAGAGCCGATGCCTCGGGGAGAGATGATTGCCCAAGTGGCAGCAAAACGAGGTGTCGTTGCTGACGATATGTTAAAAGCCAAGGTCGGTGATCTTTTAAACAGCCGCCACGATCCCTACATCCGGAAGGTTGCAAAAGGAATCTACTGCTATGTTCCACAGGAGGTGCCAGCATGCCTGTGAACTTTTCTCAATGGGGATTTTCTGAGGAAGAGTGGCAGGATTTTCGCCTGCTGACCGAAAACACGGAGGAATTCGAGCAGACAATTGTGCGCTCGGTTGCATTCTGGATGGATCTGCGCGGAAAAATCAACAATAGCGAACTGTGCAATCAGTTGTTCCTCTTTCATACCGTCACGAGGATCCTAAAAGGTGGAACCCAGACTGGATTCAGCACGCGGGTGCTTCTGGCTTTTGGCGTGGCAGTTGCCGACCTCACTGCTTCGCGACTGCATTTGGAAGAGAGTGTTCAAGACGGGATCTTAGGAGGGCGTCGCTTTTGAATTCTGGAAATGAATCCAAGGTGTTTGAAATCTCGATGGCCCTTCGCTCTGTTCGATTTCATGTCGGTTTCTGTCGATCCTATAAAATCTTTGAGAAAACGATCCATCTGCGACACCCCTTTACCCGAGCAGTCTATCATTCGGACCTGGGACCGGTCGCTTGTTGCGCGGAGTGGCCTCATCAGCATCAACTCCCCGAGATTGGCTTTGCCCTACGAAAAGCAGAGTTCCGGCCTTGGATGGCAATCTCGTTCAAAGATGTGGCGGCACTGGAAGTACTGTGTTGCGAGTTCTCAACCGGCCTAAGCCGTGACGGCTTTAGGCGAAAAATGTAACCCCATGTTGTTCCCCCATCAAAAGGAGGTGTATGCGGAGTTGCTCGCAACAGCTGGTCTTTTTTTCGGAGGAACCTGGAAGAACTGTGGAATTCGCCCAAGGTTCTCAAGATTTCTGTCGGGTCCAACAGGCAGTGGAAAAACCCATGTAGTTAAAAATGTTGCTGCTGAGCTTGGCGCCCCAATTTTGGTTGTCAGCTCCACCAATTGGATGCCACTCGGATGCTCACAAAAAGGAGCCCGGCCGACTTGGAGCGATATTGCCTCCTTCTGTCAATGCAACGAACGAGGAATCATCTTCGTCGACGAGTTGGACAAATTCGGGGGAGTGGGATCGAGTTGGATGGATCACATTCGCGTCGAAGCCTTCCAGCTTTTAGACCAAATATTCCCAGACACTGCACTTGCCAGTGATGATGAGGATGACCTTTCATGTGAAACGCTCGATCACTCGAAAATCGCTGATCGCCTCCTAAACAACATTCTCATCGTTGGGGCTGGTGCATTTCAGGGAATTTGGAATGAGAAACGGGCACCCCACATTGGCTTTGGTAAGAAAGTGGAGGAAGGCGTTAGCGACATTTCCAAGAGCATGATGTCCCGGCAGATCCCTGCCGAAATCACCAACCGATTTGCTGGACCAATTCTGGTCCTTCGACCGCTAGCCCTCTGGGACTACCAAGAAATGCTCCAGGAGGCAGCTTCTTGCCTCGATCATCAAACGGCGAAAATCTTTCTGAGGAGAGGTTTTGCGTCGTTACGAGATGCCACCTCCAATCAACTAGGCTGCCGTTGGATCGAAGAACTCTTGCTTCATTCTTTACTGGAGTTGGAAAGGAGTAAAACGAAATGCCTGCCTCATACTTTGGAAGCTGAAGTTGCCTGCATCTCTACATGACATAAGGATGCTTTTTGTCGGCCCGAGGGATTGACGCATGGTCAGCCTGGCATATCACCGATCGTTGACATATCCACAATGACAGCGATCGTTTACTTTTTAAATTTGTCTTCGTTCGTTGACATGCTAGGATTTTTGGCGATGAACATTCAGACAGCAAACGACCTAGGAGCTCTGATCCGGGATCGACGCAGTAAGCTTGGACTTACTCAACAGGAACTTGCTGACAAAGCAGGAGTCAGTCGGATCTGGGTCGTGGCTCTTGAGCAAGGCAAACCCACCGCCCAGATTGATTTGGTACTTCGAACCCTCCGGGAGCTTGGATTGTCGCTCAGGGTGGATTCCGAGAGCCCAGTTTCCTCATCAAAGGGGATCGACCTGAGCGCGATCATTAAGGCCAATACGAAGAAGGCCAGCTCAAAGAAGCCATGAGTGAGGAACTTCATCTCTTTTGTGGTGGCAACATCATGGGGCAGGTTCTCCGGGAGCCCCGCCGCAATAAACTGCTGTTTCGATACGAACCGGCCTGGCAGTCGAGTCCAGACTCCTTTCCCCTCTCACTCTCAATGCCATTGACTGCCAGCGAGCATCGTCACGATGTCATTGAACCTTTTCTGTGGGGACTGCTTCCCGATAACGACGGGGTACTGAGGCGATGGGGCACCAAGTTTCAGATTTCACCCAAAAACGCCTTTGCACTCCTCTCCCATGTCGGGGAGGACTGCGCCGGAGGCATCCAATTTGTCCGCAGCGAGAAGGTTGAGAGCTGGAAGGCCTCTCCCCCCAAAGGGCAGGTCGATTGGTTGAGCCGCACCGAGTTGAACGAGCGCATGGCGCTCCTCCTGCGCGACCATGCCGCCACCCGATCTGGTTCTGACTTGGGACAGTTCAGCCTAGCCGGAGCCCAGCCCAAAATTGCTCTTTTCTACGATGAAGGGAAAAAGCGGTGGGGCATTCCCTCAGGATCCACGCCCACCACCCATATTTTGAAGCCGGCAACCGGTGCTTTCGACGGCCTCGCTGAAAATGAGCATTTCTGCCTGCGTCTGGCACAGGAATGCGGTTTTGCCACAGCCTCCTCCAGAGTCGAATACTTTGGGGAGTGCCCAGTGATCGTCGTGGAGCGCTATGATCGGTTGGCTCAGGGCAACAGAGTCCTCCGCATTCATCAGGAGGATTTCTGTCAGGCCCTGGGTCGTGCTCCCCAGCAAAAATATCAGAATGAGGGCGGCCCTTCAGCCTCTGAAATTCTCACCCTGATCCGGCAATATTCCTCCAACCACGCCGAGGATGAAGGACGCTTTATCGACGCCTTGATTCTTGGATGGCTGATCGGAGCAACCGATGCGCACGCCAAGAATTTCTCCGTTCTGATTGCACCCGGGGCGCAAGTCCGCTTGGCACCTCTCTATGACATTTCAAGCGCCCTCCCCTACCCCAAGCAGGTCGATCTGCGCCGGGCAAACCTCGCCATGAAAATTGGTGGAGCCTACAGGCTGAGGGAAATCGGGAGCCGCAATTGGGAGAAGTTTGCCGCTGAAAACAAGCTCAGCCCAAAAGCCCTCCAGGGACGCATCGCGCACCTGTTGGAAGAGCTACCGCAAAAGTGCCGAGTGACAGCAGGTCTCCTACGAACAGAAGGGATCTCTCACCCTGTAGTCGATCTGCTGGTTGAGACTATTTCCGCGCGGGTGAACCAGTGCAGGAAAGAGTTCGGTGTGTAGCGCGTAGAACGCACCCATTTCGGGGATAGGGTGCGTCATATCTTTAGATGGCTACAGAGAACAAGTGATAAACGCTTGTGTGAGTGTAGGAGTAAAAATGGTCTTAGAGCGGTTTAATTAATTCTATAGCCATTCTTTGCGGCGGCATAGGTCGTTTGGCGGTGTCGCATCGCTCGTGCTGTAGCACAGTGACTACAGCAGCTTCGCTTGTTCCTTGCCATCCAACCAATGGCGCTCGCAAATAAATGGCCACATTATTATTTAAAACGCTCTAATCCTTAATGAATGCCTGTTAAATGGCTTTTTTAGTAGCTGCAAACTAAGGCTTGAAAAGGCCACTAGTAGGTCCATCTGCACGAAGTTTTTTCCGTGGTTTTGGCTTATTTCTACTAGAGACGTCCTTTCGGGACAGGTGCAGTTGTAACAGGGTCAAAGCAGTTAGGATCTGCTTTGAATGCGCGGATCAATTCGGAGCGAACTTCTGGCCTGTCTTGAAATACCTCCATCCAAATACTAAAGTGCCCCATCTTCGAGGCATTAAGAGCAACAGAAGTCGGTTTAAACAATCCATTAGAAGCTAGGTAGTCGACTCTGTTAGTAGAGGCGATCTTCCACATCTCCTCCCTCTTCTGCATCCCATCATATGCTACATCTTCTTCGTATTTCGTGGCGACTACTGGACTCTTTATTGCCCCGATCATGTCAAGAGTATCGGCGGCGGCCTGGCTGAGAGCCGGGGACAGGCCAAGTGCAACTTCAACTCGACCGTCGTCGAAATAATTGAAGGCTCGGATCGTGTTCTCAAGATGTGGCCACACATATCGCTGCTCAAGATTAGCCTGCCTCGCTGATCCAAGATGAATATTCTTATAGCTATTGCAAGAGGTACACGCGACCAAGAAGTTGTCCCAATCGCGCTCAAGCTCGGGATGGGGGTCTTTAGGGTAGATGTGTTCGACATGAAAATCCTGAGGAGCGGCAGGCTCTTCGCAGTATGAGCAGTGTCGCCCGATCCGATGCAGAAGATCAGGCTTGGCAAGTTGGTAGCGGGCTAGTTTGCCGAGTGATGGACCTTTATCGACGGGCTTCATATCATTCCTCGGATCCAAACTGCGCATCGGTTCTAAGTTCAAGAAACGCTTGGTATGCAGGGTTGCGTGCATAGCGACTCCCCAAGCTATGAAGTTTCTTCCTTAAAACTTTTACTTCGCTCGAATCGGAAGGTTCTGCAGCATAGACCGCCTTCAGATAATCCTTGGCTGCTTTGAGTTCTTCTTCGTAGCGAGCTCCGACATCACCGTCCACATCCAATGCTTTCTTTGCAACCTCTTCGATACCACGGTCTGTGACATCGCCAATTGGGTTTCCTTCAATACTTTGAACACTTCCTCTCGGAGTGGATTGAACGATGAAAGGCGAATGTGTTGTAGCTATAAACTGACAATTCGGAAATATGTCCTCCAATGCTGGTACGATCATTCGTTGCCACTTCGGGTGAAGGTGGACATCAATTTCATCGATTAGCACAATAGCTTCACCATCGCCGATTTGATCTTGAGGGTTTTGAAGCAGTAGTTGCCTTGCTATATCGACGAAGAGTGAAAAAATCCGCTGCTGCCCGTCGGAAAGTTGGCTCAATCGCAGGAACCCATGCTGATGATTTATCATGATACGTGGCGTCAATTTTACCTCTAAAGGCATGCCTAAAAGGAGCTCCCGAGCTTTCGGTGTAATTTCTAATTTTACATTACTCCACATTTCCAGAAGGTCGGGTAGGTTATCCTTATCCCCTCTCTGTGCTGCATCCCGCGGATATAAAATCACCCTATCGTTATCCGGCCAGACATACGGTCGTTTTCGGAATTTAGGGATTTCTTCCTTAAAATAACGCATGGCAGCAGCACGAGCTAACTCATCCAATTTCTCATCAAAGACAAGTTTACTTAGTTTGCCCGAAGGAAGTACGAGGGAGCAGTCGTAAGGCTCAAAGCTCCAAAAAAAATCATTAAAATCCTGATCGAATGTGTACAGAATATCGCCTATGAATCGCTTTACAGACCGGCTATTTCCAAAGCGAGGTTCAGCTGAAGGTTGCCTTTGTCGCAACGAATCCTCCATGTTCATGCGGAGGTAGAAGAACTCTTCGTCGTCACGGTATTCCTTACCTCCCGCAGAGATACGACTTCGTTTGGCGTGCTTGAGCTTCATACCCTGGCAAGTCGCCTCATTGGATCCGTAATAAAGAACCAGAGGCCGTTCATTTATGTGGGGTGATCTTACCGAGCGCCCCCAAAGTGACTTTTTGATACTGAACACCCGAGTGTGATCGCTCAGTGATTCTGCTACAGCCCTAACTTTTGCATAACGAGAGCGAAGCCGAATATCATCGTCCTCCAGCCATGGACTCCTGCCATTTTGCCCAGCTCTCCCGAGTGCCGCAACCAAACCACGCAGAATAGTGGTTTTCCCCGTGCCGTTTTCGCCAACGATCAGATTGAATCCGGGCTGAAAATCGAAAGTCCGATGATCGAACTGGCGCACATTGGTCAGTGTAATGCTGGAGAGGTGCATGGAGTGCTTACAAATAAAATTAGGTAGCGGTAGAAAAAGAATGCATTTTATTCATGCCAGCGATGGCAGCGTTAACAAAGGCGGCGCTTTATTCTTAGAGACGTTTTTCAATTTTTAATACCAGTTTATCGAGCTTGTTTTTCTGCGTGTCAAGATAAGCAGCTATGGCGATTTGCTCGAGTAGTGGTGGAACAGGCACCCCCATGCAACACACTCGAGAAATGCTCATATCACAAACTTCTGAGTGTCCTCACCTCCTCTTTTGACGCAACGTTCCGCGTCAGCTCATCATAGTCAATCAAGATCTGGTCGCGTTTGCGCATGTCCTCGTATTCCCAAGTGCTCGAGGAATTCCTACCTTGTCCCGCCGTATCTCGTGACCCAAGGGAGATTGCCGTTGATGTCGGTGCGGTGATGGCAATGAGTCCACCGAAGGCATTGGCGAAGGAGGAAACTGATCGAGCAATGCGCCCTTGGCCACGGTGTAGCCGACAGGCGAAGTCGGGTAGATCGTCGAAGAAGTGCGAACGGTTCGTAGGGCGTTCGAAGAGCTATATTGCTACTTGATGAAAACGAAGACACTTACGCGTCCCTTGACAATGTCCTCGCCTACTGAATTAATTAATCTCGTTAAGAATCTCAACTGGGAAACTCTGCTTATTGGAGTATCGTTTCAAAAGCTCAACCGCTTCAGGGCCGCCAAAATTGGCGATCTGCGCCATTCTCTGATCATCTCGATCGGGTAACGACACTTGCAATAGAGCCTCTAAATAAGTCACATGGAGGTAGCGGGCGCTCAGTAGAACATCGGACCAACGTCTGATTGTTATTCTCTTATCATATTCATCGAAGCCTCCCTTATCATGACCAATCAACACTCCAGAAATCTTCATTCCATCATTGTTATAGACGCGGCTTAGAATCGTGAGATAGTTGCCCAGCTGTTCATACTCTTCTGGTTGAAGAGTTTTTTCCCCTTCGGGCCCTTTAAGTTCGTAAACAACAATTTCCCTCTCGATTTTTGGGTCTGCAAGGAACACAAAATCCGGCTTCAACTTCGCCTCCTCCGACCCCAGCTTCCACCCTCCTGCATCCGAATTCGGCGTGTGCTTTTTAAACACCAGAGTTCGGATTGCCTGATTGGCTGTTAAAAATTCATTTTTGGGATCAATAAGCCACGGAAACTTCTCAATAAGCCTCTGAAGATGGGTTTCAGTTCGATCCTGTTCCACCATTTTGGTCATTGATGTTATGGCACCGATTCGTTGCGCCATAGTTAGCGCAAGATTCATTGCTTCGGGAACCATGCTCTCATTAAGCCTTTGAAGCAGCTCTGTCAGCAATTCAGGAGAGGCTTCGGGATTTTTTACGATCTCCTTCCAAATGGTCTGAGTGAGGGCTCTAGTGGGCTCGTGTGTCCAAGCCGAGGCAATTCTCACGGTTGCCTTTTCCTTCGCTTCCTCGTTATTACCAAGATCAATAAATACTTCGGACAAGAGCTCAGCTAGCGCTTCCTCTTCTGTGCCAGAAAGCTTGATTTGTTGATCTCTAATCTTCTGGATGATTTGCTTTTTTGGCAGGCTTTGTCGCCACTTTTGGTATTCACTCACCCATTCCGCCATTTTCTTCAATCCCCATGCATGAAACGGTGCCGTATCGTCGGTTTCCCAGTCGATTGATCGTCGGTCCGTCGAGACAACATCTTCATCAAGTTGATCTATCCAGTCAGCCTCGATCACCCCGAAAACATACCTGCTGTAGATCTCCTTTCCTCTAAGATCAAAGAAGAAGGGCCTATCCTGTGCAATTTTTCCATGAGCATAAACTCCGATTCCTGCATTCTCTATGGACCAGTCGGAATCATTTATGTCTACAAAACGAATCCAGTATTTCACCTCTCTTTGCTCACCTTTAATAGTCAGCATTTCGCTCTTCGGAGAATCCATTGTCCCGATGGAAAAGTCATGAAAGGATGGAAGCGCATCCGAGGGTTCAATCTTTTCTGTATTTACGGTAACCACAAAATCCGGACGAAGCATTGTAACCGTAAAGCGTCTCCCAAGGGATCGCAATAATGCTGACGGACTAATTGCCTTCTTAATAGTAGTATTGAAAAGGCGGACGCAAACGCCTCCTTCCCCAGTTCGGAAATTCTCGGAGAACATTTCAAGCTGACTAGTGAGACCGAGGGAATTCACAAGCTGCACGAAGTCAGCGTGATCGAGCTCGTCGGCAATTACCTTCGGTTCGTATTTTCCGCTCATTCCAAAGCCCGTAATATCATCAAGCGAAAACCTTAGCCAAGTGCAGCCGCCTTTCGAGGGTTCCTCTTCTGTGGGTCTCTTCGAGATGTTCGCCACCGAAAGGATGTCAACCGTCTTGGCAATTCCAAACCCAGCTAGTTTTCCAATTCCCTTACGCCCCATTAACAATCTGCCGCAGTTGGATTTTTCGGAAGGAGTTCTCCTTCGATTCCTAGCAATAACAAGATATTCGTCAATCAGCTCATCCCGAGTCATTCCACGACCATTATCTGTTATCGAAATGATCCGGTCATCACTTTCAGAAAGCAGTTGAATCTCTACCTCTGAAGCATCCGCATCCCACGAATTCGAGACATATTCGGATATTACGTTTGTTGGCTTATTTTGATATAATTTTATACCAAGGTGTTCAATTACTCGGTTCGAGAATTCAAGAAAAAATGGCCGATTACTCATAGTTCTGAATGTGATTGAGACAATGTTTCGCAACTTTCTCCGCAAAAAGCGGCGGAAGTGCATTTCCTATAATCCCGCAGGCACGATCAATGAGGCGTGTGTCGAAAATATACTCTTCGGGAAACGACTGAAGAATCGCTGCCTCTCGGACGGAGATCGTTCTGAGCGAGGTGGGATGGCCGAATCGTCCCTTACTCAAAGTTGCACAACCTCCGGTGATTGTCGGAGCCGGGCTGTTGAGATTCATCCTTCCATAGACGTTTGAAAAACCCAAGTTGCTGTGTTTGTGGCACTCAGGACGAAGTTCCACAGGAAGACTTGCCCGAGATCGTCCTTGCTTTGTTGCTCGGAGCCTCTGCTTATTCAGCTCGGATAAGGTCCGAGTTACATGCCAATTATAATCTCTCGGATCTTCTGTCTTTATAAGCTGTCCGAATTCCTTGGGTTTTCCTCGTTTATTTGGATAAAGTGCATCCTTGAAGGTAACCCATCGAGCAGTTCCATTCGATGCGTCACGGGAATGGGTTTGCGCGGGTATATTGATAATCCCTATTCTGCTTCCGATTACAACAAGTCTCCTTCTTCGCTGCGGAACACCGTAATCGGCAACTTCCAGAACATCAGAGACTATTTCGTAACCCATTGCGCGGAGAGGCTCCATTGCTTCGGACAACAGGCTTCTCCCCTTCACGGCAAGACCAGGGACATTCTCCATCATGAAAACTTTAGGCTCTATCTCTTCAATAAGTCTTCTGACATCCAATACAAGTTGGTTTCGAGGGTCTTCCCTTCCGTATTTTGATGTCAGCGCACTGAAGCCTTGGCATGGTGGACACGCGGCGAGTAAATCTATGACGCCACTAGGAGATGTCTTCTTTAGCTGATTGCCTGAGATAGTTCGTATATCACCCTCAAATAAAATCGTATTGGGGTGGTTTTTTATAAAAGTTTTGGCGGCTTCTCTTTCGATTTCCACTGCGGCAGACACCACGAAGCCAGCTTGGCGCAGACCATAAGTTAGCCCGCCCCCTCCTGAAAACAGGTCAACAGCGACCAGCTTTCGGCTTTCGTGTACTGATTTTTTAGGATTCATTGACATCTCGCCATAAGACCCTCTCTGGCTGGTCTTGGGTTTGTACCTGTTGAGGAAGAGGAAGATGTCAGTGGTGTGTCGAAGTGATTTTCGGGCAGGTAGAGGACACTCTCGATGAAGGCGTGGCCCATAAACCACTGGCGGACTGTCTTTTCCTTGTTGGTGCCTCCATTGCTTGAGCTGCGGATGGAGTAAGCGGCATCCCAGATCCAAGATTCGAGAGATTTATTCGGTTCGGAAGTCTTGGATGCGCACATGAAAAGGCAGAGCTTATTACCACAGATACCCCACCCTCGTCACTCCTTAAGAGTATCTGGATGTGCTTGGAAAATATTTCCTTAATCCAATATCCATCAGAGGCCGTTTTCGGTCGCTGGATTACAATCAATGGGATCCGCAAAGTTTTACTTGCAAGTTGGTTATACACTCGGCCCAATCCCGCTCATCCTTCTCACTGGGGCCACCGACGCACCCATTTCGGACAATGGGTGCTTCGTGCTGGATCCTAGATAGGATCTTTCCTTTCATTCTTGCTAATCGCTCAGGTTGGGGACTCCAAGTCGGGAATTTTTGGCACAGAGGAAAGTCGAGATCGGACCTGATGGAGCAATTCTGTGATGCTATATCGTTTTGCCTTTCCCTTCTTCTTGGAGGGTTTAACGATTGAGACCGTATCTCTATCGATATTGAAGCGGGTAACCTCGCAACCGATGGAGAGAAGAGCGGGTTTCAAGTCCGCCACCTTGAGAGGAGGCTTTGGCATTCTGAAAAGCTCATCCTCAATAACGAAGGTTTTCCGCTGTTGACGGATTTTCTTCTGTGCTTCCTGCATCGTTTGGATGAGGGGAATCCCTCGTTGCTTGCGAAGGACATTGAGGGCTTCAGTGACTCGGTCCATGCGATGGCGAAGACTCTTGATGGGGTGTCTCGTGCGGTCTCGAACAAGATTGCCGGTGGCAGTGAAAGCTGCGGCTAGAAGATTTAGGTCGGCCGCACCGTTCAATCTGTTCTTATGCCAGTTCATGAGGCCGACAACCGGGAATCCATTTCCAGCTTCATCTCGGACAGCAGCTTCGTAGACGGTGCATTCCTCATCGCTCAAGTTGGTTCCGTCAGAAGTTCTCACTATGATCCAGTTAGCCGCATTAATTGGTTGTCTCCCCTTCCTCATTCGTCCTGATCGGCGCTTGTTAGCTTCAAAACTGGACTTAGCGAAAGTAATGAACTCCTGCACAGATTTGGCTCCCAACACTTCGATTGGAGTCAACTCATACTCGATGTGATGAGAGTGATCGGAGTCGGCTAGATAGACGGAAATAGTGCTCAGAGCGTCAACCGTTACGGGAATAGAGTTAGAGTATGGCATTGCTATTTTCTGTCATCTACAAACCCCATATCCGCGATGATATCTGCAATAGTATTGTAAAAATAAGCCATACTTTCTTGGTCGGATTTCTCGGCAGGATTTTCGGATGTATTCGCTTTGTCTGAGCGCTCCTTAGCCCATCTTACAACTTTTGGATAACTCTGGCGCAGCATGCTGATCCGCTCTGGAGTCAATTCTGTCATCAACTTGAGTGTGGCTTCGGCGTTGGAGAGAAGTCCTCTGATTTTCTCGTGCAGGTTCTCCGCAGTTTCCCTCCATTTCTTCACTTGCTCAATTAACTCTGCATCCTCAGGTTTCTGTGGGATGGGAGCATTCAGCCTAGATCTCACGGCTTGAAAATCATATCGCCAGCCCTTCAGTGCTCCAAGGAAAGACTCCAATTGCTGAGGCGGTGTTCTAGGAGAGATGATGATTCTGGTAGCTAGTGTATCGCCATCTTCAATCAGCTGCCTGATAGCCTCTGAAGGCAGACATTTTGCCTGTTCAACACGCCTAAAGATTCGTTCAGATGTGTCATCATCTGCTCGAAAATCAAATTGGTTGGTCTTCTTCTTCGGCCGACGGGATTTCGCCATCTGAATGCCTCCAACAGGGGGTCTGGGGGACTTTGTCCCCTCAGCAAGCGGCACAATTGTCGGCTCTTTGTCCGACAAATGTGCTGCTTGTACTAGCTGTGGACGCGACTGGTTGCTAGGCGTCTCCGAATTAGCAACCGGGAGGGTTTCCGAGGCTGGCTGATTAGGATGGTGAGGAGTGCTCATTGGTCAGTCTCCTCATTGTTAAAACTGCTTGTGCGCCGAACTTCAGAGGGGAACAACGGAGGGTGTTCTCCTTGAAGAAGCCTATCGCAGGCTTCATTGATTGAGGCCAAGTCGATGAGTGCATCACGACATTGACAGCCTAGAGGTAGCGGGACAGTTCGGAGCCAGGGGTTACTGGCTTGGGGTTTGGAAGCATGGAGCATTCTGTCCACAAGCTTCTTGCTGCCGACGATTTCGATAGTATCGGCTTTTGAGACGAACCGGGGAGAAACCCCAGGATTTGGTAATGAGAGCATTTTTGGGCATATCTTGAGTTTTATGCCCCGCCGACGAATTCCTCCGATTTAGTATATCGAAGCGTCGACCCTGATATACCCTCCCCCTTAAACACGGCGCTGGCCCCACCAATTTGTAACGCCCGAGGCTAGGCGACCACATCGAGAAGCAGTGGCATGCTTGTTGGATTCCGGGGTCGGGTGTCCAACTGGAGTAACTATATTATAAAGTACCGCTTGGAAAAAATCAAGGGGTGACAGGAAAATAGTAGAGACGTCGAGAATGGGCTACCCCTGTAATGAATAAAGGGTGCTCCGCTTGTTTCCTTCAATGGCAACGAATCCGGTATTGGCTTTGAGGAATGCAGCAAAGCGCGGGCGGGCAATATCTACTTCCTTGAAGATCACAGCAGAGGAGACCTTTTTGCCTCCGGCCAAGATAGCGGAGAGCTTGGACTTGATTTCCTCATCGGTGATCTTGGGGAGGGTGCGACGGGTGCGTTTTCCAGCAGGTGTTGCTTTCACCTTGGGAGTTGCGGCAGATGTGACACCAAAACGAGAAAGCATTCCCTCAAGCTGCTTGAGCTCCTTCCCATACTTCTTATGAATTGCAGCGGTTTCGACGGCTATCTTCTTTTCAATTGCAGCCTTGGCAATATGAACCTGCTTGGCGGCTTTCTTCTCCAGAAGGGCGAATTGTTTGAGGATGTCGTTGGTAGGGCCTTTGGTCTTCATGAATGTTTAGTTATTGATTTTAAGTGCCAGGGGGTCAATTCATTACTTTCCGAAGAGGTTGCCAAAAAATCCTTTTTTCTCACCAGCAGGAGCGGTGCCGGATCCTCCTTTGATGAAGGTGAGGTAGTTCTCGGTGCCGTGGTCGATGCCGTAGGCGCCACCTGAGGCATCGGAAACTGCTTTGGTCAGCTCGGAGGAATTGAGGCGGGTCTCGACATCAAGCATGGTGCTGGCTTGGGCATCAAATTCCCTCTGCCAGACTCCACTGATATGGGGGTCAGCTTTGAGCTTCTCCTCCATGGCCGTGAGAGTAGGTTGATCAATCTTTACGATCTCGATGCGCACCATTCGGCCAAGGTCGAGCTCGGAGGACCAGCGGGCAAAGATTTTGCGGAAGAGGCCAATGGCTCCCGGCTGCCCTTTGGACTCACGACCGGTGAGGAGCTTGAAGAGGATGTCCTTGGCGGCCATCTCAGGTGATCCCTGATCGCTATCGAGATTGTTATTGGGGTGGATGGTGGCTGATGCTACCACCTCACCCGTCTCAGGGCGGACTGCACGGAGATCAGCGGACATACCAAAGACATGCTGGGGATTGCCCCCATACATGCTCTGCTGGCCCTCATAGCGGCCTGTGACTTTGCCCTGGATGATGAAGTCCGCCTTCTGGGTGATGTCCTTGTTGCGAAAGTTTGCCGAGTTGGTATTGCCCAGGGCCTCGTCACGGCGAGCCAGTTTTTGCTCCTGATTCCTCAGCATCCCCACATCGACGATATTGAGTTGGAGATCCTTGGCCGCCTCTTCGAACCATGCCTGAGCATAGCCAGAGTTCGGAGGTACACCGGTAATGTTCTCCTGGATGTCGAGAGCGATACGAGGGGATCCCTTTAGCGCCACAAGTTGCTTTAGGGCCATAGTGTTGTTCATGTTGGGGTCGCCCTTGTCTACCTCGGCTTCAATTTTGACATGGTAGATCCCGTCCTTGCCCATGCCGGACTCGATCACCTTGTAGCTTTTTACATACCCAAAGGCAGCAGCAAAGACTCTGTCGTAATCTAGGGCGAAGTTACTGGCCTGACTCTGGCTGGCAATATTGACGCCCGCCCCTTGCCTGACCGCTTCACGGAGTGCATCGGCCAGGGCCTGCTCACGAGCAGTTGTCGTATCTCCGGCTGTGCGACCTTCGGCGGTGACGGTGGTGGCATTAGTGGATGTGAAGCCCAGTGCTGTTACGGCGATAAGAGCGAGTAAGATAGATGAAGGGATTTTCATTGGTGGTTGTTTGGATCACTAGTGTAAAAAAGCTTCCATGCCATAATTAATGACTGCCTCCGTTACTATTTTCATTGCACTCTTTCCTCCCTCTTGCGCTACGTCCCAGATTTTATCCTGAAGCGGCTTTGTTTTTGAGCTAATCTTTGAAACAAATTCTTCTTCTTTATATTTCTTCTTACACCATTCTAAAAATTTATTTTCATGCCCATGTAGATTAGAAGCCAATAGTATCGATAAATCGTAAAGTGATATTTTTAAAATCTCTCTGTTTCTCCCGTACTCAGGAGTTCTTCCTAGCCTTTTGAGTTCATTTTCAACTTCCCTGCGTTCGATTGGATTTTCAATTAAAATATTAATATCCCCACCTGTTTTATCGATAGCGCCACCTTTTAATGCTTCGTTCAATACTTTCCTAATGCATTTCTTTGAGTCAATGATGTCAAATCTAAGTCCAGACACTAATCTTAAAGATTTAATTCTGGATTCGCTAACCTTGAATATATTAGCCAAATCATAGTTTGTTTTCCCATTAAAATATTCACACTTTAAAAGCTGATTAAATAAAATAGTTTCATAATCGGCCTTACTCAAACATCCAAACCTTCCAGCTTCCAAAACTTCTTTTAGAATTCTATTAGCGAAAGTTATTTGTTCTTCTGTGTTTAGATATTCTGGTTTCATAAAAGATTAAGTTGGTTTATTTCCCGGAGCTGAGGATGAAGTCTTCTTCAAGATTAACCCCTCGGAGGTTGGGATTCTGTTTCCCCTTGGTAAGGTCTTGGACGCGCTTCTTCACATAGTCGCCCACGGTGCTGATAGTGATCCTGCCGTCTTTGTTCCGAGTGGCCTTGCCGTCCAGAGCTTCCATGAGGGCGTAAGTGAAGAGGCCGTTGGACTGCTCACTGCTCTCAAAGGCGTATTCTGCACCTTGGGAGGAAGAGATGACTGTGGCTCCGCTGCCCCTGCGGAGATCGACGAACATGTCCTGGAGCTTCTCGTACCAGTCACTCTTGCCCTTGGCTCCTTGGATAGCCTTCACAGTCATGCCACGGGTTCCGATGGACCTCATCGCAATCTTACCCTTCAGTGACGAGTCGGTTGTTACTGGCGCGGCACCACCGTCCGATGCGGCCAGTTCCTTTTTCTCATCTTGATCAAGTTCGCCTGCATGGCAGGTGTCCATCAGGAGCGCTTTCTTCAGGGAAGGAACCTCAGCGAGGATGTTGTCGATCGCCTCATAGGGCATACCTCGCTCGGAGGGTTTAGCCGGGTCGATGTCGGTAGTGCCAAAGTAGTAATCGTACTTCTCATCAAGAATGCCGTGACCAGCCATGAAGATCAGGACGGTATCGTCGATAGTGGCTCCGGAGACGAACTCCTTGATCTTAGAAGCACTTTCCTTGGTCACATCCTTGTCGGTCAAAAGCAGCGGCTTTACCTCACTGTAGGTGGAGCCAGCCCTCTCCTTGATCTTCCCGATCAGATCAGTGGCGTCTTTGGCTGCGTATTTGAGGCACCACTCTGGGCGATCATATTGGGAGACCCCAAGTGCCACGGCGTAAAGCTTGGGCTTGGGACGCTTCGCCGTGCAGTTCACCTCGGCATTGGCATAGAGGGATTCAGCACCGGCACTGTTTAGGACAGAGACCTGGATCTTGTTGCGGCCAGCAGACAGCTTGATCGGGATGCTCTTCTCTAAATTCTGAGTCTTCTGATCACGTAAGAGTTCACCATCTCGACCATTCACTGGGACATTGTTGACATACACGCGCAGACGATCCAAGGGATACTTGTCATCTGTCGCCTTGATTTGGAGATCGAGCTGATCCTTGGTTGTGCTGGCTGGGACATCTCCTACGATCTGAAGCTCAGGAAGATGGAAGTCGGGCTTGAGCATTTCCTCGGTCACTCCCATCCGCTTCAGGCGCTTGGATTCAGCAGTTTTGAGAAGATCAATCTGATCTTTAGGAAATCCAAGCTGCTCAAAAATTATGTCTGGTCTATTGAGTTTTAGATCGAACTGTTCAAAGGGATAAACCCTATCACCGCTCTTCGCGGCAATGCTCTTAAAGCTCTTGGATTTGGCGGCATAATATCCGTCATCATTATAGAGCATGATCTTACCATCATCAGACCACACAAGATTACAGACTTTTTTGAGAGGATCCCGATTCCAGATTTCACCCCTCTTTTCATCCATCCTAGGCATCCCGAAGATTCGTTTGTCAGAAAGAGCAAAAACCTCAAATTTCTTTCCCACATTATAGCTTAAAATGGGTTTTCCCGAGGTTAAATCAATTTGCGAAATAGAGTTACTAGAACTCAACCACATTTGGCCTTTTTGAGAATCCCAGAAGTGTGAAGGAATCTGAATCGGGGACCAGGATCGATTTAATCTATCGTTCTCTTGAACCGCCACCCATTGTTCTGTTTTATTATTGTATATTCCAATTCTATAAAATGCACTAAACTTTCCTGGAAGCTCCCAAAAACCAATTGTAATATTAACTGGGTTTTTATAATAATAAGCCTGAAGTGTATTATAATTTGTGTTTCCTGTAGCGTTGGGTTCAGTTGAATTTTTAGGGATTGATATTGGGCGCCTATCGTTTGGGCCTTGGAGAGTCATTAACAATGATGAATCAGGTTTTTCGAATGAATGATATTTAACACCTTCAATGGAGCCCTCCATTTGATTGAGACTGTAGTCTGAGTTTGAAAAGCTGAGATTTCCTCTATTTTTTTCAAGCTTTCTTTGAAACTCTTTAAGGAGGGGATTTTTAATAATTGTCGGCCCACTCCATTTCTCTTTGATTGAAGTAAGGTTATCCAAATCAATCGCTATTGTTGATTTTTCTCCAGCAACTTCATTATTTAATAAAATTATATTATTACTGAATTCTGCACCCAAGCAATTATCTCTATCATCATCATATAAAGAAAACTCAGACTCATCAGATGTATTTTTATTAGTTTTGCAAATACCCTCCCGATCCAAAACCAAATTGCTGACCGATGTAGATTTTGCATCAATCAAGTGATATCTAAACACTCCTATTTTGGATGCCATCTCTGGGTAATTCTTCAAAAATTCAGTGCATCGAGGATTCTGATATGCTCCTCCGCTTGTAAAGTAGCAAGTCTCATGTTGCTCATATTCTTTTGACATCATGACTCCTACATTTTGTCTGCTGTCAAGAAACGGACCATCGAAATCTTCGTTGTAAGATGAACCTACATTAGCTGTTAAAAGTGACGGAACTAAGCTGAACTGATAAGCCATGCCGCGTCTACAAGGCTTTTGGCCGTAAATGTAACTACCATTTCCGGCAAAACAAATAATACTTGCAGGATCAGCTTCATGCTCAATGCCTTCCGAGAACTCAATTATTCCATACAGGAGTTTCGTTTTAACATCGAAAACATAAATCTTATTGGATCTCGCTATTGAAACAGCACGGTACTTTGACCCAAGGGATTCCGCCACGACATGAGTATTGTCCCAATTAACCTCTTGGTAGATTGGTTCGACTTTATTGTATTCTACCGATGAACTGCTCCTTGCTGCTACAGCACCACCGGCTCCCTGATTCTTTGACTTCTCGACCGCTTCTTGTCCTTTAACCTGTTGGAATACTCCTTGAAGTACCGTAACCCGCTCCATCACAACTTGGTAGTGAGTTTCATTAGGGTTCGAGCTTGCTACGATTGCTGCC
>Ga0007801_10000150_pt1 | contig 21065 bp, 18 predicted proteins | sample CryBogmetaGMA2M_FD_60372 | JGI IMG/M metagenome (GOLD analysis project Ga0007801, IMG submission 60372) | Freshwater microbial communities from Crystal Bog, Wisconsin, USA - MA2M | ecosystem: Environmental > Aquatic > Freshwater > Lake | place: Crystal Bog, Wisconsin, USA | collected 2009-07-06
TCATCTGGAAAAATTCTTGGATTTTACCGGATTGGCAGGGAGGCTCGTTTGAATGGCCTCTAGCCTGACCTTGAGGCCAGCCGAGGTGCTGCCAAGGCTGATCCGCCTGCGTGATGCGCCAGCCTACCTGGGGATGGACCGCAACCGCTTCAACCAAACCGTTCGCCCTTGCTTAATCGAAATTCCGATTGGCGATCAGGGCGTTGCATTTGACCGTCTTGACCTTGACGCTTGGGCAGAGGATTATAAGTCTCGCAACGGAAGGCCGGGACGTATGAGAGGTGAAATGAAATGCGAAATACCCCCGGACTTCGATTTGACGGAAAACAATGGGTCATCGACAAGCGTGTCCAAGGATTTGGGCGCGTTTTCGAGAGAACTGGCCTTGGCAAAGAAGAAATTGAAAAAGCGCAAACAAGGTATCATGCGCTGATTAAACAAGCCTTGGAAAAGGGGCAACGTGATAAGGAAGGTGTCATAAAATTCAGTGACGCGGCTGCTAGACATCTTCGGGAAGCCACAAAGAGGAGCTTGGAAAGGGATGTTTATGCACTGGAAAAGCTTGTGCCTGTGATTGGGAATTTGACTTTGAATGAGATCCATCAGGGAACGCTGCAACCTTACATCGAAATGCGGCGAAAAGACGGAGTAAAAAGCTCGACCATAACGCGGGAACTGACGGTTTTACGACGCATCCTGACCTTAGCTGCCAGGGTCTGGCGTACCGAAGACAACCGGCCTTTTCTAAGCGTCGTGCCACTGCTGACTATGCCGAACTGGGAGGACGAGTCGGTTCCTTACCCGCTGAGTTGGGAGGAACAGGCAACATTCTTTAAAGAAATGCCGGCATATCTGGCTCGAATGTCATTGTTCGCCGTAAACACGGGATTGCGTGAGCAAGGTGTGTGTTGGTTGCGCTGGGACTGGGAAGTAAAAATCCCGGAACTTAACACCTCGTTATTCATCGTACCCGGACGCCAAGTACCCTATCCAGATGGAACTTGGCCCGGTGAAAAGAATAAGGAGGATCAGTTGGTCGTACTCAATCGGGTTGCGAGTTCGGTGATTGAGGAATGTCGTGGCAACGGTTCACCCTATGTTTTTGCCTTCAAGGGGCGGCGGATTTATAGAATGCATAACACCGCCTGGAAAAATGCATGGCGTAAAGTGGGTCTTCCTACCGATCCAAAATTTTGTCGAGGCCCACACAACCTGAAACACACATTTGGGCGAAGGCTAAGGGCAGTAGATGTGAGGCTTGAAACCCGAAAAGTACTTCTGCACCATACGACTGGCGATATCACGATTCACTACTCACCTGCTAACATTCAGGAATTAATTGATGCGGTAGAGAAACTGACCGAAATGAAACCAGTTACGCTCCTGAAGAGGGTTGTTGGATAAAAAAAGGATTTACGCAAAAAGTTACGCAGCTAAATTTCGGGGGTTGCCGCAACTGTTTGATTCAATTGGTCGGGGTGAGAGGATTCGAACCTCCGGCCACTGCCTCCCGAAAGCAGTGCTCTACCAGGCTGAGCTACACCCCGTGATGGTGACAATTCAATAGCTTCTTTCTACTGAGAATTGCGCAAGCTGGATAAGGGCTTCTTTATATGCGGACTGCTCAAGGCACTCGAGTGCTTCAATGGCCTTGTTGGCTTCTTCCTTTGCGCGGCTGATAGTATACTCGATTGCCTGGGTAGACTCAATGATCTCGTAAACTTCTTTGAACCGGTTTCTATCGCCTTCCTTGATTGTGTGGCGTAGCAACTCTGCCTGCTGTTCACTGCCGTGTTCAATGGCATAAATTAGAGGCAGGGTAGGCTTGCCCTCGGCCAAGTCGTCGCCTAAATTTTTACCCAAATCCTCTGGGTCGGCCTTGTAGTCCAAAGCATCATCAACGAGTTGGAAGGCGATGCCCAACCTCAGGCCATATTCCTTAAGGCTGTTTTCAATGTCATCAGGCGCACCGACTAGCACAGAGGCAAGTTGGGCAGCCGCACTGAACAGGATGGCAGTTTTGCGGGAAATGACTTGCAGGTATTTTTGTTCGTTCGTTGATGGGTTATTGCAATTGAGCAATTGCAGCACTTCGCCCTCGGCAATGGCCGTGGTAGTCCGGGAAAGGATTTCCATGATGCGCATCTTGTTTACGCTGACCATCAGTTCAAACGATCGCGAATAAAGATAATCCCCCACCAAGACGCTGGCGGAGTTCCCCCACAATTCATTGACCGTGTCTTGACCGCGCCTCATCGAAGATTCATCCACCACATCGTCGTGCAACAAGGTTGCAGTGTGGATAAATTCAATGACCGCTGCGAGGGTGATGTGCTCCTCCTCACTATAGCCTAAAGCTTTGGCGACGAGTAGCAACAGCACCGGGCGCAGGCGCTTACCCCCGCTGCTGACAATGTAGTGGCCAATCTGGTTTATCAATACAACATCGGAACTCAGTTCGCGGATGATGAGTTTGTTGACTTCGGTCATTTCCGCTTCGACGAGCCTTTTTATGCACGCATAGTCTTGGCTGGGCCGATTGGCCGATGTCGAAGAGGTTTGTTGGGGGCTTGTAATCGTCACTTATTGTCTCCGCTGGCGAGCGGTTATCCCGTATTTGTTATAATAAACATGCGAATCCTATTGAATCCACATGGTTTGTGTCAAGTTTAATCGGTTGCTCTCGACTATTTTAGCGCAATTTGCCCCCGCTTCTGGCATCAAAAATGGCTGTGGGGCGGTCTTGGCCGCCGATTGACCCTGGCAGAAAATTCAATGAAGTGCCGGGGAAATAGCAACGGACCTTGAGTTGCGTTTTGGCGGGCCGCACACCGCTAGGATTGGCGCTGGTGGATACGATTGCACCACCGAAAGCACGACATAACGACGATGCAATAGGGTGTGCGGTGACCCTAACAGCCAATGTGTCGCGGTTTCCCCTTAACCATGCAGGAGTTTGGGGGGCGCAAGGGACAACCCAAGTCACCGGGCCAGGCCAACTGGCGAGCAGCTTACTTTTCATCTGCGGGTTTTTTATGTCCAAAAAAGTCTCGATCTGTTCAAAATCGGCGGCAATTAAAATCAGACCCTTCGCAGCCGACCGTCCTTTCAACGCCAGCAATCCGGCTACGGCCCGCCCGTTTAAGGGGTCGCATCCAAGGCCCCACACGGCCTCTGTGGGATAGGCCAAGAGTTTTCCCTCGTGCAATTGCTTTGCGGCTAGTTTAAGGCGCAGATTCGAAATCCAACCCATGCGTGATGCCATTCCCGCCTCAGGCCATTGCCGCGTCCATCGGGTCACCCTCGTAAGGTGTGGCGTAGCCGCATTCTTTTTGTGGGCAAACCTTCTCGACACCCCGCCGCTTGGTGGTCTTTATGGTCAGTATTGGCCATCCGCAATTCGGGCATGGCTCAGAAATCGGCGGGTTCCAGGCGGCATAGCTGCAAGTAGGGTAGGTGGAACAGGAATAGAATAGCTTTCCAAACCGCGACTTGCGTTTGATAAGGCTGCCTTTTTTACATTCTGGACATTGGACACCGGAATCTTCGGGCTTTTCCAATGGTTCAATGTGTTTGCAGGCGGGATAGCCACTGCACCCTAGGAATTTGCCGAATCGACCGGTTTTTAACACCAGCGGGGAGTTGCATTTCGGACAGGTTCTCCCTTCAATCACCTCAGGCTCTGCTTGCTTGGGGTCGCCGTCGAGGTTGCGGGTGTATTTGCAAGTCGGGTAGCTGTTACAGCCTATGAACCGTCCGTTGCGGCCTAACCGGATGGACAAAGGGCCGCCACATTCAGGACAAAGTTCTTCGATAGCCTCATGGGTCACGTCGGCACGCTTGAGGGATTCGTCTTTGTCCTCGATAAGGGCGATAAATGGCCCCCAGAATTCTCTCAGCAAGGGTTTCCAAGCTTTTTCGTCACGCGAGACGGCATCCAATTCGTCTTCAAGGTTGGCGGTGAAATTGTAATCGACATAACGGGTGAAATGTTCGGTTAGGAACTTATTGACAATACGGCCTACGTCAGTCGGTGAAAATCTCTTGCTTTCCAGCATGACATAATGCCGCTGCTGTAGTGTGGAAATGATAGCGGCATAGGTTGATGGCCGACCAATGCCATATTCCTCAAGGGTCTTGACTAGGCTGGCCTCAGTGTAACGCGGCGGCGGCTGGGTGAAGTGTTGCCCCGCGAGGATATCTAACAATTCGACCTGCTGCCCTTCTTTGAGAGGCGGCAGGTAGCTTTCGTCGTCTTCGCCAGACGCGTCGTCGTCACGGCCTTCCAAGTAGACGGTCATGAAACCAGGGTCAATCACCGTCGAACCGTTCGCGCGAAACAGGTTTCCATCGCCGCAGGCCAAATCAACCGCCACAGTACCGATGATGGAATTAATCATCTGGCAGGCAATCGTGCGTTTCCAGATAAGCGTGTAGAGCTTGAATTGGTCAACGGTCAAATGCGACTTGATAGCTTCCGGTGATCTTTGCGCCGACGTTGGGCGGATCGCTTCATGCGCCTCTTGGGCATTTTTGCTCTTAGTTTTATAGAACCGGGGTTGTTCGGGCAGGTTTTTCAGGCCGAATCGGTTGGCGATCAATTCACGTATATCCTTGAGGGCTTCCTCTGCCAAATTGACCGAATCGGTGCGCATGTAGCTAATCAATCCGACACTTTCCCCGCCTAAGTCTATGCCTTCGTACAACTGTTGAGCCACTGTCATAGTACGGCGGGTGGTGAAGCCCAGCTTGCGTGCGGCTTCTTGTTGCAAGGTTGAGGTGATGAAGGGTGGCGCCGGGTTACGCTTGCGTTCCTTTTCATCGACCTTGGACACATCCAATTTGCCACCGCTGGCCTTCAACAAGGAATCGCGGATGCTGTGTGCCTGCGCTTCATCGGCGATACTGAATTGCTCCAATTTAACACCGTCGTAATGTATCAAGCGAGCTTTGAAGCCTTGCGCTTCGGTTTGTGCAGCCGCTTCGATAGACCAGTACTCTTGCGTTTTAAACGCTTCAATTTCCAGCTCCCTCTCCACGATCATGCGCAGTGCGGGGCTTTGGACACGACCTGCGGAAAGACCGCGACGGATTTTTTTCCACAACAGGGGCGAGAGTTTAAAGCCTACCAAATAATCCAAGGCGCGGCGTGCTTGCTGGGCATTGATGAGAGGCTCCGAAAGCAAACCTGGGTGCTCAATGGCTTCAGTGATGGCCCGCTTGGTGATCTCATGGAACACCACGCGATACACCGGCTTGTTTTCCAACAGGTTTCTTTCTTTTAGAAGTTCATAGAGATGCCAAGAAATGGCCTCTCCTTCGCGGTCAGGGTCGGTTGCCAAATAGATTGCATCGGCTTTTTGGGCTGCATTGGCTATAGTTTGAACATGTTTTAGGTTTTTCTCGATGATTTCATATTTCATGAAAAAATCATGATCGGGATCGACAGCACCTTCCTTGGGCACAAGATCGCGCACATGACCATAGGAGGCAAAGACTTTAAAGTCTTTGCCCAGATATTTTTCAATAGTCTTGGCCTTGGCCGGTGATTCTACAATGACGAGGTTATGACTCATTTGTCGCTTGTCGGTTCGGTTGATGCGAGAAAAAGCTTTTTAGGGGTGTACCACTCAATGCACATAACTGGGTAGAGACTCGTAAACCAAATGCTCCATGCGGGCGAAAGCGATTTCCTCATTGGGTTGGCTAAACAGGACCATCAGAACGATCCATTTCAGATTTTCCAACGATATGGTTTCTTCATTCAATGCCATGACGCGATCGACTGCCAACTCCCTGCTGGCAGGGCTGAGGATGGTGGATTGTTCAAGGAACATCAAAAAGCCGCGGCATTCGGTGTCTAGTTTTACACATTCCTGGGTCGAATAGACACGGAATGCGGGCAAGGATGAACTTTGGATGGGTTTTTGCTCGGTCAGAGATTCCAGCCAGTCGAATGCTTTGTTTATCTCTTGGTGCGGAAAACCGGCTTCCAGCAGTTCAGTGCGGATGGCATCCGGGTCTGGGTTTGCTTCGATCTCATCGTCCATGTAATTTTCGAAGAGATAAATCAACACATCAAATACGTTCTCTTTCATTCTCGATCTCGATTAAAGGGGGCTAGGGAGTTTCACCGTGACCTAATGTAGCCGCCGTCGGCAGGAACAATATAGCCCTGTAGTTCCAACAACAGCAACCAAGAAGCGATGGCTTCCGGCGTATTTCCCGTCGCCGCCACTAGAGTATCCACGGAGGTTGGGGCATACGCAATATATTTCAACAGCGAATGGCATTTGCTGTCGAGATCGTCACTAGGCGGCTGCCGAATTACCTTGGGTTGGGCAGGAGTACTGGAGAATGCGAATTCGTCCAGTATGTCGTCCACCGTTTCCACAAGTTTGGCACCTTGTTTGATTAAGGCGTTGCAACCCCGAGCCAAAGGGTTATTGATGGAACCTGGCACAGCAAAAACTTCACGCCCTTGTTCCAGTGCCAAGCGGGCCGTAATCAGGGAGCCGCTGCGCAAAGCTGCCTCAACGACTAGGACACCTAGTGAGAGCCCACTGATAATACGGTTTCGGCGGGGAAAGTTCCCGGCTTGGGGAGGCGTTAGGGTTGGAAACTCAGAGACCAACGCCCCGCCCTGCGCCACGATGGCATTGGCCAGTTCTTGGTGGCTGCGCGGATAGACTTGATCCAGCCCCGTACCTGCGACTGCCACGGTAATGCCGCCATTCTCCAAAGCGCCCAGATGGGCGGATGCATCTATTCCCAAGGCCAAACCACTGGTTACGGCAAAGCCAGTTTCAGTCAGTGCGCGGGAAAAGTCCTTGGCGATTTTCACTCCGACCGGAGATGGGTTACGGCTTCCGACCACTGCAATTTGCCGACAGGACAACGCTGAAACATCGCCGCGGACAAAAATCAACGGCGGTGGGTCGGCAATTTCGCCAAGTATTTGGGGATAGGCTAAGGTCTGTGAATCCAAGCAGTGATTCCCCTCGATTTCAAGCCAACGCAAATCGTTCTCCACCTTTTTCCAGTCAGGCTTCTTAAGCCACTCCAAAGTCTCCTCGGCCAAACCCAGTGTTGCAAGGGTGCCGGTGGAAGCGCCGAATATTTGTCCGGGCGAACCAAAGCGTTCGACCAGCAGCCTGTAGGTCCGCGGCCCCACCCGCGGAGTCCGCAGCAGACCAAGCTGGAAATTCAGTTCAGTTGGTTTGCTTGATGTTTTCAATTGGGACTCTGTACGGCATCGTTGAGTTGGATGGCACGAGTCGCATTTAGGACAGCACCAAAGCTGACCCGCTCGTAGGGATGGAAAATTATTAGCAAACCTTCTTTTTCATTAGGAATATTAATCGTTTCATTGGTGTTGTTCGTGAAGATGATAGCCTTGCGGTTTCTGCGTATCTCCAACACATGCCCAATTTCTAAGCCATCAGCCGTGCCACGGTCAATAACTACGATACTATATTGGCCGATTTGGGACACGCCGTCCACTACCGAAATGATATGACCATTGACTGGGATCGAGGGAGGATGGGGCCTGAAGTCCATTTGCAACTTTTCGCGGGCCACGGGCATTATGCGATCCCCTATTCTGACATCCCGATTACTTTTTGTAATTAACAAGGTGGAGGGATCCCCAAAGGATTGAAATTCTACATCGGCGACATATAAAGCCTCGAAGCCGAGAATTTCCTTTGTTTCTGCATCCTTGTAGGGTGGGCCAGACCGGAAAACCATGTAGCCTAATTGCGAGTTTTCAGACATGCCGCGCACATAGATACGGTCTCCCGCACCGCCTGAAATATGTTCGTCGGCAAAATCGACAACGTAAGGCGCATTGTCCATTTCGCCGATTCCCACAACATTTGTTTGCATCAAAAATTGTTGGATGGCGTTCAGAGGAATCGTCGGAATGGCTTGCAGAAGCGATTCCCGCCTAATGGTGGGAACAAGCCTGACCTCATCGGGGCGTGACTCTGAATAACGGGGTGTGCCTTGAAAGCGCCGGGCCACCTGTAAGCGAGGCCGACCATCGGCAATGTCCAAAACTAATTCGTCGCCCGGATAGATCCAATGCGGGTTGGCAATATGCGGATTTTCGTGCCAGATTTCCGGCCATTGCCATGGCTTTGCTAAAAATTTGCCGGCAATGTCCCATAAAGTGTCCCCCTCGGTCACAGTATAATGTTCCGGATGATCTGGATTTAGTTCGACTTCTGCGGCAAGGGCGAAGCCTGACATGAATAACAGACACAAAACGATCAATATCCTCAATCTCATAAACGCCACCATTTGATATTTTTTTTTGAGATTAACTGTCGGGTTGCATCTAATGTTCAACTTCAGGGGTGCGTTGATTTTCGTTGCGCCCCATTAGCGCTCTGTTGGCCGACTTTTCTGTCGCAGTCTCCGCCTGAAGTTCTGCAACTCTTTCACTTACATGAAGAGCAGTTGAATCAACCAGTTCGATCATTTTCGGCATCATACAATTCGGAAATAGGTCGTTGTCTTTCTTTGTGCGAACCAATATTGCCTTCAATGCCTTTTTTGATTTGGCTGCCCTTGCAAGTTTGTTTGCTGCTTCCATGATGGTTTCGTTATTGCGCTGAACACGAATTGGAACAGGCGAGCCATCCAATGAGGTTTTGAGAAATGCATCAATTCCAGCATTGCGTTGCACAGGGTGTATGTCCAAACCTGAAAGCACTGACAAGGCATCTTTATCGGCGTTAGCATAGGATACCCTTCCCTTTTTTAATAGTGCGGAGTCAGTTTTTGTTGGCGAATCAAGTCTACTTAGCGTCAATGCTACTGCTTCTTGAGAGCTATCAATTCCTATGCAACGCCTGCCATGAAGTTTTGCAGCAACTAAAGTAGTCCCGCTCCCGCAAAATGGATCAAGAACCAAGTCTCCCGCACTAGTTGATATTTCAATGATGCGCTCTAACAACAATACTGGTTTTTGAGTGGGGTAGCCAGTGCGCTCCTTTGCCTTTGGATTAAGGAATGGGATTTCCCATACATCGCTGAGCGGTACGCCTTTTTTTTCACCGCCATAGACGATGTTTCCATCTTGATCTGTGGCATATGCTGAAACACCATGTTCATCTCTGGTTCGAAGCTGAAGTATTTGGTCGATGTTTGTTGTTTCGGAATAGGCACCATAAACTCGGTTAAATTTGTACTCATCTGTCTTCGAGTAGAAAAAAATAGTCTGATGCGCGTGAAGAAGTCCCTTTGCTGAGTTTGACCAACGGCGATACGACCAGATAATTTCCGAACGAAACTGACTTTCCCCAAATACGTTGTTTAACAAAGTGCGCAGAAGAAAATTTGCGCTCGTGTCACAATGGACGAAGATGGAGCCCGAGTCTTTTAGAACCCGCTGAATCTGTCTAATTCTAGATTCCATGAATTCTGCATAGTCTGCAAGCCCATTCCAAACATCTGCAAAACTGAACCTTTTATTTCTGTCGCGTGAAATGGATGCGTGATGGCGATTTGTAAAGAACGGCGGGTCTAGGTAAACTAAATCAACCGTCGAGTTGCCGATATGCTCCAATGCTTGAAGGCAGTCATCATGAATTACTTGGCTTTGTAATTCGCTCATGATGTTCTTGCTGTCCTTTCGACTGCAATTTTTTCGAGAATTTTCTTCAGATCAATGGTCGACTTGTCTCGCACATAACTCCATGCCGCGTCACCGTAGTAATATTGTCCGCCAGCCCCCTCGTAAAGAGCTTCAAGCATCTCTTTGAAACAGAGTTTGGTCGCTTTTTCAAGGAACGAACCTGCGTATTTGTAAAGGAATCGGCCCTTATTTTGGTACACATCAATCAAATGGCCTTCTCGTTCGCTGATGCGAAGTACCCGATAGATCAGATAGTGTGAAACATCATCTTCTTGCATTTCGGTGACACGAGCATCAATGACACCGGTCAATCGAGCGGCATATTGATCTGCAAGTTGTCTGATTTTCTCTCTTATGGTCATATTTTCTCGGATTGTGAGACATAAAGCGGATTATCAATGAAACGTCTAAAATAGGCTACTATCAAGTAACGGCACGGGAAGCCACTAGGAAAAAGTTAATTGTCGGGTCTTTTTCGATGGAATTGTAATTTGAAAAGTTCAAAGTCTAGCCGAATTCGGCTAGAATTCAAAATTCCTAAACCTTGCTCTTGCTTCTAAACCATGGCCATTCTCCCAATTCTCGAATATCCAGACCCGCGACTGCGGAAAAAAGCACTACCAGTAGAAGGGGTTGATGATTCAATCCGCACCCTAATGGATGATATGCTAGAGACCATGTACGCTGCACCGGGGATTGGATTGGCTGCAGTCCAGGTGAATCGGCTAAAGCGTGTGATTGTCATTGACATATCAGAGGAAAAGAATGCCCCACTAAGGCTAGTCAACCCCGAAATCGTCTGGACGAGTGGCAACGAGGAAATGGACGAGGGTTGCCTTTCCGTGCCAGGGGTCTTTGAAAAGGTCGCACGGGCGGAAAAAGTCAAGGTAAAAGCTTTGGGATATGATGGTGACTATTTTGAATTGGAGACCGATGGCTTGCTCGCCGTCTGTATCCAACATGAGATCGACCATCTCGAAGGCAAGCTTTTTGTGGATCATCTTTCACCGTTAAAGCGTCACCGCGCAAGGAAAAAGCTAGAAAAAGACCGCCGCCAGAAAGCACCCAAAACCGAATTGAAAAACTCCGTATTATGAAAATCCTTTTCGCTGGAACCCCGGAATTTTCCATACCCAGCCTGGAAATGCTGCTTGCCTCGGAGCATCAGATTGTGGGTGTTTATACCCAGCCGGATCGGCCGGCGGGCAGGGGTCGCAAGGACAGGCCCAGCCCGGTCAAGGCATTGGCACTTTCCCGCGGGATACCGGTTTGCCAGCCAATTAGCTTGAAATCAGCGGATGAACACAAAAAACTGTCCGCATTTGGGGCCGATTTAATGGTGGTGGTCGCTTACGGGTTGATGTTGCCCAAAGACATCTTGGAAACGCCAAGGTTTGGCTGTGTCAACGTCCATGGGTCTTTGCTGCCCCGCTGGCGCGGAGCGGCACCCATACAACGCGCGATAATGGCCGGTGATGCGGAAACAGGGGTCACCATCATGTTCCTCGAGCCTAAAATGGATACCGGGCCTATGTTACTCAAGGTGGCGACCCCGGTGCAGCCGTTGGAAACCTCTGCGGACTTGTATGACCGGCTGGCGGTTTTAGGTGCCGACGCGTTGGAACAGTGTCTGCCAGGAATTGAAACTGGTATGCTAAAAGCAGAAAATCAAGACGACTCACTTGCCACCTATGCGAGTAAGATTGAAAAGAGCGAGGCAGCCATTGATTGGACGCTTCCTGCTGCCTGCTTGGAAAGAAAGGTCAGGGCGTTTAATCCTTGGCCTGTGGCGGAAACTGTTTACCAAGGAGAAACACTGCGTATCTGGCGCGCAGAGGCGCTTGACAACGAGTCTTACGGAAAGCCTGGCGAGGTTTTGTCTGATCGAAAAACGTTAGACGTGGTCACGGGGGAAGGTTTGCTTCGCTTGCTAGAACTGCAACTTCCCGGTGGCAGACGGCTCGCTGCCGCCGACTTTCTCAATTCCCACCCGGTTAAAAATATCCATTTTGGCGTAGGCACTTGAATACCCGCACATTGGCAGCGAACGTATTGGCGCAGGTGATTGTCGAGGGCAAGTCCCTTACCGACGCGCTGGAAGAAATCTTGCCGAAAATATCACTCGATAATGACAGGGCATTCATACAAGCGCTGTGTTTTGGCGTGACACGCTGGTATTTCAGGCTTGACTTCATCCTTAGGCAACTTGCGCCCAAACCCATCCGAAACCAGGAGGTCAGGCTGCTCGCACTGCTTGGCTTATACCAACTGGAGTATACGAGGGTCAAACCGCATGCGGCAGTATCCGAAACGGTCTCCGCTCTAGGGGACAAACTTTGGGCAAAGCCATTGGTAAACGCTGTCTTGCGCCGCTTCCAAAGGGAAAGGGAGCACCTTTTGGCACTCGCCGACAGGGATGAATCCGCCACTTTTTCCCATCCCGACTGGCTGATCGGAAAGATCCGCAAGAGTTGGCCCAAGCAGTGGGAAACTATCTTGGAACAGGCCAATTGGCAACCGCCCATGACTTTGCGCGTCAATTTGAAGCAGGGAAGCCGCATGGGCTATTTAGGCAGCTTAGCTGAGTCTGGCATAGCGGCACACCCGTGCCGTTTCGCTGCTTCTGGTATAACTCTGGAAGCCCCTGTTCCGGTGCAAAGCTTGCCAGGATTTGCAAAAGGCGCGGTTTCCGTCCAGGATGAGGCGGCACAATTGGCTGTCGGGCTACTTAGGCTTGAACCAACGCATAGGGTTTTGGACGTTTGCGCCGCACCTGGAGGCAAGACCTTGCACATATTGGAAAGCCACTCCGACCTAGGGGAGGTCGTTGCACTGGACATTGCCGCAGAGAGACTTGCTAAAATCAAGGAAAACCTTGTCCGCGCCAGTCTTGATGCCACCGTTGTTTGCGCGGATGCCGCCAAAATCGGGGCATGGTGGGACGGCAAACTGTTTGACCGCATTTTGCTGGATGCGCCTTGTTCCGCCACTGGCGTGATTCGCCGTCACCCTGACATCAAATTGTTGCGCCAGCCTGTAGACATAGCCAAACTGGTGGATTTGCAACGCCGCATCCTTGCTAGTGTTTGGACAATGCTGAAAAAGGACGGGCTTCTTGTTTATGCAACTTGCTCCATATTTAAAGAGGAAAATGAAACACAAATCGAGACATTTCTACAGAACCATCCCGATGCGAGGGAAGTACCCATTGAATCTGCATGGGGCAGCCCCCGTCTGCATGGATGCCAGATTCTTAGCGGATATGAGGGAATGGATGGGTTTTATTACGCATGCGTAACGAAATGTCATTAAAGCACAACCTAATTTCGGCCTTGGTCATCGTTCAGCCCACCCGATCTGGAGTGCGGCGACGAGTCACCGCACTTCACAAACTCACCCATCGGGCGTAACGATGACCAAGGCCATAATTTCGAAGCTGCGAAGCTTAATGGTTGTAAGCGCTTTGCTAATGCCGCTTGTTCCCACATGGGTTAATGCGGATGGATATGGTTTCAATATCCAGCGGGCCGAATTGCTCCGGGACGAATCGGGACAAATGTTTAAATTGGATGCCGATATCGACTATCGCTTCAGCGAACCCGCCATTGACGCGCTTCGGAATGGAGTTCCCCTGGATCTAGTATTGCACTTAATTATCAAGCAGGAATCTGGCTGGTGGTGGCGGAGGACTGTACTGGACGAAAAATTTTCTTATCGCATCGACTACCATTCCTTATCCAAGTTGTACCAAATCATCTATGACAACAGTACCCCCCCGCGAAACTTTGTCAGCTTCAATGCGCTGCTCGAAACGATGGGATCAATAAGGGAAATGCCGGTTATGCAATCGGCACTCCTGAAACAAGGAGAGCGCTATGGAGCCATCCTCACGGTGGGATTGGATATCGAATCACTGCCCCTGCCGTTACGTCCAGTGGCTTACATAAGCCCTGCTTGGCATCTATCCAGTCCGCAATACAAATGGACCTTCGTAAACTGAGGCCGCCTTTGGGCCTATACATCCTGGTGCTGTTCGCGGCAATAGTCGCTTCGCTGCACTTGATGAGTTCCGCCACCCAAGACTCGTCACGGCTTGGGGAGATGTATTCATGGCTGCTATTGATCAACGCGCTCGGTTCGGTGTTGTTGTTAGGGCTTGTCGGTGCCAATGTTTACTGGTTATTGCTGCAACTCAAAAGAAAGGCGGCAGGTTCGCTGCTTACAGCACGGATGGTGTTTTTGTTCATCCTACTGGCCTTGGCCCCTGCGGCTATGGTTTTTTATTTCTCCATGCAATTTCTACAGCAAAACATCGACAGTTGGTTCGATGTCCGCATTGACCAGGCCATGGATGATGCCCTTGAATTGAGCCGTTCTGCTCTGGACGAACGGGAGAGGGGGCTTTTGAAACAGACCGAACAGGTAGCCAGCCACTTGGAAAACATGCCTGCCTCCATGGTAGGGATTACCCTCAGTGAAGTTTACGAAAATCCCATCGAAGGCGAGTTGACAGTATTCAACAAAAAAGGCCGCGTCATCGTATCCAGCGGTTCAAGTTCCGACAATATCGTTCCCGATTTGCCCGGCGAGGGCATACTTATACAACTGCGGCAAGACAAATCCTACGTCGGATTAGAACCCACCGCTGGCGAAGGCATGAAAATCCGTGCAGTGGTTTTGGTTAATGGTCGCGATGAAAATTATTATCTCCAGGCGATATTTCCAGTACCCAAACGACTGGCGGAATTGGGCCTCACTGTCGAATCGGCCCATGCCCACTACAAAAAATTAATTTACCTGCGCAGTCACCTTAAGGGCACCTTCGCATTGACACTGTCGCTGGTGCTGCTGCTTAGCTTGTTGGCGGCAATCTGGGGAGCCTTTGTCAGCATCCGCCGGATAGTCGCCCCGGTCCGTCGCCTGGCGGAGGGCACCCGTGCGGTGGCAGAGGGAAATTATGAAAAGCGCCTGCCGGTAAAGAGTAAAGACGAATTAGGTTTTCTAGTGGAGTCTTTTAACGCCATGACCGCCAAGATTGCCAGGGCCAGGGATGAGGCGCATATTTCCAAGGTTGAAGTGGAGCGCCAGCGCGCTTACCTGGAAACGGTGCTGGCCAACTTGTCTTCTGGAGTGATGAGCTTCGACGGCCATTTGCGTTTACAGACGGCAAATCTTGCCGCAGACACTATCCTTCATATTGATGTAGTCAGTTTAATCAATACGCCGTTGCCGGGGTTGGCCGAAGCGTATCCCCACCTTGGCGAATTGATGGGATTTATCGGGGAGCGTTTGATCCGTGAAAAACCATGGCGTGAAGAGGTCCATTTCAACGGACCCTATGGACGGCAGGACCTATTTTGCCGTGGCACACCCTTGTTTGACATCGGCCGGGCGTGGCAGGGTGCAGTCGTGGTGTTTGACGACGTGACCGCGCTGCTCCAAGCCCAGCGTCGGGCGGCTTGGGGCGAGGTGGCCCAAAGGCTGGCACATGAGATTAAAAATCCGTTGACACCGATACAGCTTTCCGCCGAACGGCTCAAACATAAGCTTTCAAAAAGCCTAGGCGAAGCTGATTCCGAGGTGCTTGACCGTTCCACTCGAACCATCGTCCAACAGGTGGAGGCAATGAAAAGCATGGTGAACGCCTTTGCCGAATATGCCAAACCCTCTGTCATCAATCCACAACCGGTCGATCTTCGCCAACTCATTGAGGAGGTGGTCGCATTGTATCCTTCCCAATCGGGCATGGAGTTTACGATGGTCTTGGAAAAGAATTTGCCTAAGGTTTTCGCCGACCCAGTGCGAATGCGCCAAGTTTTGCACAATATGATCAAAAATGCCCAGGAGGCAATTACCCCAGGAGTGTCAGGAACTATGTTTATCAACACGCATTTGACTCAAGTAAGCGGCAATGCCTTTGTCGAAATACTGCTAAGGGATGATGGGCCCGGCATCGCCCCCGGCCAAGCTGGGCGCATTTTCGACCCCTACGTCACCACCAAGACCAAGGGGACGGGGCTGGGCCTTGCCATCGTCAAGAAGATTATCGAAGAGCATGGGGGTTCCATCCATTTGGACCAAACCCTTCTGGGTGGTGCCGGGTTCGTCATTCGTCTGCCTCTCGCTGATATGGCACGGGAAGGAGTCGTCCATGGCTAAAGCCTATATCATGGTTGTGGATGACGAGCCTGACATTCGCCAATTGTTGCAGGAAATTCTCGAAGACGAAGATTATGAAGTGGCTGTTGCCCATAATGGCGCAAGCGCCCGTGCGCTAAGGGCAACGCGCCGCCCCGACCTGATCCTGCTGGACATTTGGATGCCGGATGAAGACGGCATCACGCTGCTAAAATTTTGGCTGAATGAGGATCAGAGCGCATCCCCTGTGATCATGATGTCTGGACACGCAACGGTGGAGACGGCGGTGGAAGCAACCCGGCTTGGCGCCTACGATTTTCTTGAGAAGCCATTGTCGTTGGCTAAACTACTGGTCACGGTGGAACGGGCGTTGGAAAATGTGCGGCTGAAGCGGGAAAACATCGGACTCAAACGACGTGTGGAGGCGTTGGTCGAACCCATTGGCAAAAGCGCTGTCATGGAGAGACTCCGTGAGCAGGCCCGTCGGTTGGGACAGCATGATGCCCGCGTTTTACTCATCGGCGAGCCGGGCTGCGGCAAGGAAAATCTGGCCCGTTATCTGCATTCCCACAGCCCAAGGCGCGATGGGCCATTCATTGATGTCGGTGTTGGTGCGATTGCCCCAAAGTTTTCGGCGATAGAGTTTTTTGGGCGGGAGGAAGATGCCAAAATTCATGAGGGACTGCTGGAACAGGCGCACGGCGGAACCCTGTTTTTGGATGAGGTGGCGGATATGGAGGAGGAAACACAGGTTCGCCTATTGAGCGTTTTGGAGTCGCATAATTTTTCCCGCGTGGGTGGCGGCGAGCCGATTACTGTGGATGTTAGGATTATCGCTTCCACGCGCAAATCGCTGGACGAAGAAGTCCGTGAAGGCCGCTTCCGCCGGGAGCTTTATTATTTGCTCAATGTGGTCACCTTAAGAATTCCACCATTGCGGGAACATAACGATGACATTCCAGAATTGCTAAGATTCTATGTCGATTACTACGTCAGTAGAGAGAAACTCGGGTTCCGCCGTTTTCCCGTGGCGGTGCAGAACTTCCTCCGCCACTATGCTTGGTATGGCAATATTCGGGAATTGAAAAACTTGGTGCAGCGGCTTTTGATACTAGGTTCGGGTGAAGAGGTCACGCTTGAGGAAGTTAAAGCCTCGTTGGGCGATTCATTGGGTGAGCTTCCCTCTGGTGGTCCCCAGCAAGCCCCCGATTATTACGAGCTACCGTTGAAGGAGGCTCGCGAGCGTTTCGAGAAGGATTACTTAGAATATCACTTAGACAAATACGGCGGCAGCGTCGCCCGTCTATCCCATGCGATTGGATTGGAACGCACCCATCTTTATCGCAAGTTGAATTCCTTGGGAATTAAGTTCCGGGAGAAGAAATAGTATGAAAATTATCATCCTCGGTGCTGGGCAAGTCGGTTCCAGCGTTTTGGGCAGTTTGGTGAGCGAAGCCAACGATATTGTCGTGATCGACACCCAATCGGATGTTTTGCGTGATCTGCAAGACCGTTACGATATTTCCACCGTGCAAGGCAATGCCGCCCACCCCACCGTTCTAGCAAAGGCGGGTGCGGCGGACGCGGAAATGTTGATTGCCGTCACAAGTGATGACGAAACCAATATGCTGGCATGCCAAATTGCCGGCACCTTGTTCAAAGTACCAAAAAAAATAGCCCGCGTTCGTGCTATCGAGTATCTGAGTTACCCGGAAATTTTTGGCCCGAATGCCATTTTAATAGATGTGGTCATCAGCCCCGAACAGATTGTCACCCGCTTCATCGAGCGACTCCTCGAATACCCTGGAGCCTCGCAAGTCTTGGATTTCGCCGACGGCAAGGTGCGTTTGGTTTCGGTGCGCGCCCACCGTGGTGGGCCACTGGTCGGTCGTGAGATCAAGGAACTACACCAGCATATGCCGAATGTCCATGCCCGTATCACCGCCATTTTCCGCAAGGGCCAGCCAATCATACCGAACGGCAAGGTCATCATTGAGGCGGACGACGAGGTGTTCTTCGTAGCCTCTAGCGAGGAGACCAAAGACGTGATGAGCGAAATGTGCGAGATTGACAAGCCTTACAAACGGCTCATGTTCGCCGGCGGCGGTCACATCGGCAAGCGTGTCGCCCAGGCTTTGGAAAATCGTTATCAAGTGAAGGTCATCGAAAAAAATGCCCGCCGTGCGAAGAAGATAGCCGCTGAACTGAGCAATACTGTCGTTCTCTTGGGTGATGCGTCGGATAAGGAATTGCTGATAAGTGAAAATATTGAGAGCACCGACGTATTTTGCGCCATCACCAACGAAGATGAAGCTAACATCCTTTCTGCCATGCTTGCCAAACGCCTAGGCGCAAGGCGGGTGATCAGCCTGGTCAACAAGAGTGCCTATGCCGATATTGTCGATGCGAGCCTAGTTGATTTAGTCATATCGCCGCAACAATCCACCATCGGCTGCCTGTTGCGCCATGTGCGCAAGGGCGATGTGGTGCAGGTGCATTCCTTGCGCCACGGCGAAGCGGAGGCAATAGAAGCAATCGCCCACGGCACCAAGGGCCAATCCGAGATTGTCGGCCAGCGCATAGACCAAGTCAAAATCCCCGCAGGCGTGGTGATGGGCGCACTGGTTCGCGGAGACGAGGTGATACAAGTGCACCATGACACCATCATCGAAGAAGGCGACCATGTCATCATGTTCCTACATGACAAGAAACTCATCCGGGTCGTCGAAAAGCTATTCCAGTCCACAGCGCCCTCCCCGCCTAAGACCTAGTCATGTCGGCGGAGGCAATTCGGGAAAAATGGGACCGTGCCTACTCGGACTCGTCGGAGCATGAGCCCGAACCTGCCGAAGTCTTGGCCGAAAATGCCCATTTGCTGCCGTCCACCGGTCAAGCTTTGGACTTGGCTGGCGGCTTGGGCGGCAATGCGCTGTTTCTGGCCCGTCGGGGATTCAAGGTTAGCGCTTGGGATATTTCGTCTGTGGCCATCGCACGGCTTGCAAATTTGGCTGGGCGTTTGGGGCTTGAGATCAACGCGCAAGTGAGGGATGTAGAGACCATGCCTTTTCCCCGCGAGGCTTTCGATGTAGTGACCGTAAGTCGCTTTCTAGCCAGACCGCTGACGGGGCCAATTTATGACAGCCTGAGGCCGGGGGGCTTATTGTTTTACCAAACCTTTGTACGTGATAAGCCCGACCCGCAAGGTCCGAGCAACCCCGACTATTTGTTGGCGGAAAATGAATTGCTGCATTTGTTTGACGGCCTGCGCGTGTTGTTCTACCGCGAGGAGGGATTGGTTGGCGATCTCACTGCCGGAAATCGGAATGAGGCGTATTTTGTCGGCCAGAAGCGTTACAGCGTTTTCTATGTCTATTAGTTACTTACATATATACGCCCCATGTCGGCAAAGGGTTGCCGACCTACGGCGGTGATAAGCCAGCACTTTCATGGGCGCTCGGAAGCAGGAGCTTCCAAGCCATGGGTTCCCAAGCTGAGCTTGGGAACCAGCATAAAACCCGGAGCTTACGCTCGTTCCCAAGCTCAGCTTGGGAATGCGTTACGCGAAGCTCTGCTTCCCAACCAGGAAGCCGGAGCCGTAGGACGGCAACCCTTAACCACCTTGGGTTTCTGCAACCGTGCGTAACATCAGTAAAGAAGTTAACATGACATCCAGACACAGAAAACTTATCAGTTTTGATTGGGCGATCAAGAAAATTCTTCGCAGCAAAGCTAACTTTTGCGTTTTAGAAGGTTTTTTTAACTGAATTGCTGTTTGATGATATAACAATTAAAGAAGTTCTTGAAAATGAAAGCAATAAAAATTCTAGGGAAGATAAATTCAATCGCTTGGATATTAAAGTAAAGAATTCAAAAGATGAAATAATCATCATCGAAATTCAATACGGTCGTGAACTGGATTATATGCAAAGAATGCTGTATGGCTCGGCAAAAGCAATTGCTGAATATATTACTCCCACCTCACTCGAACAATAGATAAAAATGTAGGGTGTGCCGAGGAACGAGTCGCATCGTTCGCGTTTTAATATCTGCACGGATGATGGGCTTCGCAAGCTCCGCCCATCCTACATCACATAGATATTTTTAGAGTAAAATGGGGGTAACAGGCAAACCAATAAGGGGGAGGCAGACTGAATACATTTCCGATAACCATTAAATTACTCGTTAAATCGATCAAAGGCTGGTCAACCAGTCTGTTTCGGACCATTTACACCGTTTTCCGCCAAATCAAAGAAGGCGGATTGGACTATCGGGCCATGAGCTTGGTTTATACCAGCCTGCTGGCTTTGATCCCGCTACTGGCGGTCAGCTTTTCAGTGCTCAAGGCGTTCGGGGCTGATGCTTACCTGGAACCCATCATCATGGAAATCCTCGATCCCCTAGGCGAAAAAAAGGAGCCGGTTGCCAAGTTCATACTCGATTCGGTGAGGGGATTGGATGTCGGTGTATTGGGTTCGGTCGGATTACTATCCCTGCTTTACACTAGCATTTCCCTGCTGGAAAAAATCGAAGATTCTTTTAACTACATTTGGCGAAAGAAGCCTAAGCTTTCGCGTGGCTTGTTGCGGCGTTTCAGCGATTATCTGAGTTTTATCTTGGTTGGCCCCTTGCTGGTCTTTTCAGCCTTTGGGGGGATGAACGAGTTATTCAACCGCATGCCCGACGCGCCCGAGGTCAAAGGCGCTGTGAGCCCGCTGCTAGTAATCTTGCAGCCGATGTTGCCTAATGTGTTCATCATTGCCGCTTTCACCTTCATCTACAAATTGATACCTGACGCACGGGTCAATATCAGTTCGGCGTTGCTCGGTGGTGTATTAGCGGGATTGTCATGGAAACTGGCTGGTTGGGTTTTTGCCACGTTCATGGCCGGTTCGGCCCAGTATCATGCAGTCTATTCCACTTTTGCGATCCTGATTCTATTTATGATTTGGGTCTACCTAAGCTGGCTGATCGTCTTATTAGGCGTACAGGTGTCTTTTTACCACCAACATCCCCGCTATTTGTCCCTGCGCCATGGTGAGGCACGCTTAAGCTCCAGGCTATTCGAGCGCTTGGGGCTGCTCGTCATGGTATTGATCGGGCAGCGATTTTTTAGTGGCATCCCGCCTTGGACCGTCGGCGAACTCTCCACCCGGTTGGAATTGCCCGAACTGTGCGTGGACGATATGCTACAAGTTTTGACGGAACGAGGCTTTATCATGGCCATCGGCGACTTGTCGGAAACCATCGCCCCGGCCCGTGATTTTTCCACAATCACCGTCTTGGA
>Ga0007801_10000152_pt1 | contig 20948 bp, 16 predicted proteins | sample CryBogmetaGMA2M_FD_60372 | JGI IMG/M metagenome (GOLD analysis project Ga0007801, IMG submission 60372) | Freshwater microbial communities from Crystal Bog, Wisconsin, USA - MA2M | ecosystem: Environmental > Aquatic > Freshwater > Lake | place: Crystal Bog, Wisconsin, USA | collected 2009-07-06
CTGCATTGTCGCTGCTCGATCGGGAATTGCTGGAAGACCTCGATGGCGTGGACCCCAGCTTCGATGGCTGGCTCACCGGCGAGCGGGAACGGTTGCGTGATCGTGCCAGATCGCTGGCCGAAACGGTTCTGCGCGAAAAGACCGATCCAGAATCCGTCATCCCGGCAGCGCAACAGTTGCTGGCGATTGATCGCGCGCATGAAGGCGCCTGGCGGGCGCTGATGCGCGCCTATTCCGCCCGCGGCGAGCGCGGCATGGCAATCCAGGCCTACGAGCGCTGCCGTGCCGTGCTGGCCGATCAGTTGGACGCCCAACCCTCTGAGGAAACCCAGCGCCTGCTGGCCGAAATCCGTGCCGCCAACCCGGCCCCGCAGCCTTCCGCCGCACCGCTCCCGCCGCTGCGGATTGAACCCGTGCGCGAACCGCGCCCGGCGAGACAGGCCGAGGGCCGGCAAGATGGCCGCACTGAGTCGCGGGCTCAACCCGCCCGCGGCGGTGCGCGCGTCGGCGTGTTGCCGCTGCAACTCGTTGGTACCTCGGAAGCGGAGGCGCATCTATCCGCCGGCCTGGCGGAGGAAATTACCTCCGCCCTGGCCCGGTTCCGTTGGATGTTCCTCGTCTCATCGTCCTCGCTGGCGCGCTACGCCACCCAAACGCGCGACGAAACCGCAATCCGCCGCGCCTTCGGGATCGATTTCCTGCTCGATGGCACCATCCAACGTGTTGGCACCCGCTTGCGCGTGGCCTTGCGCCTGCTGGATCTGCGCGTCGGCAATCAGGTCGTCTGGTCCCGCCGCTTCGATCGAGAAGTGCACGACCTGCTCACCATGCAAGACGAAATCGCCGCCGAGGTGGTCGCCCAGATCGACCCGGAAATCCTGCTGATCGAAGCTCAGCGGGTCACCCAACGGCCGCCGCTCGATGCCACCGGCTATGATCTGGTGCTGCGCGCCATCCCGTTGATCGGCCGGCTGGACCGCGAACCCTTCATGCAAGCCGGCGAATTGCTCCGCCATGCCGTCGCGCAGGAGCCGGACTATGCGGCCGCCCATGCCTGGTTCGCCTACTGGCTCATGTTCCTGGTCGGCCAGGGGTGGTCGCTGGATGCGGAAGCGGCGATGATCGAGGCCGGCCGCTTGGCGGATCGCGCCATCACGCTGGACCCGCAGGACGGCAAGGCGCTGGCGATCGCCGGCCATGTGCGGTCCTTTCTGCACCATCGCCTGCGGGAGGCGATTGCGCTGCATGAGCGTGCGCTCAGCCTCAACCCCAATCTGGCAATGGCCTGGAACCTCTCCGGCGTCGCCTACGCCTATCTCGGCGACCTCGACGAAGCGGACCGTCGTGTGCAGCGCTACAAAAAACTATCGCCGTTCGACCCGCATGCGTTCTTTTTCGATACCGCCCGCATCATCATCGCCTTGCTCCAGCATCGCCACGCCGATGCGGCTGAAGCTGGGCGTGAGGTCAGCCAGATGAACCCGGCCTTCTCCGCCGCGTGCAAGCCCTATCTCAGCGCCCTCGGCCATCTCGGCCACACTGAGGAAGCCGAGACGGTGCGTGACCGGCTGTTGCTGATCGATCCAGACTTCACCGTTAAAAGCTTCCTCGCCACCAGCCCGTTCGAACTGGCGCGTGACCGCGACCATTATGCCGCCGGGCTGCTGCTCGCCGGCGTTCTGGCCGGATAGGGGCCGGCGGCTTCCGGCAGCGGGGTGCGCGGCACCGCCGCCCAGGCATACAGCGCCGGCAGAAACAGCAGCGTCAACACCGTGGCCACCATCAGCCCGCCGATCATGGCAATCGCCATCGGCCCCCAGAACACGTTCAGCGCCAGCGGCACAAAGGCAAACGCGGCCGCCAGGGCCGTGAGCACCACCGGCCGGGCGCGGCGCACGGTACTGCCGATAATCGCGTCCTCCGCGCTCAACCCGGCGCGCAAATCCTGCCCGATCTGATCGACCAGAATAATCGTGTTGCGCATGATCATGCCGGCCAGCGCAATCACTCCCAACAGGGCGACAAATCCAAACGCCGCATCCGTCAACAGCAGCGCCGCCACCGCGCCGATCAGCCCGAGCGGGGCGGTTGCCAGCACCAGCAGCGTCTGCCGCACATTCTGCAACTGCACCATCATAATGAGCAGCATTGTGCCGCCCATCAGCGGAAACACCGCCAGCAGCGCCCCGTTGGCCTTGGCGGATTCCTCGGCGGCGCCGCCCACATCCACCCGCACGCCGGCCGGTAACTGCAACGCCCGGATGCGCGGCAGGGCCAACGCAGTAATATCGGGCGCCTGCATGCCATCCTGAATATCGGCCTGCACGGTCAGAAACGGCTCACGGTCCCGCCGCCACAAGATCGGCTCTTCCGAGGTCGGCACCAGCCGGGCAATCTGCCCCACCGCGATCGGGCCAGACGGCGTCGCCAGCACCAGGTCCGGCAGCCCGTTCAGATCCAACCGTTCGGCGCCGGTGGCGCGCAGCACCACATCCACCTGCTTGATGCCGTCGCGGATCTGGGTGGCCGTCGTGCCAGCGAGCAGGGTTTGCAGGCTTTGGGCGATATCGGCCGGCGCCAGGCCCAACTGGCGAATGCGGGCCTGATCCAGCGCCAGACGCACCGACGGCGCCCGATCGCCCCAGGCGGTTTGCGCGTTGCGAGTGCCCGGCGTGTCTCGCAGGGTAGCCAGCACCAGATCCGCCGCGGCGCGCACGGCCGCGATATCCTGGCCCACCACCCGGAACGCGACCGGAAACCCAACTGGCGGGCCAAGCTCCAGCCGCGACACATGCAGCCTCGCTTGCGGCACCATCTCCGCCGCCGCTAAGGCCAGCAGCCGCTCCCGTACCCGCTCGCGCGCGGCCAGATCGGTGGATGTCAGCACCATCGTCGCCAGCGCGTCATTCGGCAGGGCGGGATTGAAGGCGAGGAAAAAGCGCGGCGCCCCCGCGCCGATATAAACCGATTGCCAGGCGATATCACGGCTCAGCGCGGCATCCCCGGCAATCGCCCGCTCCAACTGCCGCACCGCCTGCTCGCTGGCGGTATGGCTCGCGCCTTGGCGCAGGCTGATATCGACGATGACTTCCAACCGGTTGGAATTCGGGAAAAATTGTTGCCGCACCTGGGACATCGCGGCAACAGACCCGGCAAACAGCAGCGCCGTGCAAACAACGACGATCTGGCGATGGCGCACACAAAAGGCCACCGCATGGCGCAGGCCGCGATAAACCGGGCTGGCATAGGGGTCGTGGGTCGCATGCACGGCCGGGTATCGCGGTAGCAACAGCATGCCCAGAAACGGGGTAAACACCACCGCCACCACCCAGCTTGCCAGCAGCGCGATCCCCACCACCCAGTAAATTCCGCCCGCATATTCTCCGGTGGTTGAATTGGCCAATCCAACCGGCATAAACCCCGCCGCCGTCACCAACGTGCCGGTCAGCATAGGGAAGGCGGTGGAATTCCAGGCATGCCCCGCCGCCTCAATCCGCCCCGCCCCGGCCTCCAACTTCACCAGCATGCTCTCGATGGCGATGATCGCATCGTCCACCAGCAGCCCGAGCGACAGGATCAGCGCACCAAGCGAGATCCTTTGCAGGTCGATGCCGGCGATATCCATAATGGTGAACACCATCGCCAGTGTCAGCGGCACTGCCAAGGCTACCACCAACCCGGCCCGCCAGCCGAGCGAGGCGAATGACACCAGCAGCACCACGCCGAGCGCGACCACGAATTTCAATTCGAATTCGCCCACCGACTCCTCAACAATCTCGGCCTGGTTGGCGATTTGCTGCAACTGGATCCCGAGCGGCAGGTCGGCGCGGATCGCCGCAATTTCGCTTTGCAGCCGGTCGCCGAAGCTCAATGCATTCACCCCCTTGCGGGTGGACAGCGCAACCATCACCGCCGGGGCACCGTTATGGCGAATGCTAAAGGCCGGCGGATCGGCGTAGCCGGAGACAATCTCGGCGATATCCCCCAGCCGGATGCTGCGCCCGCCGGCTTCCACCGGCACCTCGGCCAATGCCGCCGCCCCATCCAGCGCCCCTTCCACCCGCACCGGCACCCGCGTTGCCCCGGTTTCCACCAGCCCAGCCGGCACCACGCCGTTCTGCCGCGCCAAGGCTGCGGCAACCTGCGCCGTCGTTACCCCAAGGGCGGAAAGGCGGCTTTGGCTGAACTCAACAAACAGCGTGCGTGGAATTTCCCCCAGCACATTGGCCTTCTCCGCCCCGGGTAACTTCCGCAGCCGGTCCCGCAGGCGCTCGCCCTGCCGAACCAATTCGGCGTTATCGATGCTGCTGGCCTCCGGCGCACTGAGCGCGAACACGGCGCCATAAACATCGGTGTATTCATCGTTCACATACGGACCATAGGTGCCGGTCGGCAGACTCGGTTGCAGGTCACCCAGTTTCTTGCGCGCCTGATAGAACAATTCATGCACCATCGCCGGCGGGGTATCGTCACGCAATGTCACCAGCAGCGCCGCCGCGCCCGGCCGGCTGAAGGTGTCGATATGGTCGAGGAACGCCAGATCCTGCAGTTTCCGCTCAATCGGGTCGGCCAGTTGCGCCTGGGTTTCGCTGGCGCTGGCCCCCGGCCATTGCGCACTCACCACCATCAGCTTGACGGTGAAACTCGGGTCTTCGCCCCGGCCCAGCCGTTGATAAGACAACCCCCCGGCAACAAAGATCAACGCGATCAGAAAGCCGACGAGCGACCGATGGGTGACCGCCCAGGCGGAAAGATTAAAGCCGCGCATGGTCGTCTACTGTGCCAGCACGCGAATATCGGCAATGCGCACCCGGGCAGCTGGATCGAGCTTTTGCACCCCCAGGCCGACTACCATCTCCCCCGCGCGCAATCCCGCCACCAGCGCCCGCTCCTGCCGCAAAGCGGCCACCCGCACCGGGCGGGCCTCCAGTTTGCCGGCCGCATCGACCACCCAGACCATCGGCCCCTGGCCACGATCCGTCACCGCGTCCGATGGCAGCAGCGCCAGATCGGCCGCATCCCCGCGCGTCAACCGCACCGTGGCCGTCATCCCGAGCGCCAGCCAGGCCGGGCGGCTCGGCAATGCGAACCGCGCGGTATAGCTGCGTAACTTCGTATCCGCGGTTGGCGACAACTCTCGCAGCACCGCGACAACGGCGCCGCTCGGCTTGGCCCAGAAACTCACCTCCGCGCGTTGCTCCGCCAGACCGGCCACCGCCGCCTCGGGCACCTGCACTTCCACCTCCAGCGCGTCGAGGCTCGCCAGCCTCAACACGGTCTGCCCGGTCGCCAGCATGGTGCCGGGGTCGGCCACCACCGCCGTCACCACCCCGGCATCCGGGGCGCGCAACACCGCGTCATCCAAATGGTTATGCGCCAGCGCCAGCGCGGCCTTGGCGGATTCCACCTTCTGGGTAGCCAGCCGCGCGGTCGCCTGCTTGGCCTCGTCCGCCGACACCGCCGTCCATCCCTGCGCCAGCAACACCCGGCTGCGCGCGGCGTCCGCCTGCGCCTGCGCCGCCTGCGCCTGCGCCCCGGCCAGATCGGCCTCGGCGCTGCGTAACGCAAGCTGCAAATCAGCCGGGTCCAACCGCGCCAACTCCGCGCCCGCCGCTACTACCGCCCCCACATCCACCGCACGCGCGATCAGCCGCCCACCGACGCGAAAGCCGATATCCGCCTCGTGCCGAGGCCGCACAATGCCAGCCAGGCTGCGGCTCTCGCTCGCCGGCGCCAGGCTCACCTTCACCGCCTGCACCGGCCGCACCGCGTCCTCAACCTTGGCCACCGGCCGGTCGAAACACCCACCGAGCAGGATCGGTAAAGCGAGCAAAACAGCAGGCGAAATCCGACGAGGCATAGCAGGCCCTAACCCAAAGATGCGGAACGACTACAGCGAAAAACTGACGAATGTCAAATTTCGTCAGGTTTAAAGCGCAGCGCGATCTGGTCAGGCCCGCAAGGCGCGCAGCACAAAGTCCGCCATCTCGGCCGCGAGCCGTGGCAGATCGTCTTCAAGGCATTGCTCCACCACGGTCGGGTGGGCGAAGCAGATCATGCACGCATGCACCAACCGCCCAGCCTGTTCCGGGTCCAGCGGCGCAAAGCAGCCCTGCTGCTGCCCATCGGCCACAATCGCGGCAATCGCGCCATCCACCCGGCGGATATAGGCTTCAATCGCCGGCCAGTTCTCCGCCATCGCCGCACTGATCATGTCGTGCATGCGCCGCTCGCTGAAGCAGATGTCTTGAATTCGCGCCTGGGTGGCACTGAACAACGCCCGCATGCGCTCCGTCGCCGGTCCCACCCGCCGCGCTTCGGCCCAGGCGACGTCCTCCAACTCAGCCAAAACCCGTTCGCAGATTGCCTCGTTGATCGCTGCCTTGCTGGGGAAAAACCGGTAGATGTTGGCCGACGACATATGCAGCGCGCGGGCAATATCGGCCACCGTGGTCTTCTGATAGCCCAGGCTGCGAAACAACTGCTCGGCCGTCGCCACAATCGCGGCGCGAGTCGCCTCGGCACGCGAGGTCAAAAGCGGGGCAGTCACCTGGTTCATACGCTATAGGTAAGCCAAATGCGCCGAGGCTGCCAAGCTCAGCCGCAGGCGGCGTTCGCGGCCCGGCATTGCGCTGCATAGCTATCAGAGATGAAGTCCGGCTGTTTGTAGAGCCCCTTCAACCAGCTCGCCAACATACACAGCTCGTCCAGCTTCAAAACCTCATCCAGCGTCCCGGCCGGAAACCGGACCGCGAAACTGCTGGCAATGGTGCCCAGCATCGCCTCCACGTCCTCGATCTGCAGGCCGCAATCCGCCTCCAGCACCGCGCTGCGCACCAGCAGCGCTTCGTCGATGCTATATTCGTCGCGGATCAACTTCACGATCCAGCGAAACATGTGCATCCAATTGCTGATGCCGTCGGTCGGCGGAATCATCGGCACGTCACTCCATGCTTGCCAGCCAGTTTCGCCGGCAAGCATGGAGAAATCGTTACTGAACCTGGCTCGCCAGCTTGGCCAGATAATACGCCGTGTCACCAAAGCTATGATCGAACATCATCGCCCGGCGGAAATAATGCCCGATGACATATTCCTCCGTCATCCCAATGCCGCCATGCAACTGCACCGCGTTCTGGCTGACGAATTTGCCTGCCTGGCCAACGCCAACCTTGGCCATGGCGATGTTGCGCTCGCGCTCGGCATCGTCCGGTTCGTCCACCATCATAGCCGCCAGCATGGACATGCTGCGCCCCTGCTCCAGGGACATCAGCATGTCGGCAGCTTTATGCTGCAACACCTGGTTTTCGCCGATGGCCTTGCCGAATTGATGCCGCGTGCGCAGATACTCCAGCGTCACGTCCAGCATCTTGTCCATGCCGCCAACCACCTCGGCCGCCAACGCGGAAATGCCAGCTTCCACCACCCGGCTGATCACAGGATAGGCGCCACCCACACGGCCCAGCACCGCGTCCGCCCCCACCTGCACCGCAGACAGGCTCACTTCCGCCGCCCGCGTACCGTCGCGCAACTGGTAAGATCGCCGGCCGACACCTTTGGCATCCGCGTCAACCAAAAACAACGTGATACCGTCACGGTCGTTACGGTCGCCGGCGGTGCGGGCGCTGACCACCAATTTGTCTGCGCTGCCGCCGTGCAGCACCACAGCTTTGGCGCCATCCAGCACCCAGCCATCGCCAGCCGGGCGCGCTGTGGTCTGCACATCGCTGAGGTCGTAGCGCGAGCCCTGCTCGCCATGCGCGAACGCCATCTTCAGCGCCCCGCCGACGATTTCCGGCAGGAGGGCGGATTTCTGCGCCTCAGTGCCCGCCAAACGCAGCGCGGTACCAGCCAGCACCACGGTGGCCAGATACGGCTCCAGCACCAGCGCCTTGCCGAACTGCTCCATCACCAGCATCACATCCACCGCGCCACCGCCGAAGCCGCCATAGGCTTCGTCAAACGGCAGGCCCAGCAGCCCCATATCAGCGAACTGGCCCCACATATCCGGGCTCCAGCCTTCCGGCTGCTTCTGGAACCCTTTGCGGGCTTCAAACGTATAGCGATCCGCCAGCAACTTGCTCACACTGTCGGTCAGCAGCTTCTGGTCGTCGGTAAGATCGAAATCCATTACAGCCTCAACACTGCTTTGTTCAGAATATTCCGCTGGATCTCATTCGTGCCGCCATAGATTGAGGCCGCACGCAGCATGAGGTACGGGGCTGCCATGTAGCCGGCCCACTCCGGCGCAATCGGCTCGTTGCCCAGCGCGTTCAATTCGGACGCCCAGATCGGCATGGCCATCGGCCCGCCGGTATCCATCACCAACTCGCTGGTCGCCTGCAACAATTCCGTGCCCTTCACCTTCAGGATGGAGGAGAACGGATCCGGCTTGCCGTCGGATTTCTTGCTGGCCGCGGCAATCACCCGCATCTGCGTCAGTTCCAGCGCCTTCAGATCCACCTGGATCTGCGCCACCCGCTGGCGGAAGCCCGGGTCCTCGATCAACGGCGCCCCACCGGCCCGCACGTTGCGCGCCACATCCATGGCGAAGTTCAGGTTGGCGCGCGACTTGCCAAGCCGGGCAATGCCGGTCCGCTCATTGCCAAGCAGATACTTCGCCACATCCCAACCACGGTTTTCCTCGTAAATGCGCTGGTGCACCGGCACCTTCACATCGTCGAAGAACACTTCGTTCAAATGGTGGCTGCCATCGATCGAGATGATCGGCCGCACGGTAATGCCCGGCGTTTTCATGTCGATCAGCAGAAACGAAATTCCTTCCTGCTTTTTGCGCGCGTTCGGATCGGTGCGCACCAGCGCAAAAATCCAGTCGGCGTGATGCGCGGTGGAGGTCCAGATTTTCTGGCCGTTGACGATGTAGAAATCGCCCTCGCGCTTGGCAGCCGTTTTCAAGGACGCCAGATCAGACCCGGCCCCAGGCTCCGAGAAGCCCTGGCACCACCAATCGTCCAGGTTGGCCGCGCGCGGCAGGAAATACGCCTTCTGCTCCGGCGTGCCGAAATGCGCCAGCACCGGGCCGAGCATGGTGATGTTGAACCCGTTGAGTTCCGGCGCCGGGGCGGCCTGGTTTTCTTCGGTAAAGATCATGCGCTGGATCGGCGTCCAGGCAGCGCCGCCAAACTCGGCCGGCCAGCCGGGGCATGCCCAGCCTTTTTTATTCAAAATCCGCTGCCAGGTGATGGTTTCCTGCTTGGTCGGGGCATAGCCCAGCCGCATCCGCTCACGGATTTCCGGTGGCAGGTTTTCGTTGATGAAGGTGCGAACCTCGTCGCGCCAAGCGATTTCTTCTGGCGTAAAGCGCAGATCCATTTAAGTTTTCCTCCGATGTGGGCAAATTGGCCGCCACGGTTGGCCTCAGTATGTTGCGCCGGTCGGCGGAGTGCAAGCGAGCTATCCCAGGTGCAAACCCACCGCCGTCCAGATCGCCAACTCATCCACCAGCACGAATTCGCGGATCACTTTGCCGTCGGCAATTTCCAGGTGGCTGATGCCCGGGATGTGGATGCGCGCGCCGCTTGGCGGGCCGAAGGCGCCGCGCCCGGAATGGGTGCCTGCAATGCGCCAGCGCAGCGCCACGCGGGTTGGCCGGCCGGGATCGGTCCGGGTGATGATGTTCTCCACCACCAGAGCCGCATCCGGAAACGCGGCGAGGTAGGACAGCACCCAGCCGTCCAGCCCGCCATGGCCGAACGCGGTCTGGCCGCGCGGCAAATGCAGATTGGCCGCCGGGTCATAGATATCGCCGATGTGGCCCAGATCACCCTGGTTCCAGATCCGCCGCATGGCCGCCGCCGCCCAGGTGCCAAGGCTGTCAGGCTCAGCGGCCGGCGAAACCTGCGGGATCATATCCGGATCCGGCAGCGCGCTATCTTCCACCGCCAGCACCTGCGCCCGCTGGCGGCCCCAATCGGCGGGATCGATGCCCAGTTGCAGGGCGATGGCCGCCTGGTCCCGCACCAGCCATTCCTCGACGATGATGCCGTCGCGGATCAGGCAATCCGCCACCGTGCGGGCCATAACCGGTCTTCCGGTCGCGGCGCCGAACACTCCATCGCCACGGTGATGCATGGTTGAGACGATGCGGTGCGACGAGTAGCCGTTGCCGGCGACGCCGCCAGAATAAACCACGTCCTCCCCCAGCAGGCGGCGGTCAGGAAAGCTGTGCAAGGTTTCAGCAGTGCCGGACACGACCTGTTCCACTCCGACGCTGTCACCGAACGCGGTATGCATGATGCAGTCGGCCGCATACCACTGGCGGATCAGGCCAACGCCGCGGCGTTCCCAGATGCGATCGGTGATGCCCAGGATGTATGCGGGCAGGGTGGCATAATCGGCGGTGAAACTCATGGCGTGATCTCCTGGGAAGCTGGCAGGCGGCAGGACTGGCGCAGCACAAGATGGCCCGGCACTTCGATCCGGCGCGGACGAACCCGCGGATCGGCGAGTTGTTCGAGGATCAGGTCCACCGTCGCATCGACCATCGCGGCCACTGGCTGCGCGTAGGTGGTCAGTGCGTAGCTTGGCCACGCGGCCGGCGGCGTGTCGTCAAATCCGGCAATGGACACGTCGCGTGGCACCGACAGCCCGAAATCATACCGGGCGACGTCCAGCGCAACGATGGCCATCTGGTCAAACGCGCAGAACACGGCATCCGGCGGATCGCGGCGACGCAACAGAGCGGTCATAGCTTGTCTGGCGCCAGCATCCGTCGATGCGCCAACCTCGATCACCGGGTCCGGTAGGCCATAGGTGCGACACCCTTCACGAAAGCCGCGCTCCCGATCCCGGCTAGTCGATGCGCTGGGGTCGAAGGCGATGAAGGCTGGCCGGCGGTGCCCGCCAGCAGCAAACAGCGCGGCGATCTCCGTGCCCGCGATGCGGTTGGTGCAGGTCACGCTGGAGGCCGCCTGGCCGCGTACGGTGCGATTGTAGAGCACCACCGGAATGCCGGCCGCCCGGCACTGGGTCGCCAGCTGCGACGATACGGTTGCCGCTGCCAAAATCAACGCATCAACCTGATAGGCCATGATCTGCTCCAGCGCTGGATCCGCCTGACCGTCAGGCGGCGCGGTGAACAGCAGAATCCGGTAGCCCTCGGCCTGCAACCGGGTTGCCAACGCTTGCAACGTGCCGGGATAAAGGTGCTGCGCCACGCTGCCGACAGCCACGCCGATCATGCCCGACCGCCGCGTGATCAACGACCGCGCGATCAGGTTCGGGCGATAGCCCAGTGCCTGGGCCGCCTGCATCACCCGGTCCCGCATCCGTTCGGACACGCTCGCCCCTGGCGTGAAACAACGTGATACCGCCGATTGCGATACGCCCGCGCGGATCGCGACATCGCTGGCGGTAGTGCTGCGCCGCGACTGCCCGGTTGAGTCGAGCGCCTCGGTAAACCGGCCGATCCCTGTCCGTTTTGTATCATCCTGCATGCGTCGAGTGTCTTCCACGCCCATGCCGCTTGACAAGCACCCTATGAGTGTTTTTGCATGCGTATGCAAAATAGCACCCACGCATGCGTGGTCGCTGCATCAACGGTGGAGGGCAGACCATGAAACGATTGCTTCCGATGGCGGCCGGGCTTGTTGCGTTGCTCGGTGCCGCGTCCGCTTATGCCGCTTGCTCGGTTTCCGGCAGCGGTGACGTCAGCACGCTATCCAACGCGTTTCCGGTGTTAGAGGCGATTGCCGGCGCCATGCGCGAATGCAGCGGCGGCCCGGTGAAGGTAACGACCAAACTGACCACCGAGAACAGCGCCGAAACGACCCAGGCGCTGAAGGCGGCCAAATCGCCCTATGGCTTGGTCGCCTTAACCAACGGCACCATCACGCCGGCGCAAGCGGCAGGGCAATTGCGGCCGCTGAATGATTTCGTGGCGAAATACAAGGCGAAATACAACATCGAAGACGGCATGCTGATCAAGTTCGGCAACGACGTCATGGCGATCGCCTTCCAGGTCAACGCGCAGCATCTGTTCTACCGCAAGGATATCCTGGACGCGGCCGGCATCGCCCCCCCGGCGAGCTATGATGAGATGCTGGCGGCCGCCGAAAAACTCAAAGCCACGGCCGGGATCGAATTCCCGATCAGCGGGACCTATAAGTCCGGCTGGAACCTCGCCGAGGAATTCGTCAACAACTACCTCGGCATGGGCGGCGCGTTCTTCAAAGACGGTACAGCGGAGCCGGCGTTCAATAACGCCCTCGCCATCAAGACCCTGGGCGTTATGAAGCGCTTGGTTGGCTATATGTCGCCGAACGCGCTCGCGCTCGATACCGGCGCCAGTGCGCAGCAGTTCATGCAGGGGCAGGTCGCGATGGGCAACATGTGGGCCTCCCGCGCGGCGAACATGGACGATCCGGCGCAGTCCAAGGTGGTTGGCAAGATCGCCTTCGCCGCCGCGCCAATAATCACGCCCGGTGGCAAGCCGGCCACGACGCTGTGGTGGGATGGCTGGGCGATCCCGAAGAATTTCGACGGCGATCCGGAATTGGCTTTCCAGGTGATGATGGAAGGGCTGAAGGAGGACGTCGTGCGTGCCAATAACGACGTAGCGATCTGGACCCGCTCGGTCTATAAGCCCGGCCGCTTCGCCATTGGCACCGCCGCCTCCGCCCGCGCAGGCGCCCCGCCCTACCCGATGGTACCGCAGCAATCCCTGGCGCATGACGCGATCGGTGAGCACATCGGCGCGTTCCTCGCGGGCCAGGCGAGCGCGGAGAAAGTGCTGGCCGATGCCACCGCCAGTTACATCGCGGCGGCGAAAGCCAAGGGCCTGCTGAAGTAGCCGGACCAGCAGGGCAGGGGGCATGAACCGCCGCAGCTTCGCCGGTTTCGTGGCACCTTCGGTGCTGGCGATGCTGCTGCTGATCCTGCTTCCTCTGCTCGGCACTGCCTGGCTGTCGTTGCATGAAAGCTACGTGAAGACCGAACTGGCGGAGGTGCAGACCTCGGTGCCGCTGTTTGGTGGCATGAGCCGAGTGGAGGTCAGGCGGGTGCCGCAGGCGGTGCGCGATGCCGCCGGCATTCCGGTTCGGGTATGGAATTTTGTCGGGCTCGATAATTACGCCAATGTGCTCAGCCTGGATCGGCTGCGTCAGGCACTTGTCACTCTGTCCGATGCTACGCCCGGCTGGGGGTGGCAATTCTATCGTGATGTCACCAGCATCGAGTTTTGGGGCGCGCTGGAATTCAGCCTGCTTTATATCGCCGCCACCACGCCGTGCGTGCTGCTGCTGGGCTTTGCCATCGCGTTGGCAGTGGATGCCACGTCCCGCCGTGTGCGCGGCGCGTTGATCTTCGCGTCGCTGTTGCCGTTCATCATCACGCCAGTGGTGGGTGCGCTGTCCATCTACTGGTTGTTTCTCGACAATGCGGTGGTCAACGCGGCCCTGCAAGGGCTGGGTTTCGCGAAATTTTACTTCCTGTCCGGTGCGGTGCCGATCCGTGCGCTGATCGTGCTGTACGGGGTCTGGCACGCGACTCCGTTTGCCTTCGTGGTGCTGTATGCCGGGCTGCAAACCCTGCCGCAGGATGCGTTGGAAGCGGCGTTGGTCGATGGCGCCACCGCCTGGCAGCGCCTGCGTTTCGTGATTGTGCCGCATCTGGCGCCGCTATTCGCCTTCGTCGGGTTAATCCACGTAATGGATGCCTACCGGGTATTCGAGCCGGTGTTGGTATTCGGCTCCAATCTCTATGCCAACTCGCTCCAATACATGACGTATCGTATCCTTAACAGTGAGGACAATTACAGTAAGGCGGCCGCGGCGTCGTTGCTAACGGTGCTGGGCATTGTGGTCCTGCTGATCCCCATCCTGCGCCGGCTCTGGCGCGAACGGCAGGCGGCATGAAAGCGCGTCTGTCCATCGTTCGGTCGAGCGCACGCAGCGGGTTTCTGGCGCTCTGGGTGCTCGCTGCCGCCTTCCCGTTCGCCTGGATGGCGCTGATATCGCTACGCACCCCGGTGGACGCCTTCGCCCAGCCGCCCAAGCTGTTCGCGCCGGTGACCTTCGCGCATTTCTATCAGATCTGGGTGGTTGATGGTTTCTGGCATCAGGCGATAAATTCGCTGGTGGTCACCGTCGGGACGGTGGGCGTTTCGCTCAGCATCGGCTGCCTCGCCGCCTATGCCCTCGCCCGCTATCGCGGCGCGGCCGGTTTCTGGCTGCTGATGGTGGCACTGGTGTTTCGCGCCATGCCGCATGTCGTGCTGCTGACCGCCTACAAGCCGGCGTTCTTTCAACTCGGTCTGTGGGACCGTTACGAAACATTGATCGTCGTGCTGGTCGCGATCAACCAGCCGTTCACCATCTGGATGTTGCGCTCCTTCTTCGTCAACATTCCGGCCGAGTTGGACGAGGCGGCGTTGGTCGATGGCTGCACCCGGCTGCAAGCGTTCTGGCGCGTCATCATGCCGGTGATGTGGCCGGGAGTAATCACAGCCGGGCTGTTCTCCTTCCTGCTCGCCTACAACGACTACCTGATCAGTTCACAGTTGATGAACGGCGATCACATGACCATGACCGCCGCTTTATCCAACTACATGAATGCGAATGACGACGCGGTTAAGCTGCTGAATGGCATCGCCGGCGCCGTCTCGGTCTGCATTCCGCTGATTTTTCTGATCCTCTTTTTCCAACGCCAGATCGTCGCCGGACTCGTCCAAGGCGCGGTTAAAGGTTGATCCGATAGGAACTCCGTCAATGCCCTCGCCGCCCCCGCGCCCGCAACGCTCACGCGTGACAACAACATCAGCAAGACCGAAGCCACCCATACCGGCGAATTCATGGGCATCCCGGCCACCGGCAAGCGGGTCCGGGTTCGGAATACGGATGTCTGGAAAGTCGTGGACGGTAAGATCCAGGATAACTGGGTGATGATCGATGTGGCCGACGTGATGCCTCAGCTTGGCGTTGACCTGCTGCATGGATTGGGTTGGGCCAATCTTGGCGCCGGCTTTCGCCCGGCGAACGACGTGTAGGAAGCAGACGATGACAAACACCAGCCGCAAGGCGCAACTACACGGCCTGCTCAATCGTTTGGCCGGCTTGCCGCCGCCGGCGGCGATCGCGGCGCTCGGCGAAGTCTGCCTACCGGACGCCCGCTTTTACGTCGGGCATCCCGTCAACGAATGCGTTGGCGTTGAAGCCTTTGTCGAACGGTTTCTCGCTCCCATGCAGCGCGCCTTGCGTCCGCTGATGCGGCGCGACGATATCTTCATGTCCGGCACCTCCCGCACCGGCAGCGGGGACTGGGTGGCCGCGATGGGCCATTATGTCGGCAATTTCCAATACAAACTGTTCAACATCCAGCCGCATGACCGCCTGGCCTTCGTGCGCTATGGCGAGTTCTACCGGTTGGACGGCGATCGCATTGCGGAAGCGCGTCTACTGGTCGAATTCGTCGATCTTGCCCGCCAGGCCGGCCAAATGAAACTGCCGCCCGCCTTCGGCACCGATATGCTGTTCCCCGCACCCGCCAGCCATGACGGCGTCATGCTCGGCGCCAATAATCCGACGCAGGGTGAGGTCAGTGCGGCGTTAGTGGAAGCGATGCTGGGCAATCTGCGGCACTACACGCCAGGCAGTTTCGACAGCGTCGGGCAAACCGGCACCGGTGGCTACTGGCACGAGGCCATGCTGTGGTATGGCCCGGCGGGCATCGGCTCCAACTACACCTATGACGGGTTTCAGAAGGACCATCGCATTCCCTTCCTGACCGGCTTCCCCGACAGGGTCGGCGGCAACCACTATGCCCGCTTCGGAGACGGCAACTATGTCTGCTCCGGCGGTTGGCCGTCGATCAACGCCACCCATGGCGGCACCTATCTCGGCGTGCCGGCGACCTATCGAAAAATCACTCAACGCGTGATGGATTTCTGGCGCTGCACCGACGGCAAAATTATGGAGAACTGGGTATTTATCGACCTGCCCGACCTGTTCTTGCAGATCGGCCACGATGTTCTGCCCTAACGCCTAGGCCGGCAGCAGCTTAATCCGCTTGCCGTCCACCCCGAGCGCAATCCGCCCGGCCTTCAGCGCCATCGCGTCGGCCCCGAACACGTCATAGCGCCAGCCATGCATGGCCGCCACGTCCGGCGCATCCTCGCCGGCCAGCCGGTCGATATCCTCGCTATTGGCCACCAGCTTGGCCGCCACATGGTGCTGTTCGCACTTCGCCGCCAGCAACACCTTCAGCAGCGCCACCAGGGCAGGGGAGGGCTTGATCACGTCGCGTTGCCCTTGCGCCGCCGGCATGGCGCTATCCGGCAACATTTTCGCCTCCGCGATCGCCGCCAGCAATCCAGCCCCCATGCGGCCGGAGGCAAACCCCGCCGTCACCCCCCGCGCGCGGGCGAGTTGGTCAACATCTTCCGGCGCAATCGCCGCCAGTTCCAGCAGCGCCTCGTCCTTCAGCATCCGTTGGCGAGGGATGTTGGATTTCTGCGCCTCACGCTCGCGCCACGCGGCAATCGCCCGCAGCACACCCAGCATGCGGCGATTGTTGGTGCGCGGGCGCAACCGCTCCCACATGCTTTCCGGGTCGCCACGATAGGTTGCCGGGTCCGCCAGGGTGTTCATTTCCTGCGACACCCATTCCAACCGACCGTCTTTTTGCAACCGGTCGCGTAACTTTTCATATACCTGCCGCAAATGGGTAACGTCGGCTGCCGCATAGGTGATTTGCGCCGCGGACAATGGCCGGGCCGACCAGTCCGAGAACCGATGCGCTTTGTCGATCTGCCCACCGGTCAGCGACTGCACCAGGCTGTCATAGCCCACCTGGTCGCCGAAGCCCGCTACCATCGCCGCCACCTGCGTGTCGAACAACGGCTTGGGCACATCGCCAAAGCGCAGTACAAAAATCTCCACATCCTGCCGGCAGGCGTGGAACACTTTGACCACGTTTTCATCAGCGAACAGCGCCCCCAATGGCGCCAGGTCGATCCCCGGCGCCTGCGCATCCACCACCGCAACCTCGGTGTCAGACGCTAACTGCACCACGCACAACTCTGGCCAATATGTGCGCTCCCGCATGAATTCGGTGTCCACCGTCACAAACTGCTCGCGGCGCAGCCGAGTGCACAAAGCGTCCAGCGCTTCGGTGGTGGTGATAAAATCAGGGGCGGGAAAGCTGGTGCGGGGCTTGGCGGACATGGCACCGTCATACACACACAGACCGCGAAGTGGAAGGTTGGGCCACGATGTGGGGTTGCCAAGGGGGGTGGCGCCTGTCTAGGCTCTAAATCAATACAAGATCGTGCCCCGCGGGCGCCGACAAAAGCCCTCCGGATGGCACGGCAAACGTCGGGAGGTTAATAATGGCCGCAAACGGTCAATCGCCCATGAGTAACGCCGACCACATGGCAGGCGGCAACCAGATATCCGCACGCATCGATCGCCTGCCCCTGACGCGCGTTCAGTGGGAACTTGCGATCCTGGTCGAAATCACCTGGGGCTTCATCATCGTCGATACTGACGGTATTGGCGCCCGGCTATACCCGATTGTGTGGCGGCCGCTCAAAACCATTACCAACAACGAATACGCCGTCATCCAGGCGCTTCAGGTTGGCCTCGGCGTGTTGCTGGGATCGTATCTGATGAGCTTCGTGGCCGAGAAATATGGCCGCCGCCCGGCGCTATTGCTGTCGGTCGCCCTCGCCGGCCTTTGCCTGTGGCCGTTCGCCTTCGTCACCACGTTCTGGCCACTGGTGATATTTTCGGTGTTCAGCACACTGGGGGTGGGCGGCATCGTCGCCACCCATGCGGTCTATCTCTCGGAAATGTCATCGCACGCGGTCCGCAACAAAACCATGCTCACCGCGCAGGCGAGCACGGCCATCGTGGGCGTGGTGATCGCCTTCGCCGCGCGCTGGATGATGCCGGAATACTGGAAGGAATTTGTCTGGCTCGGGGTGCTGGTCCAGGCCTTCCTATTGCTGCCGCTACTCTATTTCCGCCTGCCGGAATCGCCACGCTGGCTGGAAACCCACGGGCGGCATGAGGACGCGGACCGCGTGCTCGCGCGCCTTGAAGCCCGGATCGAGCGCATCGTCGGCAGCCTGCCGGCACCGGATTTCCGTCATGGCCAGATCGTCCAGGCTGCCCGTGGGCAATTGATGGAAATCCTTGTCAACCCGCTCTATCGGCGGCGTGCCCTCCTGATCCTGCTCTGCTGGCTGCTCGCCTATCCCGGCATCGTCTATGGTCCCGGTGCCTTCACCCTGGTCTACATGGTCGATCATGGCTTTAACGTGCATTTCTTCTTCACCCTGGCGATGGTCGCCTCAGTGGTCAGCTTCTTCGCCTTCCTGGCCAATGGTCGGCTAGGGGAGCGGGTAGAACGCAAAGACGTGCTGTTCATCATGGCGATCGTCTTCGCGCTGGGCTGCACCTTTATGTATCTGTGGCCCACCCCGGTGATGATGACAGTCGGCTATATCATGACCCGCGTCGGCACCATCCTGTTCCTGTTCAACCTCTATAACTACACCGCTATCTGCTTCCCCACCCGCATCCGCTCGGTCGCCTTCGCCTGGACCGACGGCCTGGGCCATCTCGGCGCCTGGGCCGGGGTCACCTCGCTCGGGCCACTCTACGATATGGGCACCAACCACATCGGCTGGCTCGCCTTCATCGCCATTCCGGGCGCCTTGCTGCCAGGCTTCCTGATCTGGAAGTTTGGCATCAAGCAGTCCGAACAGGTGCTGGAAGTCGTGGCGAAGTAGCCCCCTTGGCGCGCGCCGGGGATGTCGCTCGGTCGCACTTCGGTCTAAAACCTTGACTTGCAGAGGCGCGGCGGGTTGTCTGCCGCGCCTTTTCAAGTTTGGGATACCTCGCCATGCATGCCTATCGCACCCACACCTGCGCCGCCCTTCGCGCGTCCGACGCTGGTACAACCGCCCGTCTGTCCGGCTGGGTGCATTCCAAGCGCGACCATGGCGGGCTGCTGTTCGTCGATCTGCGCGACCATTACGGCCTGACCCAGATCGTCTTCGCTGCCGGCAGCGCCGCCTTTGCCGCCGCCGATGGGCTGCGGCCGGAAAGCGTCATCACCGTCACCGGCGAAGTGGTTGCCCGCGAGGCCGGCACCACCAACGCCAAACTCCCCACCGGTGAGATCGAATTGCGCGCCGCCGACCTCGTCGTGCAGTCCGCCGCCGATGTGCTGCCGATGCAGGTGGCGGGCGATGAGAAATTCCCCGACGAAATTCGCCTGAAATACCGCTTCATCGATCTGCGCCGCGACAAGGTGCATCGCAACATGATGCTGCGCGCCGGCGTGATCGCCTCCATTCGCCAGCGCATGATCGGCCAGGGCTTCACCGAATTCCAAACCCCGATCCTGACAGCCTCCAGCCCAGAGGGCGCGCGCGACTTCCTGGTGCCGGCCCGCCTGCACCCCGGCAAGTTCTACGCCCTGCCGCAAGCGCCGCAGCAGTTCAAGCAGCTCGCCATGGTTGCCGGCTTCGACCGCTACTTCCAGATCGCTCCCTGCTTCCGCGACGAAGCCAGCCGCGCCGACCGCTCGCCCGGCGAATTTTATCAGCTCGACTTTGAGATGAGCTTCGTCACCCAGGAAGACGTCTTCGCCACCATCGAACCCGTCATCGCCGGCGTGTTCGAGGAATTTGCCGAGGGCCGCACCGTCTCCAAGCCGCCCTTCCGCCGCATCCCCTATGACCAGTCGATGCTGCGCTATGGCTCGGACAAGCCCGATCTGCGCAACCCGCTGCTGATCACAGATGTGACCGAACATTTCGCCGGCTCCAGCTTCGGTCTGTTCGCCAAAATCGCCGCCTCGGGCGGCATCGTCCGCGCCATCCCGGCGCCTGGCTGTGCCGCCAACCCACGCAGCTTCTTCGACAAATTGAACGAATGGGCACGCGAGCAGGGCGCCGGTGGCCTCGGCTACATCACTTTCGACGCCGAAGGCGCCAAAGGCCCGATCGCCCGCAACCTGGAAGCCGACCGCGCGGAGGCCATCCGCGCTGCCTGCGGCCTGAACCCGGGCGATGCCGTATTTTTCGCCGCTGGCAAAAAGGACGAAGCCCCCAAATTCGCTGGGGCCGTCCGCACCCGCCTTGGCAATGAACTCGGCCTGATCGAAGCCGGCAAATTCGAATTCTGCTGGATCACTGATTTCCCCATGTTCGAACTGAACGAGGAAACCGGCCAGGTGGATTTCAGCCACAACCCGTTCTCCATGCCGCAAGGCGGCATGGAGGCGCTGAACACCATGAACCCGCTGGACATCAAAGCCTTCCAGTACGACATCATCTGCAACGGTATCGAACTGTCGTCGGGTGCCATCCGCAACCATCGCGCCGACATCATGATCCGCGCCTTCGAAATTGCCGGCTATCCTGCCAGCGAAGTGGAAGCCCGCTTCGGTGGCATGCTGAACGCCTTCCGCTACGGCGCCCCGCCGCATGGTGGCTCGGCGCCTGGGATTGACCGCATTGTGATGTTGCTGGCCGATGAGCCCAATATCCGCGAGGTCATCCTGTTCCCGTTGAACCAACAGGGTGAAGATCTGATGATGGGCGCGCCGAACGAAACGACGGCAGCGCGCTTGAAGGAGCTGTCCATTCGCTTGGATCTGCCGCCGAAAGTGAAGAAAGACTGAGGCAAGGGCTTCTTTTTTGGAGAAAGAAGCAAAAAATTCTAATCCACGATGCCTGCGGCGTACGCCGCAGGCAAGGACGTCATGAAAAGTTTTTTTGGTTCTTTTTGTTCACAAAAAGAACTGCTTAAACCCTGCCACAATCCCGCCAAGTCGCTATGCTCTAAACGGTTCCGTCAAACGAAGGACCCCAGGCCGTGACCAAGCCACTGCGCAAAGCCGTTCTTCCCGTTGCCGGTCTCGGCACCCGCTTCTTGCCCGCCACCAAGGCGATGGCCAAGGAAATGCTGCCGGTGGTGGAC
>Ga0007801_10000154_pt1 | contig 20852 bp, 16 predicted proteins | sample CryBogmetaGMA2M_FD_60372 | JGI IMG/M metagenome (GOLD analysis project Ga0007801, IMG submission 60372) | Freshwater microbial communities from Crystal Bog, Wisconsin, USA - MA2M | ecosystem: Environmental > Aquatic > Freshwater > Lake | place: Crystal Bog, Wisconsin, USA | collected 2009-07-06
CCACGCCCGACTTCGCCAGTGGCTCGAATGTCGACGGCGACCCATACGCCCGGGGCAGCATCGCCTCCAGAAGCGGGAGCGACACCGCCGCGCCTGCCGCCCGCAAGACATGTCGCCGCGACAGCCGAGCCTTCCCCAAGCCACTCATGGTGTGTCTCCCATTGCTACTTCGTCGCGAAGGCATCGCTGGCGACGATCGCCTTCACGAGCGCCCGCACCGTCCCGCCGTCCTTCTTCATCGCCGCCGCCGCCCCGGCCACCAGCGGCTGGTCGGCGATTCCCAATTCCCTGCCCAAAGCATAGGTCGCGAGGTGGGTGGCGAGCGACTTGAGGAACAGGTCGTCCTGCTTGAGCATCGCCGTCTGCAGGCCCGCCACGCCGAAGATCTTCGTGCCGTCGGGCATCTTCGAGGAGGCATCGATCTTCGGATCGTCCGGCTGCACCCTGCCCTTGTAGCCAAAGCCCTCCTGCTCCCGCCACTCGCCCGCGGCGTTGAAGTTTTCGAGCGCGAAGCCGAGCGGGTCGATCTTGTTGTGGCAGCGGGCGCACTGCTGCAACTGGCGGTGGATCTCGAGCCGTTGCCGCACGGTCGCCTTGTCGATGCCGGGAACTTTCGGCGAGATCTCCCCCGCGTTGGCCACAGGCAGCCCCGGATCGGTGCCGAGCAGCGTTTTCAGGATCCAGGTGCCGCGTTTCACCGGCGATGTGCGCGTGCCGTTGGACGTGATCGTGAGGATCGATGCCTGGGTCACGATGCCCCCTCGGGCCACTCCCTTGGGCACGCTCACTCTCTGGAACGCGTCGCCGCGGACGCCCGGGATGCCGTAGAACCGGCCCAGCCGCTCATTGATCGTCACGAAGTCGCTCTTGATCATCTGGCGGGCATCGAGGTCGTGCTGCAAAAATTCCCTGAAGTAGGCCTCCGACTCGCCCACGATCGACCGCTCGAGATGCCGGTCGTACTGCGGATAGAGGTCGGGCGCCGGTGGATTCGCCCCCACTTCCCGCAGGCCGAGCCACTGGCCGGCGAAGTTCTTCACGAGGGCCTCGGCCTTGAGATCGGCCAGCATCCGGTCGACCTGTTCCTGCCGTGTTTTGGGATTGGCGAGCTTGCCAGCGTCGGCGAGTTGCCGCAGTTCGGCGTCGGGCTGGCTCGACCAGAGAAAATATGACAGCCGAGTGGCGAGTTCGTGGTCGGTGAGCGGTTCCGAGAAACTCCCCGGATGGGCCTCGGCGAGGTAGAGGAAGCTCGGGCTGGCGAGCACCGCCGTCAGTGGCACCTTGATGTTTTCGACGAACGACTTCTTCTTTTTCGCCGCGGCGACATAGAGCGCCACCTTCTCGTCGACCTCATCCTTCGTCACGGGCCGGCGGTAGGCCTCTCGCATGAACCGCTCCAGCACGGCCCGCGCGTACTGGCTGGGATTCTTCGACTGCAGCGGCGAGTCGAAGAGGATCTTCGTGTGCGACGAGGGCGGCCACGTGTCGTACACCGGCCCCTCGATCTCGATCCAGTCGATCAGCGCCTCCGGCCGCGGAAAGCCCTCGCCATGCTGCAAAAACTGGTTCTCGGGCACCGACGGGATCGAGTAGGCGTAGCTGAGCGTCATGCCGGCGGATTCCGTCGTGAACTCGACGGGAAACTCGACGATCTGCGGCGACTCGGGAGATCCCTCCACGTCGAACTCCGCCACGGTGCGCGGCTGTGAGCCCAGCCCGAGCGTGAGCTTCAGCCGGGGCGGTCCGAAGTCGTACATCCTGTCGGTGCGGAAATGTTCCAGCGCGTCCGCGAGGGCCTTTTCGTGCCAGGGAGCGCCCTGAGGATTGCGGGCGTCGTCGTCGGCCTTGCGCTTCTCGAGCAGCGGGGTGACGTACCTGATGACGTCGTCGCGGGAGGGGCGGCGGCCGGCCAAGCGAGCGCGGATCACGTAGGTGCCGGCCACCGGCACGCGGAAATCCCGCGCCCCGGGCGTCTTGTCCCACTGATCGTTCCGTACCACGGTCCAGTCCCCCTCATAGCTGCTTCCACCGTTGACGATGGGGTTGTTGTGGTCGTCGAGCCGCACGCGCACGCTGTCCACCGGCCCGGGCTGCGGGTCGAACCTCCAGCGGACCTCCTCGGGTCGCGTCCCCTCGACCAGAGCCCGGTCGAGGATTTGATCCGCCGCGTTGAGATACTGCTCGATCTGCATGGGCGACATCGTGAGGGCGCTGCCGTTGTTGTCGAAGCCGCCCGCGGGAGGATCCTGGGGAAAGGCCGACGTGTCGAAGTCGACGCCGACGAGATCGCGGATCGTGTTCCTATACTCCGCCCGGTTGAGCCGGCGCAGCACGACCGACTGTTCCCGATTCGACACCTCGGCGGCCACCGCCTGCTGCGTAATCCAATCGATCACCGCGGCAGCCTGGGCGGCATCGGGTTGCGGCCTGTCCTCCGGGGGCATCTCATGGGCGTTGAGGACGTCGATGATCTCCCGCCACTTGCCGCGTTCCCCCGCTCTGGTGAAGTCGGTGCCGAGGTGCTTTCGTGCGATCGAGAAATCCCCCTTGGGTTTCTCCCCGACGTGGCACTCGGCGCAGTGCTTGCGAAAAAAAGGCACCACGACGGTCTCATACCCCCCGACGTTGGGGTCGAGTCGCGGCTCGGCTCCGACCACTCGGCAGGCCACGCCGGCCATAACCAGGGCCAGGGCCCACCGTCTCCGTTCCTGTGGCAAACTGGCTTGCACCGATGAATCCTTCTCCCATCATAGCCGCCCGAGACCGTGGGTACTCTCGGCGGTTGATCGCCCTGACAAGTTGTCAAGAACGCATGAAATCCCACACCTCGGCCCGAGCCGCCGGGGCCTGAGGAACGGCCCGAGCCTTCGTGGGATTTTCCCGTTCTCGGTCAAATCATGAAGGGGAAAAACTACCCCTGGGCTGTGGCCGCGGCATGCGCCGCGATTCATCGGCCATCAAGACTGGGTATCCACTGGATTTCGCATACCAATGAAGCACATGATTCTCCCGCCATGGGCCCTCGTCTGGAGGACCGCCGTTCGACGCGGAGCGGTCTGCGGTGCGCTCCTTGGCGCCGCCATGGCCATGTTCGTCCTTGGCGACCATGCTCGTGGCGGAATCCAGACGACCAGCAGCCAAGCCACGTTCGACGCCCAGACGAATCCGCAGCAGCGCTACGTGGAAACGTTCGCCAGCACCGCCTATGTGCTCAACGACGTCTACCCGTCGCCGATCGCCCTGTCCGGGGCAGGGTTCACCGCGAGTGCTTCCGTGCTCCCGCCGTCCGATGGCGGCGATGCCGGCCAGTTTTACTTTCTCGGCACCGAGTCTGACAAATGGCTGAGCACCGAGTTGGCGCGTGCCATCCGGTTCAGTTTTTCCGGAACGCTCCCGACCGCCCTGGGCGGAATGTTCTTCATGACGGACTTCACGGGCACGCCGACGGGCTCGCTGGGTCCGGCCATGGTCCTGACGGTCAATGGAAGCACGTCGTTCACGCTGCCCGCGGCGACGAATGCCGACACGCGCTTTTTCGGGATGTACGGCGATGTTCCTATGAGCACGCTCACGATCGAACGCGATCCGTCGTACGCGGGATCCGATCGTTTTGTAACGATCAATGACTTCACCATGACGGCCGCCGTTCCTGAGCCTTGCGGCCTGGCGTGGCTCGGTTGTGGCGGGGTCGCCGTTGTCGGGGCGTTCGGGCAGTTCGCTGGCCGCAGGCAGCGGGTGAGCCGCACCACGTAGCAGGGCCGATCGTCGTCGCGATAACCGGGTGCTTCGCGATCGTTCTCCAGTCAGGCGGGAAGCAGGGATGGGTCGCAAAAAAAATCTCCGCCCGGGATCGCCGGCCGCCCCGCGTGGCGACCGCCCACTCGCCATCGAACCCCTCGAAGACCGCAGGCTTCTGGCGGCGGGTGGAGGCTACACCGATCAGGGCCTTCTGGGTACCTATTTCAACGACACGTCATTCAACTCCGTCGCCTTCACGCGACGCGATGTCCGACTCGACTTCGACTGGGGCACGGCGACCCGGCCGGGCGGGTCCAACAGCCCGGCCTTCAAGGCGCTCGGAACCGACAACTATTCCGTGCAGTGGCTTGGCGGGGTGATCGCGAAGTTCAGTGAGTCTTACACGTTTCTCGCCGATGCCGATGATCGCGTTCGTGTCGAACTCAAATCCGCCGCCACTTCCCAGTGGACCACGCTGATCGACCAAACGTCGCCCGGCGGTCAGCCGGCCACGGGCACGGCAAGCCTCGTGGCTGGAGTCCGCTACGATCTCCGCGTCTCCTACGTTGAGGTGACCGGCACGGCCCGGATCCGGCTTCAATGGCAGAGCGCGTCGACGCCGCTGGAGACCATCGACCCGCTCACTCAGTCGGGAATCAACAATCCCGACGGCACATCGGCCTTTGCCGACCTCACGAAGGGTGGGCGGAACACCTGGGAGGCACCGCAGATCTGGAACGCGAACGGCGCCTCCGCACCGGCGCTGGATGCCGACGGCTGGCCCCTGGGCGACGGCACGTACGTGATGCAGGAATCGCTCAATCTGGGGTTGCCGATCGATCCGTTGATGCAGGGGCGCGTCGATTTTTCATTCCGCGGCAGCGCCTCGATCAGCCTGTTCGGGAACTGCCGAAATCTGTCGAGCTCGTACAGCAGCCAAACCAATACGACTTCGGGCTCGTTCGAGATGGTTCAGGCGGCGCCAACCGAGGGCGTCAATGCGAGTTCCATCACGTTCGTCAACACCCGTCGCACGCCAACCAGCCCGCTGGGGAGCGGAATCACCAACCTGCAGCTGATGCGGCCCACCGCGCCCGCCGCCGCCACGACCTACGGGCCCGGGGAGATCTTCACGTCGCAGATCAAGGCGGCGCTGGCGAACTTCACGGTCTTTCGCCAGCAGTACGTCGCCAACCAGCAGGTGCAGTGGAGTGATCGCACTCGTCCGACCTACTTCAACCAGAGCTCCGGCGCCCGGACGGCCCCCCGGGCGTTCGGCGGCGGCACGCCCGGATCCTCGGCGACCGTGGGCAGCACCTCGAACAACGGATGGTCGTGGGAACACTCGATCATGCTCGCGAACGAGACGGGTCGAGACCTGATGCTCAGCATCCCCGTGCTCGCCAACGATCAGTATGTGACCAATCTCGCCAACCTGATTCGTTACGGCAGCGACGGGGTCAATCCCTACACGTCACCGCAGGAGAATCCGGTTTACCCCCCGTTGAACAGCAATCTGCACGTCATCCTCGAACTCGAGAACGAGCTCTGGAACTACGGGGGCGTGTTCTCCGTCGACTACGAAAACCTCAACCGGCTGACCCGACTGGCGTTGCAGTCAGGAGCCGGTAATGAAAACTATCGAGCACTCACCTACGACGGCACGAGCACCGCCACCAACGCCGCCGGGGAATATGTCAACCTCGGCATCTTTCGCCTTCGAATGGCGATGCTTCGCACCATTCAAATCAGCAATCTGTTTCGTCAGGTCCACGGCGATGCGGCCATGCCCAACGGCACGAAAGAGGGCCTCGAGGCTGCGCGTATCCGACCGGTGTACGAATGGCAGTATGCGAACTTCAATCAGACGGCGGAGATCGCCCTCGACTGGGCCGACCGCTACTTCAACAAGAGCGACAACGCCAGCACCTGGACGGGGATCGCTCGGCCCCTCAACTATTATCTCTACGGGGGAGGCGGGGCGACCTACTACGGGGCGCTCAATGGCAACGGCCTGACCTCGCTGTTGCCGAACTCCGACTTCGAAGCTGCCACCATGCCGAGCACCGGCTACTCGGTGCGGCCCGCTGGCACCGGCTGGACTTTCACCGGAACGGCGGGCATCGCTCGCGACGGAGGCGCGGGCGACGACATTCCGCCACCTCTCAATGGCAGTCAAGCAGCCTATCTCGCCGGTTCATCGACCATGACGGCGACGTTCACCGTGCCCAGCAGCCAGGTCTCGAGCTTCTACGCCGTGTCGTTCAAGGCGCTGAATCGTCGCCAAGTCGGGGCCAGCTCCGCGGACCACCAGAATCTGCGGGTGTGTCTCGATTATGGCACCTCGTCGCAGCTCGATTTGACCGCCCGCACCTTCAATCAGGCGGACGGCTACACGCCGCCGGACTACGAATCGTTCCCCAGCGACGAGCAATCGTCGTGGCCCGCACGCAACGTGTTCTGGACCAGCTCGCAGTATTACTACACCAAGGACGTGATGCTCCAGCCCGCGACCACGCACACGATCACCATTCGCGGCACGACAACCGGCTCGGACGTGGCGTTTCTGGAAAATGTCTTCGTGACCAGCGTGGACAAGATCTTCGCCGACGGCATTCCCGGCGGAGGAGAGGCGACCGGCCAGCCCGTTGGATCGAACATCCGGAGTTCGATGAACGTGGCCAGCAGCTGGGCTGCCGCCTACGGCTTGGCGCACGTCGCCTACGAGGGCGGGTGGTCGTTGGGCGGCGACGACGGGGGCTCCTTCGTGCAGCTGCGAGCCAAGTATGGCGACGCGCGCACGAGCGTCGCACAGCGGACCTTCATGGACATGTACCATGAGGCCGGCGGCGAGGTGAACGTCTTCGGGACGTACGCCCAGTGGCCGAGCTGGTCCGACTACTACGCCCAGCAGGGTCTCCTCGACGTCACGTCCTATCCGATCATGCAGGGCATCGCTCAAGAAGCGAGCCAGCTTCGCAACCGCGTCTCCAATGGCGCACTTTTGCCCCAGCAGGTGTCCGGACTCCAGGCCACCATCGGCCTCAACGCGACGCCGGCCACCGGCCGCATCGACGCAACCGGCGGATGGCTCAGTTACAACGTCGTGGTGCCGCGGACGTCGACCTACGTGATCTCCGTCACGACCACGACGGGCGGCACCGCATCCGCCCTGCTCGACAACATGCCGCTCACCCAAGGGGCTACCGGGAGTGTGCTCACCGGCAGTCGGTTGCTGACGGAGGGGCTACACACGGTGCGGATCCGCTCGACCGGCGGCTCCTTCGCGGTCAGCAGCCTGACCGGCGGTATTCTCAACGCCCCGACGGCGCCCGATTGGGGCGCCTTGAGTGCGCGAGGAGGGATCGCCTCACTCTCCTGGTGGGCGGTGAGGGGCGCGACGGGTTACGTCATTCGATATGGAACACAGCCAGGCCAACTCAACCAGTCCTTCGCTGTCAGCGGCGGCACGACCCAGACGACCACGATCAGCGGCCTGGTGCACGACACGCAGTATTACTTCGGGATCAGCACGGTGGATCGGCAGGGTCGCGAGGCCACACCCACCATCATCAAAACGATCCTCAATCTGAATCCTGGGCAGGTCGGCACGCTGGCCAACTGGGACTTCTCCGGCATGAACGTCGCTGGCGGAACGGCGTTGGCGACCGCGGCACCGAGTGCGGTTGCGTCTGGTCTCGTCGTCGGACTCCTCCAGCGTGGCGCCGGGTATCGGGCCGCCGATGGCTGGGCCACGCAATACTTCGGCGGCAGTTTCAGCAGTTATTCCGCCACGAACGTGTACGCGAGCACCCTGGCAGCGGCGCGAACAAGCAATCAGTTCGTGAGTTTCACCGTGGAGCCGTCGCGGGGCCAGGTGGTGTCACTCTCCAATCTGAACATCCAGGCTGGATTCTCGCACGTCTCGGGTGCGCAGACCGCGTTGTTCTACAGCCTCGATGGCACCACGTTCACGCAGGCGCTGATGGTGACCGGGACGCCCAACACCGAGGCCGGCCTGACGTACGACCTTTCGGGTATCGCAGCCCTGCAAAACACCTCGAAACGCATCACGTTCCGCTTCTACCAGTTCGGGGTCGGGGTGTACACCGCCGTCGCGATCGGAAACGGAACGAGTTCTCTCGACATGCGGCTGCAAGGATCCACCAGAGCCGCCTAGCTCCCGACGCCCATCCCGGTCCGCGGCTTCTGATTTCGGGGCTCCTCATTCAGGATCAAGGCGCGAGGTATTTTGCCGTCGGCGGCGACAAGCTTTGTGGAAGTTTCTCGCGCAAAAAAGCGAATGCGTCGCGGCAGCGTGGGATTTCGACGCCCCATGGCAAAATAGCCGGGAGGGTTCATACCATGCAGCATGCAAAGTTCGCTTTTTTTGCGGCCGCGCTGATCTTCGGACTCAGCGGCGCCGCCCATGCGGCCGTCGTCAAGCTCGACGGCACGGGAACGACGCGAAACTTCAACGGCACTTGGACTGGTGACCAGTATGCAGCTGGAGGCATTACGGGGACCACTCCAGGCGCTTCCCCGGCCAGCTACGCGCTCTCCATGAACAACAACGCGGGCATCATCCAAGGGCTGAGCAGCGTGGGCCTGAGTTTCACCGCGAACTCCTCTGAGTCGACGGTGTATTTCGGTGGCACGCTCACGACCACGGGATTGGTGGGCGGCAACCCGGTGTGGCAGACGGGCGGAGGCCAGATTTCGGTCGGGTTTTCGGGCCCGAACTACGGGGGCTTGGACACTTGGAATGTGCTGACGACCCAGCCGGATGAAATCCACAACATCTGGGGAGCGACGACCGGCACGACGTGGTCGATCGGGGTTCAGGATCACTTCGGGGCCGCCTACACGAAGTCCACGCAGGGCGTGGGTGATGGGTCGTTCGACTTTGTCTTCGCTGTCACCGGCAGTGCCAACTACTGCCAGACCTTCTCTCTCTGGCTCGGAGCCAATGCCGATGCGCCGACCCAAGGCGCCGCGGACGTCACCTGGAGCCGCGGCGGCGCCTGGGATGGCCCGTACTACAACGCCGGCGACTTGGCCTCGGTCGGGATCGGTGCCTCGATCTCGGACGGTGTCGTCTTGACGACCGCCAACATGTTCGTCTCGGATACATGGAACCCGGTGAGGGTCCCGAGCGGCATCACGATCGACGTGGCGAGCGGCACCTCACAAACCCAGACTCAGGCGGGCTATCCGCTCCTCTCGGGGAGTGTGTCCGTGGTGAAGATTGGCGGCGGCACGCTCGTCGTCGATCAAGCCAACACGCTGACCGCTTCGACGACGATCCAGCAGGGCACGCTGCGGCTGGCGAACGCCACGGCGCTGGCCTCGAGCAAGATCGTGCCGCTCGCCGGCGGCACGGTGTCGCTCGCGCCTTATCTGCAGACCACGGTCGGCGGCCTCGCCCCCAACGCCGGCGGCCTGGTGAACCTGGGCAACGGCCTGGTGACCGTGGCGGCGGGGCTGTCGGCCCCGAACATGGTGGCCGCGATCGTCAGCGGCCTGGGCGATGGCACCTGGAACGGCACGAGCGGCATCACCTCGAGCGTGGCCGCCGCCAGCGGTGGCGACCGCACGGTGGGCTGGCTCGACAACGGCGACGGCTCGGTGACCTTCGCCTTCGCGGCGGCCGGCGACACGAACCTCGACTGGCAGGTGGACATCATCGACGCCGCCAACTTCCTCGCCGGCGGCAAGTTCGACAGCGGCAGCCCGGCCTCGTGGAACGAGGGCGACTTCACCTACGACGGCGTGGTGGACATCCTCGATGCCGCCAGCTTCCTCTCCAACGGCCTGTTCGACGCCGGCGGCTACAACCCTCCAGCAGGGGCCGGCGCAGTCGCTGCCGTTCCGGAGCCGTCCACGGGACTCGTCATCGCCGCCGCGGCAATCATCGCCTGCTGCCTCCATCGCCGGTTTTGATGTCCCCACAAGCCCCGAGCGGGAGCGCGGGGATTGAGCGTGGCGATCCACCACGCCCGCTCGTGCAGCCACCCCAATCCCCTCGCTGACGCTCGGGGCTTCCTGACGGGCCGACAGCGTCTCCGATCTCAAGAACCTTCATGCGAGCCTTGCCGCCAGCGCGATCGCTGCCGTCTCTACACGAAGCACGTGCGGCCCGAGCGACACCCGCCGCCCCCCGGCGGCCTCGATCGTCGCAAGCTCCTCTGCGGTAAAACCCCCCTCGGGCCCGACGAGCGCGATGACCGACCGGCCTGCCGCGGCGACCGCCTCGAGCGACAGGCCATCCCGGTCGGCGATGACGAGCGTCGCGCCGTTTTCGGCGTCGCGGGCAATCTCGGCGACGCTCTGCGGCGGGGCGATGGTCATGAGCGCGTCGCGGCCGCACTGCTTGCAGGCCTCGATCACGCCCCGGGCGAGCCGCTCGATGGCCGCTGGTGTGGCCTCGGCAACGCCGCGGGTGGTCGCCAGGGGCACGAGTCGCCCGACGCCGAGTTCCGTGAGCTTTTCGACGAGCCACTTCTGCCGCTCGCCCTTGGGGAGGGCGACGGCGAGCGTGAGCGGCACGCGCGGCGGTCGCGACGCGGTCACGGCCTCGCCCAGATCGAGCACAACCTCATCGCGACCGATCGACGCCACCCGCGCCCGCCACGACGTGCCGCTCCCATCGAAGACCACGACCTCGTCGCCAACCGTACATCGCATCACGCGGGCGAGGTGCCGGGCCTCGTCGCCCGCGAGGACGGCCCGGCCGTCGCGGGGCGGCATCGATAGGAAGAACCGCTCGCTCATGGGAACTCCGCAACGCCAAAAAACGCGGCGAAGTCTCTCCTGACCCGTCGCGCGTCCACCGCTACACTCCGGCCATGGTACGCGATCGACTTCTTCTGGCGGCATCGGCCTTCGACGGCGGACTCGACCCCGCCGCGTTCCACGCCGCGCCGTCGCGGGAGGAGGCGCTCGCCCGGATCGAGTGGCTCCTCGACAAGCGGCAGCGGTGCGGCCTCGTCGTGGCCGATCCGGGGATGGGCAAGAGTCATCTGGCAGCCGCAGCCGCCCGGCGACTCGGCGGGCTTGGTGCGGAAACGGCCGTGCTCTCGCTCCGCGGCCTGCCTGACGGGGATTGGCTCGACCTCCTGCTCGCCCGGCTGCCGCTCGACCCGGCCAGCCGTGGTGAAGTCATCCGGCCGTGGCTCAAACTCGAAAACCGGCTCCGCGAGAACACGCTCATGGAGCGGCCGACCGTCCTCGTCTTCGACGACCTCGACCACGCTCCGGCCGATGCGGTCGACGGCGTCGCCCGACTCGTCGCGGCCGGCGAACCGCGGTTCGCCACCACGTGCGTGGTCGCCACGACCACAGCCGCGGGCCTCGCCGCCGTTCCCGCCGCGATCCGACACCGCTCAGGGCTGCGGATTGATCTGCCACCGTGGACCGGCGACGACGTGGCGGGGTGCGTGGCCTCCGCACTCGATCGCGTCGGCGCCGACGACGACTGCTTCTCCCAGGCGGCCGTCGAGACACTCGCGCGGTTCGCGGCGGGCGTGCCCCGCACGGCCTGTCGTCTCGCTCGACTGGCGGCTGTCGCAGCAGCGGGCGAGGGCCTGGACCGCGTCGAAGCGGGAACCGTCGAACGCGCCTGGCGGGAGCTGGTTCCCGGCGATGAGCCAGCGCACCTGGCCGGGGATCGCGAGGTCGCGTCATCCGCAGCGACGGCATCCACCGTCAGGGCCGTGCGGCAGCTCTGGGGCTGACGCTCCCCGCACGGTTTTGCCTAGACTCGTCGTCCTCGGACAGCGTCATCGTCCGTGCCTGGAGCAGGAGTCGAGCGTTGGGAAAGCAGGAACCAAGCGGGTATGGACGCGTGGTGGCAATCTCGCCCGACGATGGCTCGACGATCGACCTGAAGAGTCCAGCGGTCGCCGCCCTGCTCTCGTGGCTCGTGCCCGGCCTGGGCCAGCTCGTGCAGGGGCGGCGATTCAAGGGCCTCCTCTTCATGGCCACGCTCGTCCCCACGTTCCTCGCCGGCATGTGGCTCGGCGACGGCCGCGTGGTCTACGCGTCGTGGAAGCCCGGCGAAAAGCGGTGGGCCTTCATCTGCCAGGCGGGCATCGGCGCCGCCGCCATTCCCGCCATGATCCAGTCGTGGCGACTCGAGGGCCCGGCGAAGCAGCCGGCGTTCCTGAGCACGTTCATGGCACCACCACTCTCCCGCGGCCAGCCCGTGTCGCCGGCATACGCCGCGGCGCTCGTGAAGACCGACCCCGACATCGATGCCGATGACTTTCGTCCGCTTCCCCCCTGGCAGCAGTTCCGACCACCCCCGCCGCCAGGCATGCTCGACCGCACGCCGGCCGATCAGGTTTCGATCTGGCACAAGCGGCTGGGCCGGTTCTTCGAGATCGGTACGCTCTACACGATGCTCGCCGGAATGCTCAATGTGCTGGTGGTTTACGACGCCTGGTCGGGCCCGATGCACCCCACGCCGCGCGACGAGAAGGGAAAGAAATGACCCCACTGGCCGTACTCGTCGCCGTCACGCTCCTCGACCGCGTTCCGGGAGTCATCTACGGGCTGCCGCTCGTGCTCGTGGCAGCGGTCGTGTTTGCCGCCACGCACCATGAGGCGTCCGCCACGATCAAGGCGGCGACGCTCGAGTGGATCGGCTGGCTGGGTGGCATCCTCGGCGGTGTGCTCGCCGCCGTCTGGCTCGTGAGCTTGCTGGCCTAGCTGCCAGAGGGCTCGGACACGGTTGCCGGTTTCCCGAGCGGAGCGGTAGTCTGCCCCCAACCCAGCGGTCGCGGAGAATGATGGCGTGTCACGGGTGACAAAAGCGCTGCGTGAGTGGTGGGCAGCGCCCCCGAGGCCGCGCGGCTGGGGGCAGGTTGTCACCGTGCGGCACGCCTTTTACGGGCCGATCCGCCTGTTTCGCTGGGACGAGGGCATCTCGCAGCATCTCTTCGACGGGCACACGGTGTGGGAGCCCGAGGTGGTCGAGATCTTCGCCCGGGAATGGGTGGCAGGCCGCAACGCCATCGACGCTGGAGCCAATCTCGGCCTGCACTCGATCGCCCTCGCCAAGCTCGCGGCCCGGGGCGCGAAGGTGTACGCCATCGAGCCGCACCCGGAGGTGTTCCCGCTGACCCGCGCCAACTGCCGCCGGTTCGCCGCCGTGACGTGCATCAAGGCGGCCGCGTCGGATCGGCTGCGGACCGTGTCGATGCCGAGACTGCGGCGCGGAGGCAATGCCGCGATCGCTGCCGTCAGCGACGCCGCTGCCGCCGGCCGCCACGCCGTGCGGGCGGTCACGATCGACTCACTGGGCCTCACCAACGTCGGCTTCATCAAGATCGATACCGAGGGCCACGAACTCGCCTGCCTGCGGGGCGCCGCCGAGACCATCCGCCGGGATCGTCCGACCCTCCTCGTGGAAATCTGCGGCGGCCACGACCTGCAGACGGCAAGCCCGAAGGTCGCCGCCACCATCCGCGCCTCGATCGCCGAGATCGAGGCGCTGGGATACGCCGTGGAGCAGGTCTCGTCGCACGATTACCTGTGCCGCCCCCGGGCGTGACGCGGCCGCCCTCATCGCTGACGCGATTGGGCTTCCTGATCCAGGAAGCGTCACCGCGTGAGCGGCACGGCCGACGCCCGCGAGGCTCGGGAGCGAGGCGGGCTCAGGTCGTCTGGGCGGCGACACGGCGGAGCTGACCGCAGGCCGCGTCGATCCGGGCCCCCTTGCGGCGGCGGACCTGCACGTTCACGCCGGCGTCGCGGAGCACGTCGAGGAACCGCTCGCGGGCGTGCTGCGTGGGCTCCTTCCAGGGCATGCCCGCCACGGCGTTGTAGGGAATCACGTTCACGAGCGCCGCTCGGTGCCCCATCAGCCGCGCGAGGTCGGAGGCATGCGTCGGCGAGTCGTTCACGCCCCCCAGGAGCACGTATTCGAACGTCAGCCGTCGGCCCGACGTCTCCCAGTAACGGTCGGCCGCCGCCATCACGTCGGCCAGACCGATCGCCTTGTTGACCGGCACGAGCCGCGTCCGCAGTTCGTCGTCGGCCGCATGCAGGCTGACGGCGAGGTGGTAGCCGGGATTGGCCGCCGCCAGCCGGTCGATGCCCGGCGGCAGACCAACGGTCGATACGGTGATCCGCCGCTGCGAGATGCCGAGCCCCTGCGGATCCTGTGCCTCGGCAAGCGCAGGCAGGAGCCGATCGAGGTTGGCCAGCGGCTCGCCCATCCCCATCACCACGATGTGGCTGAGCCGTTCGTTGGCCGGCAGCAGCGCCGCGAGCCGCAGGAGCTGCTCGACGATCTCGCCCGTGGTCAGATTCCGCACCACGCCATCGATGCCGCTGGCGCAGAACACGCAGCCCATCGCACAGCCCACCTGCGAACTGATGCAGACGGTGCGGCGGTCGCCGTCACGGAGCAGCACGCATTCGATCCGCTGACCGTCGGCGAGCTCGAGGAGGAGCTTCTCGGTGCCGTCATCGGCCCGCTTGTGCACCGCGATGGTGGTCGTCCAGATCCGGAAGTCGGCGTCGAGGTCGGCCCGCAGCTCCCGCGGCAGGTCGGTCATGTCAGCAAACGACGCCGCCCGGCGGCCGTGCATCCAGCGGCGGATGGCCGCAGCCCTCCAGGCCGGCTGGCCTCGCTGACCGAGCCAGGCCGCGAGCCCCGAGGAGGGGTCAAGCACGTGCCGCAGCTGGGCGGCCGGGGGCTCGACGACGGGGAGGAATGCGGGATCGGCGGCCATCGGACGGGGAGAAACGGCACTGGCGGGTGCCGGGAACGCGGAGTACATTTCGACTGTCACAGCATCATAGCCCGCCAACCGGCCGACCGAGTGCAGGCCCCCGCCATGAGCCAGAAGAACTACGAAGAACGGACGCAGTGGGTCTACGACGACCGGGCGTTTCCCGTCTGGAACGGCTCGTTCGACAAGTCGTCCCGCATGGAGATGATCAATGACGATCTCCAGGCCGGCCGGAGCATCTCGATGCTCCTCGCGGTCCTCGTGGCGATCGGTCTGGCCCTCGCGCTCGGGACGCTCTGGTTCGTGTCCAACTGGCGGTGAGCGGCTCCCCCGAGGCTCACGGCTCCGAGGTGGACGGCCTGATGATCCTGGCCCCGGCCAAGCTCAACCTCTCGCTGGCGGTGCTCGCCCGCCGGCCCGATGGCTTTCATGAGATCGAGAGCCTGATGGTGCCGGTGTCGCTGGCCGACACGCTCCACGTGAGGTCGCGGGCCACTCCGGGCATTGGCCTGCGGGTGGCGTATGCCGGCGAACTCGCCAGCGGCCCCGGCGCCGCACTGGCCCGCGACGTGCCGACCGATGGCACGAACCTCGTCGTCCGCGCCGCCGAACGACTCGCCGCGGAGGCGGGCGTGGCCACTGGCCTCGACGTCGAGCTCGTGAAGCGGATTCCATCGGGCGCCGGCCTCGGTGGCGGATCGAGCGACGCAGCGGCCGTCATCCGCGCGGCCGCCCTGCTCTGGCAGCTCGACTGGCCGACCGAGCGGCTCGCCGCGGTCGGCGGCTCCATCGGCAGCGACGTGCCCTGGTTCTTCAGCGGCGGTCCCGCGATCGCCTCCGGCCGCGGCGAACACATCGCAGCCGTCACGGGCCTCGCCGATCTCGCCGCGGTGATCGCCTGCCCGGCCACGGGGCTCTCCACCGCCGCGGTCTACGGCCGCTGCATCCCCGACGCCACGCGCGCGGGCGACGCCGCCCGGCTGGTGGCGGCGCTGGCCACCGGCGGCCTCCATGCCGCGGAGCCTTTTCTGGTCAACGCGCTCGAGCCCCCGGCGCGGAGCCTCGCTCCTGAGATCGACCGGCTGCTTTCGGCGCTCGCCGACGCCGGCGGCTTCGCCCCCCGCCTCACCGGCAGCGGCAGCGCCTGCTTCGCGCTCGCCCGCACGCTCTCCGAGGCCGAGGCGGTCGCGGCCCGGCTCGCCGCCCGCCGCGACGGCCCGGAGCCGCCGTGCGCCGCCGTGTTCGCCGTCCGCTGCGCCTGGCCGGGCTGACCGCATGGAGATGAGGCCCTGATGACGGTGGAGCTCGCGATCTCGGAGATTGGTGAGGGCGATCCGCTCGTGATCCTCCACGGGCTGTTCGGGTCGAAGCGCAACTGGTGGTCGATCGCGCGGCAGCTCGCCGCCACGCGGCGCGTGGTCGTCGCCGACCTCCGCAACCATGGCACGAGCCCGTGGGATCCCGTCCACGACTACCCCGCGCTCGCAGCCGATGTCGCGCGGCTCATCGAGACCCGGCTCGGCGGCCGCGCCGCCGTCATCGGCCACAGCATGGGCGGCAAGGCGGCGATGATGCTCGCCCTCGAGCGGCCCGAGCTCGTCGAGCGGCTCGTCGTGGTCGACATCGCCCCGACCCGCTCACCCGGCAACTCGGCCGACATCCTCCGGGCGCTCGAGCGCGTGCCGCTCGACCGCTGCGCCCACCGCGGCGATGTGGAGGCGGCGCTCGCCGGCGACGTTCCCGAAGGAAAAGTCCGTGCGTTCCTCGCGGCCAACGTGATGAGCGGCCCTGATGGCCTTGCCTGGGGCGTGAACCTCGACGCCTTCGCGCGGCATCTCGACGACATCCTCGGCTTCCCCGACGTGCCGCCGGGCCGCACCTTCGCCGGCCCGTCGCTCTTCCTCGCCGGCGGACGCTCCCCCTACGTGCGGCCCGAGCACCACGCGGCGATCCTGGGGCTCTTCCCCGCCGCCCGCATCGAGACGATCCCCGCGGCTGGCCACTGGCTGCACGCCGACGCGCCGGAAGAGTTCCTCGCCGCCGTGCGGCCGTTCCTCGAGGGCTGAACCGAGCCCGTGAGCAGCCTGCGGAAGAAGTCTGCCCGAGCAGGATGCGAGGAATGCCGACCGGGGAAACCCTCGGCGTTTCCACCGGTCGGCCACGTGGACAAAGGCCACGGAGGGCTCTGTCCACGGACAGTTAGCGCCGCACCAGCTCGTGGAACGCGTCCGTGAGCCGCTTCGTGATCGGCCCGGGCGTGCCGGCCCCGATCTTGCGGCCGTCGATCTCCACGACCGGAATCACCTCGGCGGCGGTGCCGGTGAGGAAGCACTCGTCGGCCGTGTAGAGGTCGTGTCGCACGAGCGTGACCTCGCGGCAGTCGATGCCGGCCGCGGTCGCGAGCTCCATCACGGCGCCGCGGGTGATCCCCTCGAGGATGCCGGCATCGGGAGGCGGCGTGAGCAGCTTGCCGCCCCGGACGACGAACACGTTGTCGCCCGTGCACTCGGCCACCTCGCCCTTGTGATTGAGCATCAACGCCTCGACGCAGCCGGCCTGCAGGCCCTCGAGCTTGGCCATGATGTTGTTGAGGTAGTTGAGCGACTTGATCCGCGGCGAGAGGGCGGCCGACTGCGTCCGCTGGGTGGCGGCCGTCACGATCCTGAGGCCCTTTTCGTAATACTCCCGCGGGTAGAGGCTGATCGTGTCGGCGATCACGATCACCTGCGGATGCTTCGTCTTGTTGGGATCGAGCCCGAGGCTGCCGGCGCCGCGGGTGATCACCAGCCGCACATAGCCGTCGGCGAGGTTGTTGGCGGCGAGCGTGTCGATCACCGCCTGCGCCACGGTCGCCTTCGCGAGCGGGATCTCCAGGCAGATCGCCCGGGCGCTGTCGTAGAGCCGGTCGAGGTGGGACTCGAGCCGGAACACCTTCCCGGCGTAGCTCCGCAGCCCCTCGAACACGCCGTCGCCGTAGAGCAGGCCGTGGTCGAACACGCTCACCACTGCCTGCTCCTCGGGAACGAGGCGGTCGTTCATGAAGATGATCCGCGGCATGGTGAGGCTCCTGACGGCTCCGGACGAGAAGGGGGCGTGACCGCCACGAAACGGGCTCAGCCGGCCAGGCGCCGGGCAGCCGGGTCGGCGGCGTCGTCGACGCGGCCCGCCGCCAACCGCACGATCCGGTCGGCCCGCCGAGCGACGGCCGCGTCGTGCGTGACGAGCACTATAGAAAGGCCGTCGGCGCGGTTCAACTCGCAGAGCGTCTCGAGGATGCCGCCGCCCGTGGCCTCGTCGAGGTTGCCGGTCGGCTCGTCGGCGAGCAGCACCCGTGGCCGCGTGACCAGGGCCCGGGCGATCGCCACCCGCTGCATCTCACCCCCCGAGAGCTGCCGCGGCTTGTGCCGCAGCCGGCCGCCGAGACCGAAGCGGTCGAGGAGCGCCCGGGCCGCCTCGCGGGCCTCGCGGCGAACCCGCAGCCACTCGAGCACCCCATGCCGCACCATCAGGGGGGCGAGCACGTTTTCCAGGGCATCGAGCTCAGGCAAGAGGTGATACGACTGGAAGACCATCCCGACGGCGGTGTTGCGCAGCCGGTCGCGGCGGGCCGACGAGAGCCCGTCGATCCGCGTGCCGTCGAGTTCGATCGAGCCCGAGTCGGCCGCGTCGAGCAGGCCCATGAGGTGCAACAGCGTGCTCTTGCCGGAGCCGCTCTGGCCCACGATCGAGACGAACTCGCCGGCGGCGAGGTCGAAGTCGACGCCGCGGAGCACCTCGAGCGTGGTCTCGCCGGAGCGGTAGTTCTTGCGGAGGTCGCGAACGCAGAGGATGGCCGGGGAGGTCTCAGTCATGCCGCAGCGCCTCCACGGGATGGAGCCGCGCCGCCCGCAGGGCCGGCAACACGCTCGAGGCCACCGCGATCCCGACGGCGCCCACGATGATCCAGCACACCGTGAAAGGGTGGACGATCGAGGGAATCCGGTAGAAGTAGTAGATCGACGGATCGAACACCCGCTCGCCCGTGCACCACTCCACGCCGGCGCGGATCGAGTTGATGTTCCAGGCAATCGAGAGGCCGAGCGCCAGGCCGGCCCCCGCCCCGACGATCCCGAGGAACAGGCCGTAGCCCAGGAAGATGCCGCCGATGCCCCCGGCCCCGGCGCCGAGCGACTTGAGGATCCCGATGTCCCGCGTCTTCTCGACCACGATCATGAAGAAGATCGCGAGGATGCCAAACCCGGCCACGGCGATGATCAGAAACAGGAGGATGTTGAGCACCGACATCTCCATGTCGACGGCGGCGAGCAGCGGCCCCTGCTTGTCCCGCCAGGTGGAGACGGCGTAGAGGTCGGCGGGAAACACCTTCCGCAGCCGGTCGCGGACGCTGTCGAGGTCGGCCCCGTCGCGGAGCTTGATCTGGATCGAGTTGACGCTCGCCAGGCCCGACTGCGGGTCGATCATGCCCCGCATCCGCTGCAGGGACGCGATCGGCACGAACACGAAGTTCGAGTCGTATTCGCTCATCTTGCTCTCGTAGAAGTCGACCACCGTGAAGGTGTCGCTCACCGCCTTCGGCGGCGTGCCGGCCGTGGGAAAGGTGACCTTCACGTCGTCGCCGGGCAGCACGAGGAAGCGGTCGGTGCCGGCGTTGTCGCGGAAACTCGCCAGGCCGATGCCCGGCACGATGCCGGTGAACTGCTCGTTCGCCGGATCCATCCGTGTGCCCTCCTCGGGCCGCGCCTGCCGGAACGGGTCGGCGGGCTTTGCCGGGCCGGCGGCGGTGTCAGCGGCGGGCGGCTCGGCCCCGACCGCGGGCGGCTCGGCCGAGGTGGCGGCGAGGACGGCGTCGACCTGCTGATCGACCGAGCGGGCCGGACCGGCCTCGGCCGGCTCGCTCGCCGCGCCCGCGCGGCGATCGGCTTCGAGCTTCTCCCGCCAGACGCGCTCCCGCGCCACCCGCATCCGGCGATGCGGCCAGCCGGCGCCTTCGAGCGCCGGCCGCGTGACGGCCTTCGTGTCGGACTGGCTGTCGACGGTGTCATAGCCGCCGTCGCGGAGGCCGAACGAGAGCTGGCCGCGGTTGGCGGGGTGCTGGAGGTAGCGGCCAAAGTCGCTCACCTGGGCGTGCGTGGCCTCGTCGATCCCGATCAGCATGATCTGCCGCGTGATCCACTGGCCGCGCACCTGGAAGTTGAGCATCGCGGGCACCGCGACGGTGGGCGTCATGCCGACGATGTCGTCACCGGCGGCCCGCTTGATCTCCGCCATGTGCCAGGCGGGATCCTGGAATCCCGAGAGCGAGTGGCTCTCGAACACGAGGTCGGAGAGGATCCCGTGGATCCGGGTCTGCATCTCGTACGAGAAGCCCGCCATCACGGCGTTCACGACGATCATCGTCGCCACACCGAGGGTCACGCTGACGATGCTCGCCAGCGCGATCCAGCGGGTGCGGAGATACCGCCAGCAGAGCAGGAGCTTGTACATCGGGAACGCGGGCCTCTCGGGGGGGCGGGACGATAGCAGCCCAGCCCAGTCCGCCGAAACCCCGAAATCGCCCAGCCTGCGGCCGCACCGCCACGTCCTAGCGGCTGTCCCGCAGGTTGAAAACCTGCGGCCACTTCAGAACCTACGGCCCATGAAGCACGGAGCTCGGGGCTGCCCGTGCCCGAGAGCCGGGCTATGGGAGCAAGCGCAGGCAGGATGCCGAAGCGCAGCGGACATGCAGTGAGCCGAGGCCCGGAAGGCCGAGGTGAACGTCCGGCGACGGGCACGGGCAGCCCCGAGCGGCGCGGCGCACGAGATCCCCATCGCTTACGCGATTGGGCTTCCTGACGAGCGATAGCACGAACGGCATTAGGCCCGTGGGCGGTGGATCGGAAACAGGATCACGTCGCGGATGCTCGCCGCCGCGGTCAGGAACATCACCAGGCGGTCGATGCCGATGCCGAGGCCGCCCGCCGGCGGCATGCCATGCCGGAGGGCCGTGATGAAGTCGGTGTCCATCCGGGCCATGGATTCGTCGGCGGCCATGCCGGCGAGCTGCGTGCGAAACAGCTCCTCCTGGAGATCGGGGTCGTTGAGCTCCGTGTAGGCGTTGGCGAGCTCCATGCCGGCCACGTAGAGCTCGAACCGCTCGGCCACGTGCGGCTGCCCCGCCTTCCGCTTGGTGAGCGGGCAGATCGCGGCGGGATAGTCGATGACGAACACCGGGCCGTCGAGCGTCTTCTCGACCGTGGCCTCGAAGAGGTCGCTCTTGATCACGTCGGGGTGCCGGCCGGCCGTTTCGATGCCGGCCTCCGCGGCCGCGGCCGCCACGCTCACGGGATCGGCGGGGTCGCAGCCGGTCACCTCGCGGAGGAGATCGTCGTATGT
>Ga0007801_10000155_pt1 | contig 20835 bp, 18 predicted proteins | sample CryBogmetaGMA2M_FD_60372 | JGI IMG/M metagenome (GOLD analysis project Ga0007801, IMG submission 60372) | Freshwater microbial communities from Crystal Bog, Wisconsin, USA - MA2M | ecosystem: Environmental > Aquatic > Freshwater > Lake | place: Crystal Bog, Wisconsin, USA | collected 2009-07-06
GTAATGCTCCTTTGCTGCCTCATATCGTTTCCCTGCATCCTCATCCATGACCTTGACGAGTTGTTCAAACTCACGGTCAAGGAGGCCGTGAAGTTTCATATCAAGGGGCTGAACTTCCTCCCCATGTCTGTTGGAGAATCTCTCCAGATTTTGTTTCAGCCTATTATCGGCAGGATCTGAAGCCCCGACTTCTGAAATCCGATGCTGAGCACAGCTCCAGGGACCAATGGTTTTGAGGTAGGGAGAACCAGAGAGTTTGTTCTCCGCATTGACCCGTGAGTGGATGACTCCCACATGGACTTTGTTGGAATCTAGGTGAAGGTAGGAACCAACTACTTCCCATCCCGTGGAATCGGAAAATTCATTCACAACGGATTCTCGGAGCGGTGAGAGAAAAGCTTCCAACATCTCTTTTCGTTTTTCAGGGGAGATTCCAGCCACTTCCCAACGCTTCAGCTCCCCGTTGAGAAAGGTCATCTGCCAAGGGGAGAGATTGACAACAAACTCCCCACAGGCTGGAGTTGTTCGTTTCCTTCTAACTATGGAGGTCTTCTCTCCCCTCTTCATTGAGGCATAGTTCCAACGCCTCTCCCAGTTGATGGCCGAGAGATGCTTTTCAAAGGAGGCTCCATCCACAGGTGTCTCCGAATTTCCGATTCCAACGAAATAGAATCCCTTTCCAAGGGGCATATCTCCCACTTGAAGTTTGAATTCCTCAGCAGGATTTTCCATGGCTGGCTCTGGAATCCATGAAATCTCCCGAGCCTGTTTCCGTTGTTTCACGTGGTCTCCGTGAAGTTTGGAATCTGCATTGCTATGAGCAACCCCGTCTGCATTGAGTTGTCTGCGGAGGCTCATGACAAGCACCTCCCCGAAGGATTAGTGACAGAATCTGAGGAGGATTTGTCGGCTGAGCGAGATGAGTTACTGCACACCCCGTGTGCAGTAGTTGATGCCGACCCCTCGGGAATCAGCAGAAAGTCAGGGTCAAATTCAGGGAAGAACTCCTTGAGGGCATCGAACAACTCCAGAATTTCCAAGGTTCTTGGAATTGACTTGCTCTCCAGTCGTGCATTGCTTCTCGCAGCATTCTCCAAATCCTCCTTTACGGTTGGGACTCCCAGTTCGGTCAGTATATCGGCCACATCACCATAACTCATGGAGATCTTCTTCAGCCCCGCCCGGTTGCGGACAAATGCTCTAAGAAACTGACGGGCCGCCACCTTGATGGTTCCTCCCTTGCGTGACCTACGGAGAGTTTTCGGAAGGGTTTTCTGCAATCGGAAATCCTCAAAAGCCTTGTAATCATCGAGATTTTTGAGAACTCGGTTACTGGATTTGGTGAAGTCCTCCCAATCATTGCGACATGCAATCGCCTCTTCCACGCAACCCCACGGCTTGGTGTCAAACGCCAAGTGAGGCACTCCTCTAATAGGCTCCATTCTGAAATTCACAGCCTGGCGTTTCCAGTCGTAATCAAGCCTGACGGCACGATGGATATGCTTTGGGGTGAGGTCTCCACCTTTTCTGGAAATCGCGGTTAGAGAGCGGAGAAGCTTCACTGGGGCTTTGGTTTTGAAGTCCCGATTGAGAAAAGCCTCGATCATCCAGTCGTTCTGTTGTGCCTTGGTTCCCTCGGGTGGTTTCACCCCACCCTTGGCAAGCACGATGTCATCAGCAGTCGATTGTAACAGCGTGAACTGGCAACGGGTTTTAACTCCGAGGACTTGACCAATGCGGTGCTTGACCTCGACGCATTCCTCTTTTCTCACAATAGCGACACGGGCTTTTTTGAAGAGAGTACAGAGCTCTCCTTCCGTGCATTCCCTCATCTGGGATTCCGAGGCGGTACACAGAATTCCGTCCGTTGTCGCGTTGCTCACCGAGACACCTGAAGGGAGAGCATGAAGGATTTCACCAAGGACGGCTCTGACGAAGGAAGTCACCCAACCTGCATAGTATGGATTGGTAATTCGTGACGGTGGCAGATTATCGAACTCATCGGTACGGCAACTATAAGCCCTCTTGGGACGGAGCCCTTGGGCGGTCTTTCCATAGGTTCCATTTCCCATTTCCTTCCAGGCCAACTCAAAGAGGGAACCTTTAACCTGCTCCTTCCTTTTCTTGGTGGCGACTTGAATGAATTCAGCGAAAGGTCTTTGATTCAAGTCTTGCGGGATGACGATTCCCTCCTTGATCGTGATGGTTGCTCCCATCCCATGAGCCAGAAAGATTTCTGGAGAGCAGCAATAGGTGTTTCCCTTGAGGGGAAAGAGGAGTCCTGCTTCACTCCGAACAGGGATGCATGGGAAGCGGGTATCAGGAGGAAATTCAAATTCGATCTCCGCGTAGCCAAGAGACATCGGATTCAGGAAGTCTCTCAGATCGGTGGAGGAATATTTTTCTTCCCAATCGGGTAATCCAAGGAGTGCCATGGCCGTTGTGTAGGCACCGCTCAAATCAAAATCGGTCCACGATGCAACAGCACCGGCCCCGTAGAGATACTGTTCATTGCGTCCTCCGTGGTAACACTCGGTGGCAAGGTTTTCGGAATTGTGCAGCACCTTGAGGGTAACGGACTTTTCCTTCCGGACTTTGAACTGACCGTTGAAAGCAGAGTCCATGATCGATTCCCTTCCAAGGATGGCATCGACATCCCAATCTCCATTCTCCCATACCTTGAAAAGAAGGGAGAGACCGATTGAGGAAAGAGTCAGGGGAATCGTATCCTCTCCCAGAAGCTTGAGATTGAGCTTCCGTATCTCGTCGCAGTACTTGGCTGAGATTTCAGCATCCTTGAGCGCATAGGTCTCATAGAGGTCGGGGTTCTTTCTGAGGAGTTCATCCATCCTCTCGATCATCCCAGGCTCTAATTCCACCTTCTGGATTTTCAGAATCTCCCCGAGTGCCTTGAGCGAAAGCATTCCAGCAGGAGCCAGCAGCATGGAATCACGGACATGAACCTTGAGCTTATGCTTATGTTTATTCTTATCCCAGCAGGTCACTTTCAGGGGGCGTGGAAGAGTGACGAATGTTTTCCGCACCGAGTCCAGATGCTTCACGAGCACCGGGAGATCCTTAAATGCAGGCATATCGGCAAGATTGAAATGACCGCAGAGATAGACCTCTTCAGGATACTCCTTCAAAAACTTCTCCTTCAGACCAATCCTGATGACATCATCAATGAGCTCATTGAGCTTCATCCTTTTTTGACCCGTCACATAATGGACACCCTTCCATTCACACTCTCCATCAATTTCAAAAGCATAAAACTGATAGGAAAGGAGATGATTGACGATTCCTTCCCTGCACTGGACATACTCCGTATCTATTCCAATGATAAGCGAAGGAGTATTATTCTTGGTGCCGTTTTTATTCGAGCTGGGTATCCCATACCCAATATTACGGCAGTCTTTTGAATAATAGCTCCAACGCTTTCGAGTTTCATATAACGCCTCTTTTCTTAGCTGCGATGATATCGGTTTATCCGCATCTTTATTATCGTTTTCGTGTATTAGTGATTGGGTGGATTTTGTATTAGGTATGGTTGTTTGCATACCCGTAATATCCCCCTGTTATGGAGGTTCTTCCACGACACGCATAATTAGCCATGTCGCATAGTCTGCGGAGCCTCTATCCGCCTTGAGTTACAAGCCTAAAGAATTTTTATAGCCCTAGATCCTTCTTTGCTCTTTGGGCTCTTCGGATATTGCTTAAGTGACCCTGCTGTGAAGCGGGAACTCCCTCTTTCTCGAGGATTTCTTGGGTCGAAGGGATCAAATCGTCTCCCCACCAGAGCGCGGAACCTTTAGGATTTGCCGCACGGTAGGCGGCGAGGTGAGTCGGATGGACTCCTTTAGTCTTCAGCCCTGCTGATACTGCTTCAATGGCATCCGCCATGTCTCGGAAAACACTCCCATCCCCACTTTGCAGTGCAAGTCTGAAACATCTGTAGAGTTCCTTGGGATAGTTCTCCTCCTCTTCCTTAAAATTAGGCACCGCAACTACCCCATGAACAAACTGAAACACGCTGTAGCGCTGAGTTTGGATTCCACATTCATTGAATGAGGGCTTTGCGATAGCCCCGAATCTAAGGACGAGCTCCTTCTCCTTTTTGGTTAGACCTTTGATAAGTTCACGGACTGGACCTGGACAGGTTCGTTTTCGGGTGGTTTTGGACTTCTTCTTGGAGGGAGCTTTTTTCTTCATAAAGAGGATTTCCTGTCCGGTTGCAAAAAGGTCAAGTCAACATTAAGTCGAAATAAGCAAAAACGGAAACCCTCCGTCAGAGACTATTCCGCTACGACCCGTTGGAACTGTGTGCTCATAGCTTCTTCCTCACCCTGACCGAAAGGACATTATCGCTTGCAGCTCCTTCTTTTCACTCCGTCACTACGCTCTCTGATATCCTTCACAGACGCTCACAGCCAAGGGGACGACCATCAAGCCATGAAAGTCCGTGTGAGGAGCATCAATTTTGATGCTCCTGAAAATCCAGATCATATCACGGTGAAAAACCATGCATGGATTGGTTCGGAAAAAATGGTTGGATGTGGCGAGAGAGCGGTGCTGGTTCTCAAGCGGTACCGGAGATGCCAAGCGGGAGGCTGTTCCCGCCATTGAGTGCATCGAGCAGATGTGCGAGTCCCTGCGCTGAGGCGCATGGGGCGGAAAAAAGATCCTCTCCTCTGTGCGGGTGGCTCATTTTAGTTATCAGCGGAGTTAAAAATGGAGCAACCAAAGCAAATCAATGTATTCTAGACAACGAAATGACCCCCGACCCCATGATTTCAACGAATCATCCCATGTCGTCTATTATGGTAATAGAATGACATGTCATTCTAAAATATGTTAGGCCATAAAAAAATGAAAAATTTCTCAGAAGCTGAACTAGAAGATCTGAACGCCTTTATTGCTCATGTCGAGGATCTATCAACATACAAATTCGCTAATCGGCTTTTGGACTTAAAACAATTGAGACTCGAAGGTTCAGCCACTGAGGCAATGGATTTTGTCGATTTCAACGAAGACGAATGCAGATCATTTCTACTTGGAGTTCGTCTCCTCACGCAAGATAGAGATGGAATATCCCTTAAACGCGTATGGGAAATCGTTGCGACTGCTGACGATCTAGATCAGCTAAAAGCGTTGAACCAAGCACGAACGCCAGCAATGCTGACGTTGATGGATTCAGCCATGTTCGCTGATCCAGATGGGAGAGAAATGACAAACCAAGAAATCTTTGATACATTTATGTATGGCGCATACGCGCATAAGGATCGAAATCATCGTGCACGATTCCGAAAATGGAAATCCTCAAATTCATTTCCCTTTCTCAAACTCAACTTCTTGATGATAGTTAGTATTATATATCGAAGCAGTATAAACCTATCGAAAACAGTTACTCCGATAGTAGCTAGAGCAAATGAAGCCTAACAAAGCGCTGCAGCCAACGCCCTCTGGTCGTGGCTGAGCTTGAACGTTCGGCTGAAAAATCTTCCTATGCCCCTAACTCAATCCTATTCGCGCGTTAAAGACGGTGTCGTGCAAGTCCTCGCCCTGAACGGCTCAACGCCTGTGTCCTTCGGATCAGGTTCGGTTATCGACGATGGATGCAAGGTTCTGACCTGTGAGCATTGCGTGATTGCTGGCACACAGGCAGCTATCGCAGACCCAAGGAACCCAGGACGAGCACTTTTCGGTAATGCGATCTTTGTGGACAAGGTCAACGATATCGCCGTGCTAGAATTTCCAAATCCTGTCGGCACGGCTGTCGAACTCGTGAATAGCTCGAAATGTCAGATTGGGAATGGTGCCTTTGTAGTTGGATTCCCAATGGGGGTGAACGAACAAACGCTCTTTTCTGCTCACATTGCTAGCATCACTGGAAGTCACCTCCGTATTGATGCGTCAGTGAACCACGGCAACAGCGGTGGGCCGCTTTTTGACATCGATGGCAGGCAGATCGGCATCGTGAACGCGAAACATGGCTCACTTTCGCAGTTTCTTACACAGGTGAAGGATGCCAAGCCTGGTGCTATGATGAGTATTGGAGGGATTGATCCAGTGAAAACAATTCAAGTGCTGATACAAGAAATGCAGAAGAATCTGAATTTGGGTATTGGTTACGCAGTTCCGACCGAGAAGATAAAAACACTTCACGCCATCCTCACAAAGTGTGTTAAATAAACTCGCCGAACAAGTCGGGGGAGGCAACCGGCATTCGCCGGTGCCTCACCTCTGACGTTCGGTCACTTCTACGACATGAATCGAAAACAACAGAAGGCTTTGATTGTTGGGGGGGCTTTGCTGGCGCTCATGGTTCTATTCCCTCCGTGGGTGCAGACTTTTATTTCCGAATCAACCCTATCCCAAAGGGCTATCGGTTACTCTTTGCTTTTTGAACCGCCGATGCCGTTGAAAAATTCACCGTATTTCGGTGTACAGGTTGATTCCGCGCGATGGACGACCCAACTGCTGGTGACCGCTATGCTTACTGGTATCGCCTATGTCCTGTTGAAAGACTCCAAAAAGGAGCAGCCCTGATTCTTAATACACCTCACCTAACGAAATAGCGATCTCTCGCTGTTTTCAATGGGTGGTTGAGGTCTGTATTGTGGAAGGTCGAGCTGGAGTTTGCCAGCCTTGAGATAGGCCAACATCGGTTAGGAAGTGTCTCTCAGAGATGGCAGCGCTATTTTATGACACAGAAGGCAGACCTAACCGGCTTGCGTGGGAGATTGGTTTCTGATATACAAGTAGAAGCATCAGGAATGCCCTTGGATAAAACCAAAGGCTGCCAACCGGGGACGGAGAAATCCCACGGTGGCTGGAAGGCGCAAGCCCTCCGATGTGCAGCGGGAGAAATCCGCTGAACAAAAATCTCTCCAGGCTTTACCAAAGCGCCTTTCCTGACCGGAACGGCGCTTTTTTTATGCCCGGGTTCCTGATGTGCCACCCACCACACATCACGACCATGAGCACATCAACTATCGACAGGCCGGTCCTCTCCGTCAGGACTACTTCTAATCCGTTCCATCACCTCTGGAACAACAACGGCACCTGGTGGTGCCACTACACTGAGCATCTACCTGATTTTACCAAGAGGAGGGTGCGCAGGAATCTCCATACAAGTGATTCCGGTATTGCCCGTGTACTCAGGGACACTCTTCTGTGCGAAGCCTCGGCCGGACGCACTTCTTTCGAGGAGGAACACGCCGCCTGAAGAGCTGACTAATTTTCAACCCATGTGCAATAGAGATAAGAAATCAACTCAACAACTTCACCCTGACCCACAGAAACCTATGAGCAATACCGCCCCATCTAACCCCACGCCCAATCCCTCCACGGAGGATATTATCCGGCAAGCTGCTGCCGCCCTTTCGGGACTCCCCGTGCTTGAGGACGAATCCGTTCAGCGCCAGCAGGACGCATTCGACCGAGCCAACCTATCAGTAAATAACCAGCCAGAACAAGAGGCTCAGAGCCCGACCGACCCTTGCAGAACCTTAGTAGGGCTCTTTAAGACACGCACGAACGAGTCATCGGAGGAGTTCGCCCAGCGAGTGACTCAGGCAATAAAGTCAAAGATACCCCAGCAGCCATCGCCGAGCAACCAGAGCACTCACTAATTCCCAACCCCTACATATAAACATAACAACCCACGTGGCACAGCAATGAACGCCCCTGAAGATTCATCTAACTCCCTACCCAACGATTCCAAGGAATCGGACTTTCAGAGCCGGGTCGCGGAATACCAGCGACTTCTGAAAATGCTCAAGGACGAACCCATGCAACCAAAGGACCGGAAAAATCTAAGAGATTACCTAGAATCCGAAGCGATGAGTCTCTACTGGAAAACTCTCTTAGCCGAGATCGATCCACCTACCAATTCCAGAGAAGAAACTCCGGGGGAGGCGGGACACTCACAAGACACTGCCGCAAGCGGTGAGCGTCAAGAAATGTTGCCCGATGTGTCCTCCACCCAGAGCGACTCAGAAGTGGCGGGACACTCACAGGAAACCGCTAGTATCGCTACCAGTCCGCTCCAAGAAATGTTGCCCGATGTGTCCACCTCTAAGTCTGGTGTAATAGACACCACATCCGCGACAGTCGTTCAAATTGATGTTTTGGATGCGGAGTGCTCCTCCTCGCAGGAAGTCGAGTTTCAGGCCCACGAGCGTAGCAAGGAGTCGCCACTGCTCAGTGCGCCAATTCCGGATCCATACGCGATTCCCTCCATTACAAACTCGGAAGAACTTCAACGTCTTAGGGAGCGTCATGTCCGTGGCTATGACAAATGGATTAGAATGTCAGCGGGAGCTGCCTCTTACCTTATTTCCTATCAGTATGGGGTTCTTGAGTTGGAGTTACGCATTGCCAGGGGAAAGTTGGGAAACACAGAGAAGCTTGTGAAGGCTGTCCCGCAGAGCTGGCGCAACCTCGACGAACTTCGGCAGGCATATGGATTTATCATGCGGATCTACGAGACCCATCACTGCGATATCCTACTGGAAATTATGTACGGAAGATTCCAAAGAGAGGAGAAATGAAAAATTCACAAATAAACACAGAGGGTAGAGGGGTATGTGTTTTTTGAAATGCTTGCCCCGACACAGAAGCGCCACCACCCAACCAACCAAAAAAGCAACATGCCCAAACTAAAAAAAACAAAATCCACTCCCGTTCCCAACTACTTTGCCATCTTGAGTGATGTCCATGCCAACATCGATGCCTTGGAAGCCGTTCTAAAGGACATTGCGGACTTTCCCGTGCGTGGAAGCTTTTGCCTTGGGGATATTGTGGGATATGGCCCCGAGCCGGGCGCCTGTGTGAAACTTGTCATGGAGCAATGCTCGGCAAGTGTACTGGGCAATCACGAGGCGATGCTTCTCTTGGCCGACAAGATCCTGGATGAGGATTGGGATGAATCCATCCGTAACCCCCTGAAGCTAGGTTTGGAACAGCTGAGTAAGAAAGAGCTTGGGTGGCTGAAGGATCTTCCGATCACTGTCGATCTTGACCCGATAACCCTTTCCCATGCCTCTCTCAATGAGCCGACTTATTTTCACTACATTTATGAGACCACGGAGGCTGAGGCACATTTTGCAGCCCAGAGTACCTTCATCAGTTTCAACGGTCACACCCATGTGCCATCAATCTGGGAGGAAAACCCTGAAACTTTTGGTTGCCGATGTCTCACACCGAGTGAAAAGCCAATCCAGTTGGATGTCTCCAAGCGCTACACCGTCAATGTTGGATCTGTCGGTCAGTCACGGGATGGAGATCCCAGAGCCTCTTACGCACTTTATGATTATGAGCAGCATATCCTGCTAATGCGCAGGGTCAGCTACGATATCAAGAAGGCTCAGGCTCGATTCAAGAAGGCGGGGCTTCCCGCCCACAACGCAGCCCGCCTGGCTAAGGCGGAGTAACCAATAAAACAAAAACCATGAAAACCAAGATCCATATCACCATGCTCCTGCTCCTCGTAGCGGCAGCCTTCTACCCAATTACCGCCACCGCCCAGCCGATGTCTGGAACTGTGGTGGGTCATCTCTACGATGGAACCCAGATCATCAATGTCACTGTTCCCTCCGATCCCTCGTTCACTCCAACCACGATAGTAGTTCCCCCAGACTACACGCACATGGAGGATCATTCGCCCATCATCCGACCATCTCTTCCCCCAATCATCACAACTCCGATTGAACCGGCACCCATCTTTCCCCGACAGCAGTGATAGGAAGGATGCCAACCCACTCCATAGTGAAGTCACAAAGAATAATCACACTCACTCGCCAAGGGGAGTTCATCTACTACTCTGGCACCAACACCTTCGAGCCCCGGTACTGCGGACGCACGGTGGAGGAAGCTCTCTCCAAAGCCAAAAGTCGTCGCATTTTCAAGCCTGAACGGGGAGATCTCATCAACGACCTCACGGCCAAGGATCCGCACAATAGTGTGGAACCGGAGGTTGGGGAAGATGGAGTCCCGTTAGGCCCATCCCATGCCCAACGGGTAGCCAAGGCCAAGTGCTACCATGATTCTATCCCAAACCTACCCAATGGCCCAATGGCCTACGAGTGGAGGCTGGCTGTACCTAGTGGAGCACGGTTTTGGCTTCTACCGGAAAAGAAGCACACCAAGAAGGAAGTCGATGAGGCCGCCCGGTTCATTTTAATGAACCGGGATGTTGTGGGACGGGTGCGGGTACTACGCGCATCCAATAAGGCGGGGGAGGTGCACCTATGACACCTTGTCGCCCCGACAAACGTCCCATGGCTTCCTACGCCCTCTACAGGTACGAACAGCGTATCTTGCTGATTTTCGAGGGTCAGCTTGACATGAAGAAGGCACAGAATTGCTGTAATAAGAAAGGACTCCCAACCCGCAATGCTTACTTTAACTGATTAACTTCTCACACTCACACCACTACCCATGTCAAAAAGAATAATCACACTCACCCGCCGAGAGGACTGGATATACTACTCTGACGCCGACTTCCGCTCGCCGTACGGCGGACGCACCGTGGAGGAAGCTCTCGCAGATGCCAAAAGCCGTGGCATCTACAAGCCGGAAAGGGGAGACCTCATCAACGACCTCACGACCAATCTGATCGCTGTTGTTTCCAATCGAGATCAAAAAATCATATCATCCTATCCTGACATTGCAGAAGCAAGGAGGAAGGCGCTGACTTTAGTCCGCGACTTCAAGTTGCTAGGAAAATTGGAAGAAGCTGAGAATATTTACATCCTAGCGGCATACGAGCTTACAGAGCAGGAAAAAACAGAAATTGAAAAGGAGCCCAAGATGGCAGGTATAATCGCCTTAGGTGCAATGCCTCAAGAGCGTCCGCTTTTCTACTATATGGCCGCACCACTGAATCCTTTGGATCTCGATATCGATGTGATCCCAGAGGGAGAATACTGCTACACATGGGTAGATGATCCTAACCACCCTACAGAGGAAGATCTCAAAGATGAAACCAGGATCTTCATTACAGGCTTTAAGCCAGTTCATTGTCCCTATTTTGAGCATATTGAAATAGTAGGCGTGAAAGCTCCTTGGTGCAGATTTATGCAGTGTTCTGGAATGCTTGAGACATTTAAGGAAGGTGAATGGGAGCGACTACTGGAACACTTTGGCACTAGAGAAAAGGTATATGAGAAGCTCCCCATTGATAACAGACTCAGTGACGCAATGAAGTGCTGTGGGTTGAATTAAGAAGTTCTGTAAGGAATATTATAAATATGAACTATCCAAAATTTGATATAACAAAACTCGCTGGTTTCACAAAAAAGGGGACAAATGAGATCAATGTCTCCCCTTGGATTGGAGACAAAGTTCAGCCAGTAATTATTAATGAGAATTTACATATTCTTTCCACAAATAACCTAATGCCCCCATATGAACAGCTAGCACAGATGCTCCTTACTCATGGTGACAAAACAGAAAACGGAAAATTAATAAATTCAGAAGGTGTATTTGGTTATGATCCAAGAAATCCAATTCCAGCTAAAACAATATATAACGAAATTAGATTGATAAGTAATCTGAGGTTCGAAAATGGAGAAAAACCAAATGTTGAGCGAATGGGATGTGCTTTATCTCCTGTTTCGAACTATGTTGTTAATTGTTATCGTCTCAACTCTATTGAGTGTGGCAAGGAAATCTATATTTACATAGATCCTTATGCAGACGATACAACAACAGAAGCTCCTGAGGGGTTGAACTTACTGCAAACATTGGATTAATTGAAAAAATAATGAGAAGACTATGCTTATTACTTACAGTGGTGCTCGTCACATCCGCCGACTGTTTTGCACAAAGTAAGAAAGCTGTTTTGACCTTTGAGCAGCTATTTCCCGAAGACAAGCAGCGAGAGATAGGTTTACAAAAGCTATCTGCCGTGGAAAAGGAAGCTCTTCGTGCCTATGTAGAGTCGCTAATGGTTGCTGGTCTGAGGCTGAAAGTAACGAGTGGAGGCGGCACAACGGGAGGTGGAATCTATGCTGGTGTTGGGCAAGGCCACTGGATAAAAGAAAACATTGATAGAGGGGCGTTCATTGTTCTCGAAGATAAGTCCCTCTGGAAGATTGACCCATTTAACAAGCTGGATGCTGCACTGTGGCTTAACATTTCCAACATCACTGTGGTCGAGTCTTCTGGCGGATCCCCCGGTTACGATTACCTCCTGATCAATACGGACGACGGCGAAAAAGCGCACGCCAATTACATGGGCAAACAATGAAAGCCAACAATTCGATGTGGATGGAGGAGTCAAAGTTGCTGATCTGGCCAAGAACCTGAAAGTCAAAGGAAACCACCTTCATGTCTGGTTTGCCACGACCGGCAAGAAGAATCCCGCCATCAAGAAAGTGGAAAAGGGGTACTACAATTTGGCAGAGAGGTAGATTTTCAAAGACAGGAAGAAAGGGATCGGGGATGAGAACTTTGATTAGGAATCCCAGAGGAGCCAATCGTGTTCTCAAATAGACTTGGTCTAAGGAGATGAGTATGTCCCTGCCTGGTAGTAAGAGTAGGGAGAAACCCAACGACCCTACGATGCATTGAACTGTTGTCTCCTCGTGGAGACATTCATCCACTCAACTACTCTTGGGAGGTATCCGTGGGGGTTGGATGGAATACAGGGTTTTCGTCAGGTTCTAGATCCTCCGCTGATCTTACCCATTTTTCAGGTTCTGGTTCTTCGGGGGGTAGTGCTGAGGCAGAGGAGCTTGTTGGAGGCGAACTCATGATGACTTCTACTCGTGCAGGAGTAAGATTCCAAAAAAGTGCTGCATCCTTTTTTTTGACTTTTGTCACATTGATGTAGTGCTTCTCGACTGTTGCCAATGAGTTTCCCATTTCCTTTGAAGTCAGGGTTGCGTCTCCGTAAAGGGCGTAGTGGTAGGTGCCGAAAACATGTCGTAGCACATTTTGAGGCAACTTGACCCCTGAATGTTCTTCGATTGCATCCATCTCTTTATACCAAGCCATCTGCCTATTTATCCTGTTCGGACGAAGGTCGAAAACCTTCTCATCATCCTTTCCTCGTTTGTCATGGAGCCAACTAGCGAGAACATCTGGGATTGTGATTCGTCTGGCTCGGCCATTTTTTCCGTAAGATGCAGTGACCATGATTTCGTTTTCCTCTACTGCTTTCCATGGAATTTTTAAGAGTTCATCGTTTCGTATCCCAGAGAACACTTTTATGGCAATCATGGGAGCCATTTTGGGAAACAGTTTCTCTGCCGTGTGGAGGAGTTTGGCAACTTCAACAGGGGTAAGGACCGCAGGTAGATCGAGGATCACTGTTGGTTTTTCGATTGCTACCAGAGGGGAAACAGGAATCCATCTCTGTTTGAGGGCGTAATTGAAAAGCGTATTGGCGTATCTGATGCGTTTGGCTTTTCTGGAAACGCTTGGCTTCCCGCCCTTTCCGTCCTTTCCATCTGGGGCAGTGATCAATTTCTCCATTATGCCGCTGTCGATGCTGTCGATTCTCTCCTTTAGGTGCTTTTTAAAGGTGCCAGTCAGGATTTCTGGAAGATCCTTTTGGTATCTCACTCCAACTCCTCTGAATTGTATTTTTGCAGCCAAGAGGAGTTGGATTGCCTCTTCAATGATTGGAGATTTTTGGAATGCCTCTTCTTTTTGCTCCCATATCCTCACCACCTCCTGAAGAGATGCTTTCCCTTTCAGTCTGTTCAGAGCGAGCCTGACTTCAGCCATCTGAAGAGGGGTGATGCTGAGTTCCTCGGCAGCTTTGAAGTCCCCAGACTGCTTTTTCTCTAGTTCTGTGATGAATGCGAGGGCGTCTTTCTTGTTGTTGAAAAACTTCGTGTAGAACTTGGAGTTCTTGCCCAGAAACTTCACTCCTACCCTGACAACCCACCTGTTTCCGTTTGGTCCAAGACTGATGCCTCGTGGGAGTTTATCTTTAGCCATGAGTTCAAAGTGTCAAAAAGCCTTCAAAGGTCGAGAAAATAGCGAATAATGAAAGCAAATAGGTAATTAACAGAGTAGAAATGCCGGACTCAAAATCCGGTATCCTCTAAAGATGTGCAGGTTCGACCCCTGTCGCTGGTAGCTGATAAAATGGGCCTCTAGGGGCAAAAGCCCCTCTCCGAGATGCAGAGGGGCTTCACTGTTTTTTGGCTAAAAAATCGTGCGGAATCGTGCGGAGGCTAGAAACGCCTCGAGGTGGAGGGGGAGGGTTTTTGGAAGCGGCAGATTGCAGAGGGGGAGACTTGGAATAATCGGGCAATCTCGGCTGCGGTTTTTTCCCCTGTCCTGAGGCATCGGAGGACTTCTGCCTGTTGTTCCTTGCTGAGTTTGGAGGGGCTTACCCCGATGCGGCTCCTCTGGACTGATGAAGATTTGGGCTTGAATGAAGGAGAATTTATCATATAAGCCTACCCTGCAGATGGGCTATAGTCATTCTGGCCACGCCAGCAATAAAATACAGGTGCGCATCGTTTCCTAGATTGTCAAATTTCCCAATGCGCACCCTTAATTTACTGCTCTTGATCATTGCAGCCTCGTCCTCAATCCTGGCTACAGATACCGAAACAAATCCTTCCAAACAGGTCAACGGCATTGTCCCAGACCTGCAACACATGCAGAAGTGGGATGACATGCGCGGTGATACGGCCGACCCATTCTGGTCTGATGATGATTGCCTCTACCACTTCACTTGTGATGGTTCGGGATTCGGAAAGGAGGGACGGAATTTGTGTCTCAATAAATTGACGGGCCCCGATCTCGATCATCTAAAAGGGGAACTCGTTAACTCCATGGATGAGTATGGCAAAAGCGACGAAAGCGGTCCGGATGGAGCCACATGGAAAGCCTGCGGTCAGGAATGCATTGACGGAAACTTCTATGCCTTTGTTGTAAGAAACATCTATGGGCACAAGTCAAAGGATCCACTCATGAGGCAGACCTCATTTAACGCCAGTCTGATCAAATCGACAGATCATGGTAAAACTTGGATTCGCATCGCCAAGGAAAACTATGAGTCGCCGATGTGGCCAGGATCCCGTTTTGGTGGCCCTGGTTTCTTTCATTTTGGGAAAAACGGCGGGAGTGTGACAAAGGATGAGGCCGACAAGTTCGTCTATGTGGTTTCCAATAATGGATTTTGGAACGGCGGTGATGATATGATCGTAGGACGAGTGCTTCGCAACGAACTTCCAAATCTGAAAGCCTCTGACTGGAGTTATTACACGGGTGGTGACGGTGCATTGGACAAGTCCTGGAGTCACGATCTCTCGAAGGCACAGCCAATTCTGAAACTTCCGGCTAAACTTGGGTGGACCTCCCCTGCCTACATCCCTGAGCTCAGACGCTATCTCCTTGTCTCTTGGTATGTCTCTCCAACCCTCACCCATTGGTTTGAACCCAAACTTGTAACCTACGATTTTTATCAGTCGGAACACCCTTGGGGTCCATGGACCTTTGTCTCCTCTTTCAATGACCGCTTTCTCAAGGATCAAGACAAGCATATGTACGGTCCCAATCTCTGCGCAAAATACCAAGAGCAGATTGGTGATGATGTGAAAATCGATCTGTACACTTCAGGCTGTCCATTCGGGGGTGAAAAAACAGGGCTTTATAAGAATTGGCGCATTCCCCTGATCCTGAAAACCAAACCCACTCCAACATGCACGGAGATTAAATGTGATCACCCCGAAATCAAATACACCGGAAACTGGGAAACAGTTCGTATCAGCACTACCCCTGGAGATGCTGCCGAGTTTACCTTCACCGGAACTGGGGTATCGCTCCTCACCGAAAAATCAAATTGCCAAGGAACAGTCGAAATCTTTCTCGACGGTCAGTCTCAAGGCATCATAAAGCTCAAAGTAAATGACTTCCCAACACTCACACGCATCCCTGTCTTCATCAAGGAAGGACTCTCCGCTGGGAATCACTCCTTCAAAGTTGTGAACAAAAGCACCGATCCAGTCTGCATGAATGGTTTCACGGTATCCAACAGTCCTTGAGCAGCTTACGGTGTGGATGATCACATCCCCCTACGATATTCCGGTTCGACTTTCAGATCCTGCACCTTTCCTCCCTCGACCCGCCCGGAGACCTTGGTCTTGTAGGGGGGGCATGAAGTTTGAACGAGCAGTTCTATACTTTGTGCTAGGCCGGTAGTAACAGAAACTTCTTCCCCTCGGTCTGCATTAGCATAATTTGGAGAGTCTGCTCCCCATTGCCGCGGATATCCTCATCGGGGGCGTAATCCATAGAGGATTGGATGATTTTCCTATAGATAAGGAGAATCATCCATTGATTATGGAGCAACGATGCCGCAAAACGGTTACGAAATGCCAGTGAAAAGGCAACTATGGTAGCATTTTGGTAGCATACACTGTTAATTAAGCAGACTCAAAATCCGGTATCCTCTAAAGATGTGCAGGTTCGACCCCTGTCGCTGGTAGCTGATAAAATGGGCTTCTAGGGGCTTTTTGGTGATTGAAAATAGAGTTTTCAAAAACTCATTTGGGGGAAAAATTAAAGCAGTCATTCTTTTGATTTTTGGATCTTTCTTGTCTTGATGCTGTGCGCGGGAAACTTGGGCTTCACTTGCAGAGGGTTTTCCCGCTTATCTCCGACAGCAGTGTTGCCTCGTCATGACATTCATCAGAAGATAGATATTGTGATCTGAACCCATGGACAGCCTGTGGGAATTCCCGAAGATCAGACTCCCCTCAATTTATCCCCCATGTCATGACGAAAAAGCGGTATCTTTTTTTGCAAGTTGTCTTGGCTTTTCTTGTCTCTGTCTCTGCGGAAGACAGGAGCAGTCCCACAAATCAAGCTACCGTTGCTGACCCATCAAACTTATTGTTTCGCAATACAGATCTTCCACTTGCCAAGCGCGTTGACAACCTGCTCGGCCATTTGACAGTGGAGGAAAAGATTTCCCAATTAATGATGGCGAGTCCTGCCATTCCTCGTTTGGGTATTCCTGCCTACCACTGGTGGAATGAGGCGCTGCATGGGGTGGCCCGAAACGGTGTCGCAACTGTCTTCCCACAGGCGATTGCCCTGGCGGCAACCTGGAATCCGGAACTGCACGGAAATATTGCCGATGCCATTTCCACGGAGGCCAGAGCTAAAAACAACGAAATAATCCGTAAGAGCGGCGGTGATACCAAGATCTATCAGGGGCTCACCATCTGGTCCCCGAATATCAACATCTTCCGTGATCCCCGATGGGGTCGCGGCCAGGAGACTTACGGCGAGGATCCCTTCCTGACGGGTCGCATGGGGGTTGCATTCGTCAAGGGATTGCAGGGAAACGACGCCAAATATCTCAAGACGGTTGGAACGCTGAAGCATTATGCAGTACATAGCGGCCCCGAGGAACTGAGGCACAAGTTCGATGCTGTCGTCTCGGCGCGCGATCTTCACGAAACCTATCTGCCGGCGTTTGAGGCGGGAGTCCATGAAGGGAAGGCGATGTCGGTCATGAGCGCCTACAACGCGGTCAACGGTATTCCCGCGCCTGCCAACAAGTATCTCCTGACGCATGTCCTGCGCGATCAATGGGGTTTTCAGGGTGCGGTGGTGGGCGATGTCGATACGGTCGGGGATATCTTCCGCAAGGGTTCCCATGTCTATGCCAAGGACGCTGCTGCTGCCAGTGCCCTGGCCCTCAAGGCGGGGAACGACCTCTGTAGCGGCACGACCTATTCCGCACTTCCGGATGCTTTGAAACTGGGCCTTGTCTCAGAGGACGATCTGGATCTCGCCCTGAAGCGGCTGTTGACCCTCCGATTCAAGCTTGGTCAGTTCGATCCTCCCGATGCGGTGCCTTATACGAAGATTCCGATTACCGAAAACAACTCCCCGGTTCATGATGCGCTCGCCCTTGAGGCATCCAGGCAGTCGCTTGTCCTGCTGAAAAACGACGGGACTCTTCCCTGGAATATCAAGGACATCAGGATGGTGGCCGTAATCGGACCAACGTTGGACGATCAATCCGCCCTGCTTGGGAACTACAACGGCTCCCCCGCCAAGCCGGTCACTCTGCTCAGGGGATTGAAGGCGAAACTCGAACCGCTCGGCATCACCGTCCTTCATGACCCCGCGATCCCGCTGGTCACCGGTTTCCGGGAGACCGGAAGACCATTTCCCGAAGGAGTGCTCTTCACCGACACGAATCAGACAATACCCGGCCTCAAGGGAGAGCTTTTTGACAATACCAACTTTAAGGGAGATCCAAAGGCAGTCCGCAATGATGCTCAACTCGACCTGTTCTGGAACGATGCTCAACCGGTTCCAGGCATTCCTGTGCGCGACACTTCACTGAGATGGAGCGGAGTGATCGTGCCCAAGGAGAGCGGAGACCATGCCCTCAGCATCACCTTTACCGGTGCGGCAAAACTCTATCTGGATGATGTCCAGATCGCCGGTGAGGAGAAGGCCGTTGATTCCGGCGAGGTACGCACGCGCAGCGCCGGAGTCACCATGAACGCGGGACAGCCTTACGGTGTCCGTATCGCGTACAACCAAGGATCCAAGGATCCGACCGGTCGCATCCAGTTCGGGTGGCGGGCTCCCGGCGGCATGGAGAACGCGCTGGCACTTGTCCAAAAGGCCGACCACATCGTACTCATGCTCGGCATCACCCCGAGCCTGGAAGGTGAGGAGATGCGTGTCTCAGCCGACGGTTTCAGCCACGGTGACAAGGTGACGCTCCAACTCCCCAAGATCCAAAGGGAGCTGATTGACAAGGTGGCTGCGCTCGGCAAACCCTTTGTCGTGGTGCTGACCAACGGCAGTCCCGTGAGTTTGAACACCGTCAAGCCGAACGCCATTCTGGAAGCCTGGTACTACGGACAGAGGGGAGGGGATGCCGTGGCCGAAGCCCTGATGGGAGAATACAATCCGGGTGGGCGCCTGCCGGTCACCTTCTATCGGTCGGAGGACGACCTCCCTCCCTTCACTGATTACTCAATGAAGAATCGCACCTACCGTTATTTCACGGGCAAGCCGCTCTTTGCCTTTGGACACGGACTCAGTTACACCACATTCAACTACGCCAACCTGAGACTTTCCTCAGCCAAAGCAAAAGAGGGCGATGTGATAAAACTTACACTCGATGTCACCAATACCGGCAAACTCAAAGGCGATGAGGTTGTGCAGGTTTATCTCCATGCGGTGAAGCCTCCAGTAGTGATGCCGATCCAATCGTTGGTTGGTTTTCAGCGTTTGACCATCGGGCCCGGTAAGACAAAAACCGTGGAGATTCCGGTCAAGGTGGATTCTTTCCGCCGATGGGATGAGAGGGGAAACCGTTATGTCGTTGATCCGGGAGAGTATGAACTCCGGGTAGGATCGGCATCAGACAAAATCTTAGAGAAGATCATGCTTTCTGTTCAGAATTAAGCTTACTCGTCAATTCCCCCAATGCTTCAGTATCTTGCTTTGTTTATACTGGCAGTCGCTTCTTCAGGGGAGCATGCAGAGTCATCCGGTTTTTCATCCCCAAAATTCGATCCCCGCAGCTACGGAGCCAAAGGGGATGGTGTCAGCTATGATACAGTGGCTCTGCAAAAAGCTATCGATGCCTGTGGCGGCACGGGAGGCAGTGTCATTCTTTCACAGGGTCGCTATCTTTCCGCACAATTGACGCTCCATGGTCACATGACGCTGCATTTGGAAAAGGGGGCGACCCTATTGGGTGGAACCAATCCCGAGGATTATCCCGTACTCATGCCGGAAAGAACTTCCGCCACGGCTAACCGGCGCAGTCTTCTCCTTGCGGATAAGGCGGACGGACTTACCATCGAAGGGGAGGGAGAAATCGATGGCCAGTGCAAGTTGGTGAAGATGTCAGGGAAGGAGACGGAGAGGCCCTCTCTGATTCGGATCTTCAGCAGCAGGGATGTGACCGTCAGGGATATCACCCTCCGAAATCCCAGAATGTGGACCCAGGTTTACAGCGAGTGCTCCAATCTTCTACTCGACCATGTCACTGTAATTGCCCCTCCCGACTGCCCCAATCTCGACGGCATGGACATCTGTGATTCCCATGATGTGGTGATCCGGAACTGCGATGTCTTTTCTGAAGATGACTGCATCTGTTTGAAATCTCACGGAAACGAAGGACTTCAGAATATCCTTGTCGAGAATAACAGGATGCTCTCCTACCATGCCAACGGGATCAAACTGGGCACCGCCACAGTCGGTCCCATCTCTCATCTGGTGATCAGGAACAATGTTGTCACCTACGCAAAGTATGGAGGGCTTTGTATCGAATCGGTGGATGGCTCCGCCGTGAGTGACGTGCTGGTGCAGAACCTCAATCTCTTCCGAACCTCACAGCCGCTTTTTATCCGTCTTGCCCATCGGAAAGGGAATGCAGGGGCGGGGGATTTGGATTCCAAGGAACGGCCGACTGGCTCAATCGACGGAGTCATGATCGAGGGAGTCAGGGCACTAAGCACGCATAACGCCACGCATGCTTCCTGCACAATCACCGGCATCTCAGGAGCCCGTGTCAGGAATGTCCTGCTAAAGGACTGCTATTTCGAGATGCCCGGAGGACTGATGAAGATCCCGCCCTCCCCTGCGGAAAAGGATGGAGAATATCCGCAGTCAAATATCTTCGGTGAGACGCCTGCATACGGCCTCTACATCCGTCATGCGGACGTCATCATTCTGAATCATGTGACAGCCGGACGTCTGAAAGAGGATGTCCGGCCTTGGCTTGCCCAAGATGACGCGGAGGTTAAAAATCTTTCTTCGTGCGATCTGGGAATTATTTCCTCCATCACTATTCCTCCCCTCCCTCAACCCCCGATGCCC
>Ga0007801_10000158_pt1 | contig 20748 bp, 19 predicted proteins | sample CryBogmetaGMA2M_FD_60372 | JGI IMG/M metagenome (GOLD analysis project Ga0007801, IMG submission 60372) | Freshwater microbial communities from Crystal Bog, Wisconsin, USA - MA2M | ecosystem: Environmental > Aquatic > Freshwater > Lake | place: Crystal Bog, Wisconsin, USA | collected 2009-07-06
TATTTTCTGATTTTTCTACTTTTTTGAAAACATTATATTTTTGAATAAAATCCTTGAGGCTATTTAAAAAAGCTGACTCAGGTTTTATCTCTTTTGTTTCTTTTTGTCCCCTTGATTTTTCTAATTCAATTGTATCCATCACTTTTTGCCCAAGAATTTTCCAAGCCTCTTTCAAGTTTTCTGGTTCTTCGAGCCTTTTTGATTTTCTTGAGTTAATTACAATATTATCGCGGGCTTCTTTGCTGGTCGCATTATAAAGCTTAAATAACTTTTCAATTTCTTCTCGCCTAGTTGAAAAGGCTCTTATAAGCTTATTATCAATTTTAGCTAATTCAAATGATGAGCTACCGTCACTCAGAATTTGAGGCACTATTTCATAGCCAAGTTTTTTGGTCTCAAGCGCGAGTTCATTTCTAAAAACCTGGCCAAAGAATTTATTATTATTTAGTATTTTATCAATAGAAATTGACCTAAACTTACCATCACTACATTTCGCAGCATTCGCCAAAAAAGAATGGATATGAACTTGCGGTTCTAAATTGCGATTAGTGGTATGAAGAAAGGTAGCAAAAGCAAGCTTATTTATTTTTTCCTTAATAACGCCATTATGCCCCTTACGAGCAACCACATAGCCATTTTCCTCAATATATTTTAACGTTGAATTAACTGCTTTGGTCATGGCATTTTCAAGCAGTTTTTTCTCATTCTCATCAGCATAAATTAGCATTTCGATAGAAAAACTTTTTGGCGCTGAAAATGTTAAATCAACGCCCGGACAATGTTCTAACCCATCCTTGGTTTTTCTGGCAAGTTGCTGACCATTTGGCATTTTACCTTCCAGTAAATTACTAAATTCTGGGTTAGTCTTAGCATTAAATTTACCAACAAGACCAAGTTCTTTAGCACCCTCTCCTAGCCAATTTCCTTCTCCTTCACTGCCATAATAATCACCATGACTATAATAGTTTTTCGCAGCACTTGAGGATGTAAATACACGGGTTGATAACATTATATGTCCATTACTACTTCTGGTTTTTTCTCATTTTGTTCATTTTTTTTGTTTTTCTCGTTTTGCTGATTATTTTCTTGTTTATTGGATCTGGATAATAGTTTTGCCTCTATTTCCCTTCGCCTTTGCTCGCCTATCTCCAGCTCATGTCTAAACATTTCTAGTAAATGAGTATTTTCTATATATGAAGGAGCTATTTTCTTAAAGCTACAATCCTTAAATCTGAATTTAGCTGGTTTGAAGCCTGAGAAATTGATGTAGCCTTCACCAGTTTTTAGCATCATAAATTCTGATGGCAGCACGACTTTTCTCATCACGCGCTGCCTATTTACCTGTATTCCATCACGCATCTCATGAGCGCCATAAGAAATACCCTCATGCCATTCCTCAATCTCTCCTTCTCCAAGTGCGGAAGAACAATATTCAGAAGTTTCCTTGCCAGCAATATTCATAAAGATTTTGGTTTTGCAGTTATTGGCTATCGATCTGGCTGTGTTTTCGGAATAAATTTTACTGAGGCTGCTCATATCCTGGCTACCCAGCACAAAAGCTCCGCCATAAGATCTGGCCATGGCTAAACCATCTTTGAGGCTTGGTATACCGCTTTCAAAATAAGGAATTTCATCAAGGATAAACCAAAGCTTTGGAATATTACTTTCATCGACGAGTGATCTGATTGCATTAATTGCAATATCAACCTGGGCAGTGATGATAGGATTTACATCTTCTTTGACATCACTTCTTGAGCTAATGAATAGAAAATTTTTATTATTCATATCATTTACCCAGTCAGTAATTGAGAAGCAATTTTTATTATTTTGGTAAAGTTTTAGAGGGCGAAGGTAAGTTGAAAGGACCATTAGTACAGAAAGCGCAGCTTTTTCAATGTCCAGATTAATGATTTTTGAGGCTGAAGTTTTATCTAAGAGTTTTGCCAAAGTTCCAATATCACTTTTTAATATAATTGAGGCGAAATCTGCCATGGATAGATTTTCGCTTACATAAAGATTTGCCAGTTCTGCAAATACTCCTCTTGCAGCGTCTACCCATATCGGATCGCCCTTTGATTCTTTGGGAAGAAGAGATTTAGCGATGGTAGAAAATCCTTTTAGTGGTGTAGTTTCTTTAAAGATTGACCAATTTTGTCCGCGAATATCTAGCGGATTTAGAATTATATCGCCTCTCTTTTCATCATGAAAATGTGCTATGTAATCGCCTTTGACATCAACAATTATTGTTTTTTGCCTTCGTATTCTCAGTTGCTCGACTAGATCCTGTATAATCTTAGTTTTACCTGCACCAGTCGAACCAAGTAAAAGGGTGTGGGTTTGCTCTCCAGCTGTAAATGAATGTTTCCTGCCAGCGATAGGAAAAGGGAAATCTGCTATAGTAAAGGGAGAATATTTCTTAGTGATTTTATTGTTTTTTCTCAGTTCTTGCTTTAATTTCTTGGCTTTTAGCAAAAAAATACCTCGAAGGTTTTTATTTTCTTTAAGTAAACGACCTCGAACCCCAAAATAAATTATTACTCCACCCACAAGAAGCAGGTGCAGAATTAAAATCTGATCGATAGAGTAATAAAAAATATCGCTAAATTTATGTATATATTTAGGGGTAGCTGCTTTGTCTGCTAATTCCTTTTTTATATTAATGAAAAAAAATTTCCAGTCAGTCCTACTGGTGTTTTTGTAAAAATTTAGGCAAAATACTGATATAAATATCAGAATGCTAAGTGTAAATAAAGCTCTCAACACCTGGTAGAGCATGCGGTATTTATGTAGTGTAACTTGTCCGCCTCTAATTACATCACTCATTATTTTTCTCGACTCTATATCCTTGAAGCTCTCTTTGTTTCCTTGCATAATCTAGTGATCTGCCTTCTATCTCATCAATGTCACATCCTCTGCTTAGCAAACTCTCCTTGGCAAAATATAAAATTTTATAAAGCAAAGAAATGCTGAGTAAGTTATGTTTATTAGTTTCTGGACTTATATAAATTGCACTCTCTTGATTAAAATCATTATTTTCATGGAATAGTTTGCGCTTCACATATTCAGTAATCGAGTAGCCATATTTTTCTGCCTGTTTTTGCAAATTCTTTTTTTCATATTCCGCAAGTCTAATAAAAATTCTGCCTTTACTGTTCATAATTTAATCATCCTTTTTTTTTAATGGATTTAGTTCAGATGCCATGTGTCTGAAGGCACCTTTGGATACTTTCTTATTGACCTTCTTCGTTAGATCATCCGCTTTGTTATCAATAGAGGATTTTTGTGTTTCTATTTTTTGGTTATTTTTGGAAAGACCCGTAAGTGTTTCAGCTTTTGATTTTTCTCCTCTGCTGAGTGATTTATGGATTTCACCTTTTAAATTCTCTGGAATTTCATTCTCTAATTTTTCTATGTTTTGATTAGATAAATTCTGAATTTCACTAGAATTGTCCTGGTAATTACTAAGTATCGAATCATTACTATATTCACTTTTGGCCTTGGTAAATTCTTGATCAAAACTTGCAGAATTTAATTTCCTGTTTGTAAATTCATCTAGCAGCTCAGCTACTTTTTGTGGGTTGTTTCTTAGCATTGACTCAAAATTCTCTGCGCCATATTTTGCTATATTTTCGTCAGAAAACTGATTAGTTAAATCTTGGCTGTAACCTGCATTATTTTGCATAAATTTAGCTTTAGATTGTTGCAAGCTTGATGCTTTATCAAGTGAGTTGCTCATCTCTAAACTTGCTTGGTTGCTTTTTGCGAAATCAGCTCTCGCGTTATCAGTTATGGCATTATTTGAGCTTGAGCCTTCTTGGAAGGAACTACTATTGGCTAAATTCTCAAGTTTGCTTAAAGATGCAGCAAATCTCTCATCCTTGCTTGTATTTTCTCCTTTGTTGAACCCAGAAGATTTAGATGTAGATGTTGAACTATTTACGCTAGCTCCGGATTTCACTCCAAGAACTCCGTTTCTAAAATTACCAGAAAGTGCAAGCCTTAGAGCCTCTGTTTTGCTGATGTTTCTAGAACTAGCTATTGTATCAACATAATTTCTTGCTTCCTCAATAGCGGCTCTATCATCAGAGCTGAGTGTTTTGCTCCAATTTTCATAAACCTGGCTATTTTTACTTAAATTTTCATCATAGCCGAGCATTTTAGAAAATCCGCTAGAAGCATTCTCTATTTTGCTTGTAGCAAATTTTTCTGCTCTATTTAGATTGTCTGTGATTGATTTATCAAAACGCTCACCCATAGCTTTACCAACATCTACCCTGGCAAGTCCCGCTAAATTATTGATAGCTCCTCCCATATCAATAGAACTTCTCCCATCAGAAAAGATTTTTTCACTTGCACCGCTCGGCATTGAGTAGGATTTCATGCCGCTCATCCAGGAATAGTTATCATCATATTTATTTGAGTTATCTAAATTCGAGCTATGAGTATCAATGCTGGTTGTGCCAATTTGGTAATTGCCTTTAATTGCACTTTCTGCATTCCCAACAGCACTAGTTTGCGGTATATAGAGGATAGAGCTGGTAAGATTCCCCATATTTGCCACCATGCCTTTAGTAATGAAAAGAGAGAGAATTGGCACTAACGTCAGCATATAACCTGCAACTGAGGATATTTCCTCATTAATTCGCATGATCGAGGAATGCGAGGCAAAGGTGATGTCGGTAATATTCATCGAATATAGCTTACCCCAGGAACTGGCGATGCAAAATAAAATTGCATACATTGGCTGCCAAAGCTGCAGATAAATAAAGCCAAAACTATAATTTTTGAGCACATCAAGCCCAATTGGCGTTACCATTAAAATCAAAATTAAAGGAAAAACCCCATAAAATAGACATTCAAGCACGGCCCTTAAAATAGGAATAAATTTTTGCGCCATTTGCCCAACAGAATTATAGGCAAGCTTGGTCATAGAACTGGTAGCAGTACTGCCATAAACTTCAGCTGACGCTGCGCCGCTCAGTGAGTTTATCGCTATATTTTGCAGTAAAATTTCCTTGGCGGTCCTACTATTATTTTTAATAAAAATGCCGTAACTTCCTTGCAGGACTGATTCAAATACTTGAGATGCATCTGTAGGATTATTCTGACCTTGCAGAAAAAAAGAGCTAAACTGTTTAGACAAAATAGGAAGTCTATTATCAACCGCAGAAGAAAGTGAATCATGAAGATACTCAGCTGTTCTCTGGCAAGTTTGATGCCCCAGTCCATCAATATAAATCATTCTTGCTTTTGAAGAGTGGTCTTTTAGAAATTCAAGTAAATTATCAGATTCAGTTAGATCATTAAGGCTATAGCCGTTAGTCCTTTTATAGCCCATTTTAATATCAGGCACCATGCATCTTTTATAAAAATTCAGCATTAACTTTCTTAGATTTGCATCTTCAATTTGTATGCGGCTAGCGTCCTCAACAATTTTGCTACCAAATAAAATACCCGTTTCCTGGTAAGCAGAATTATTAAAAACTCCGGCTATGGCTTCATCAAATTTCTCAGAAATAGAATTGCCGATCTTAGAAGTAGCAGATCCCAGAAAGGCAAGCCCGAGAGGGACATTATTAACTGGTCTTCCTGCTGATAATCTGCCGTAAGAATCAGGTAATTTATCAATTATAACTACATCTACTTTGGAGTTTAAAAATACCCCAATAAGTATAGTTACTCCTAAAAACCATTTTGCAGCTGTTTTAAAGTCATTATTAAGACCTGCCCTCACTGTTAAAACAAATATTGCTGCAAGGCATGCTAGCTTCATGGTTGATACAAAATCATTTGTTGGGTCAAAAATTAGATTTATCCCATTTAATATTTTCTCTAAATAATAACCGCTGCCCAGCGTGTAAATCTCATAAGTTTCCATACTAGTTTCTCTCCATATTAAGTAATTGTGATATCTCGTTAGCCATGGCATCTTCCATATTTTCAGCACGTTTAATCATTTGCAGCTGAAGTTTATAGCGAGATAAATCAGTCATCTCATATTCGCTAAGTAATTTTTGCGCATCTTTAATCGATTGCTTAAATTCTTTAAGCTCGCTACTTGCTGATATCTGGAGATTATTGGCAGCTTCATTGACTTCCTTAAGCATCTCGGCAAGATAATTATATAAAATATTCCAGGATATAAGCTCAACGAGCAGTCCTTGCTCATATTCAGGATTTCCATCTGTATATTGATAAAGTTTCTCATAAATAGCGTAAGCAGGAACGCCGCTATTGGCTAAAAAATTCTGATCGCTAACTTCAAGTTCAGTATCATTTTCTAAAGCTGATTTAATTTTAGCAAGGAAGGCTACAACCCTTTCCTCAAACCCATCACCTTTTTCAATCATCTTATCTTTCTCAGTGACACTCAGGCACTTGTGGTGCTCATCGCAGCCAAGAACTTTCATATTTCTATTACCTTTGATAAGAGCTTCAAGAAGGCTAGGACTAGTTACTTTTGAGGAAATATACCTATAATCCGGCATAGAATCTTCGCCTTTTGAGGTAATGATGATAGTGCCGCTGATTGTCATCATTAATTCTTTGAGCTCATCATTATCTGTGCCTTGTATCTTGAGTTTCTCTAGTGCCTTCCAAGCTAAATTGACATTTTCAATAATTAACCTGTCATCTTTGGTAGCTGCTTCGGCCAAGACATTATTTTTTCCCTTAGGAAAGTTTTTGTACGAGCTAGATAGATCATTTTTAGTACCTTTCAATAAATTCATTTTAGTATAGATATCTTTTGCCTTTTCACTGTGCTGAGCTAATTTATCTCCAGCAAAGCCAACAATTTGCTTGGCTGCCTGGCATTCATCAGCTAAAAATCCTCCCAGCTCCTGAAGTTTACTAAATACTTCCTGGACATTTTCAGAGATAACGGGGCTTAGTGAACTAATGCCGATATAAGCCAGCATTAACCCGCCAAGCTTTGATATGTTTTTTATTTTGTCGAGTACCTCGCTACCAGAAATAAAAGATATACCACCAAAATTAAGTACTCCCTGGCTATAGCAGCTTTGGTCAAAATCAATCTCTGGATAATTAACACTAACAAGTGGCCTATTCTTTTTAGCTCTTGATAAATACATTGAACCCATAGAGTAATGCCCTGCTTTTTGGCCCTGATAATAACCTGCGCTGTTACTTACGCTATTTCCCCCTAAGCTATTCCAAACATTCGAAAGCTCATTCTGAATTCCAGCACTTGCCTGATTCGAGAGCAAAAAAATTAGTAAAGCTGCTAAAATTCTATTCATTTTCATGCTCCTTTATTCTTCTTGCGATTTTTTCTTCTAAGTCAGTGAGTGTTGAAAGTCCCTTAGCTATAAAGATTTTGCTAGGAACAAGTTTGTCGAGTAACAAAATGGTTGGAACTGCCTTGATAAGAGGATCATTCGCCGCCTCAGGATTTGTTATATTTTCATCAAGAACATCAAAGATATTTTCAGGGTCTAAGCTAGTATCAATTGCAATACCCATAATTCTGAATTTATAGATTTCCTTAAGCCTCAGTAAAATAGGCAGCTGATTATGGCAATGAGGGCAATTGTGACTATAAACAAACACAATGCCATAACGGCTTGCAGAATTATGTAATATATCTTCTTGCTCTTTATCCTTTAAATTTTGCTCATGAATATTTTTATAAAAGCTCTCAGATGAGGCAAAAACAGGATTTGCTTCAATGATGTGGGTAGTATTTTTAGCAAATTCCATTCCCTTATCGATTATTAAATTATGAGTCTCGAGAAATTCAATTATTTCTTCTTTTGAGCCATTAATAACTGCCCTATGGCGCTGCGATTCCCATAATTTATTGAGTAAAAATGCTTTTTCTTCAGCGGAAATTGAAGAATTCAGAATGTCTTGACTGTTTATTCTTTGCTTTTTTTCCCTTTTTTCTTCTGCTTTACTTTTTTCCTCTTTACCTTCTTCACAGTACCAATTTCTACCTAAATTATATTTTTGGCATATTTCCTTAGTAAATTTAAAGGCAAAGGCATTATGAGAAGAAAACCCCATAATGATCATTGCTAAAACTATTATGTATTTCCTCATTTTTTATCCTTATAAAATTCAGAAATTTTCTTGTTTATATTGTCAGTGACAGCTTTATTATTTACATTAGTTTTCATTTTATTCTTGATGTCATTTACCCCTTCAAGGGCTTTAGTCATAACATCTGCATATAGCTCATTAAAATCGAGTTTTGAAAAGTCAATTTTCCTAATTTCTTCCAAGGTTAAACTCCTACAATCAGGGTTTTCAGGATCGCCAAAGCTAATGCCAAGTTGCCTTCTTCCTTGTACCTGCAGAATTTTGGCTAATTTGCTTTTAAAGCAGCAGTGCGATTGGTAGCTGGTAAAGGTTAGCCTATCAGCAATATCTTTTCCTCTCCAAGTGCCGACATGATGGCATAATCCTGATTTTCTTAGCCCAGATAAATCCTTTTCTTCTGGAGAACATTTAAACAAATCCCGTAAAAATCCTTTATCACTACAACAATTTTGCTGAGCAGTTGATTTGTGACATTTTTTTCCGTTTCCTGTGAAAAATTTACAGCTAGCAGGGTCAATCTCGCCAGGTTCACAATTTTCCTTATTGTCTGGGCACCTACAGCCTTCAAGCTCATTCGATTTCATTTTGGCTAAAATGTTCATATAGCTAATGCTAGAACCAAAATCATTATGCTGACTACGAGGAGCTTTATCACAGATCCCGGCATAACAAAATTCTCTCATCAAACATTCTTTTTTAACTGTTTTAGTATCTAAACAATTGTACATTTGCTCATAATGATCACATCTTGCAACTCCATCAATTTTGATTTCATGCAAGCATTTAGCCTCTCCTGTCGGTTTGCAATTTTCAGGTAATTGCTTACATTCATCGATAAATGTATCGCTCGAGCAGCTATATTTGCGATCCCATTTCCAGCAAGATTTATAAACATCCTTGCCATTAATGTTACGTGTTTCTGCATTCTCTATGCAGGTCTCATCTTCAAGAGTACAATATTTGTCTAGTTCTTCTTTTTTACAGCTGCTTAAATCCTTCTCATCTCTTTTTATGAGATATGAAGTATCAAGATGTTTTATTTCTTTATCCTGGCTGTCACTTTCAGAAATTAACTTTCCACAGATAAATATTTTTTCTAAATTTTTGCAAATGCCCAAAATTCCCATTTCATGGCAAGTGGTGGATGATTCATCGCAGCCACGATTATTTTCAAATATCTTGCAGTGATTCTGCTCCTTGGAGATGCAGGTGAATTTTTCCTCATATTTCCAACATTCATCTCTGGTTTCTATGCCATCTATGCTTCTCTTGCCAAAATCAACACAGATTTTAGCTTGAGTAACATTGCATTTTTCTTCATCAAATCCATAAGAAACATTGCTAAGTAAAAATATGAGTGCAAAAATCTTCAGGAATAAGAACATATTTCCTCCCTTTTGATATCCCAGTCACTGCAGCAAACTTGGCGAGCTTTGATTTTGAGGCTTCCAGTACCGGTACCAGTAGTTACTACTTTAAAGCGAATAGTATTTTGTCCTTCACGCAGATACGGGATTAAATTGATGTTCGGATATCTGTTCCAGTCAGTACTCAGCTCACATGACCTAATTATTCCTGTTCCATCATCTAACCTCTTGCTAAAAAAATGTGACACAACATCTGCTTTAGTTGCCCCAGCATGAGGACCTGCATAAATAGTTGTGCCATTAATATCAACCTGGATATAATCATCAAATCTCACATGAATAAGGGTAAATTCTTTGATTTTATCAACGTTTTTCAGCTCAAAACTTGTGCTTCTATCATAGACAGCGCAATAATCGTAGCCATTGCCCCAAGCTACGTAATGCTGCTTTCCAATAGATAACTCCCCATTTTCAAACTGAAACCCTATATCTGAATCTATGGTTCCTGCCTTAATACCTCCCATGTCACATTGACCGGTTTTCTTGCAGGTAATAGAAGTAATTTCGTCATGGCAAATTTTGTATTTTTCTTCACGTTTCTTAGTACAGCTATATTTATATTTAGGGTCAATTTCTACAACTTGCTTTGGTAGGCAAGAGCTGATTTTGGTATCATAATATTTATCACAAGTTTCTTCTTGAATAGACGTCAGAACTTCTTCAGTAGGTGAGCAGCTAGAGCTATCACCTGTTAAATGACTAAATTCTCTTGAAGCACTCATTGCCTTATCAAGATAGCCCGTATTATTAAGAGGCATTCCATCTTCATCTTTACCAAAACCAAGTTTGTCTAAATTTTCTTGCCTTGAAGCGGAAGCAGATGAGCTAAAAGTATGGCCAACCTCACAATTTTCCTTATCACACTTATACTGAACCTCTTCGCCAGCAAGTTCTCTTGCTGCTTGTTCTTCACTTTTTGTAATAATTGAGCTACTCGAACTTTCAGCCTCCTCAATTGACATACCATTTCCTCTGACATTTGTTCCCTCATAGCCAAGAGCATCCTTATGAGTATCAATATTGGAGATTGAGCCAGTGACAGTGCCTTGAAGAGATTTTGCAATATCTTTGCCTTTTTCCTTATCCTGAGCTAAATCAGCTAAGGCAGTTGAGGCATAAATTATCATGAGAGCGAAAACGAACTTTTTCATTTACTTAAAGCCTCCCCAACAATAAAGAAGCTTTATCCTTAAGCTCACCTTCATTTTTAAAAATATTAAGGGCGTGAATAATGCTTACATTTCCGGCTACTTTGTCGAATTTTTCAGCGCCTGCCAGGACAAAGCTTGGCACAGAGTTTATTTCAAATTTTTTAAACGAAACAGGATCAATATCTATTACTACCCCTTCATCAGATAATCCTTGAATGAAGTTAACTGTTTCTTTGAAGCTATTATTTTTAAAGCCTCTTAAAACTAGTTTTGCCCCTATTTTTTTTGCTATCTTATCAAATTCTAGCAGCTGATTTTTATCCATGCTAAAACTTATAAAGACAAATAACCCTTCCTTTTTGTTCTCTTCGCATTGCCCGGAATTATTCATTTTGCTATATGAACTTAGAATTTGATCTACAAAATTATTCTCACTTGCATAAGAAGCTTGGGAAATAACCAAAAAACAAAAAATAACTGAGATTAGAAAATGCAGCATGTTTTCTTCCTCCAAATTAAATAGCCAAAATCCTCGGATACAATTGGTATTTCCTTGCCTTCTTCAAAATAAGTTGTACTTTTTCCGAAAGGATAGCATTTGCTTGGATCAGGATTTACCATCTGATAGCGGTAATGGCTTTTCTTCATCATTAAAGCGAGATTTTTAGTGCAGATATCCTTTACATTAGGCGATGAAGTCTCGTGCGCCATGCCTTGACGATGAAGTTTAAATGTTATTTTTTCTACAGCGTTAAGTGATGCTTGCACTCCGCCAATATGGGCATTTACATTGCCATTCATCGGATACATGCTGCCCTGACAACCAGCACACCAAAAGAGCGAATCCATCGGACTATTAAGTGTTGAAGAACTCACACAATCAGCCGCGCAGGCACTTTGCGAAAGAAGATTGTTAAATAGCAGCGCTTCGGGATGAAAAATCATCGATAACTCGTCATCAATGCCAGTAGGGTCAAGCTCCGTAATCCAAAGCGGATCAAAATTACTTTCTTGCATGCAAATTATATCGGTAAATATCTCAAGCAAATATAAAAGCGGATAAATATAGTAATGCACATACCAACTAGATATTTTCGAGCTCTCTGCCTTAGGACGGCCACCTTGGCTTCTTTCAAATCCCATATTAATTTGCATCCCGCCAAGATTTACGAAGCAATAAGGCTCAGCAGATACATCAATAAGTCTTGCTGGTTCCCAGTAACCACCGACAATCCCAGGCGTTGGAATACCAAATTTAGGACAAATGCAAACAGGTGACCTAGGATTTTTAGTATCCTTAAGGCCATCCTTATTTGAGGCAAGTTCAAGTGATCCAATAGTTATTGGGAATAAGCATTCCCAGTTTACGTCATTAATGGGATTGACAATTTCTCCAGTACATTTTTTAGCTTCTGCAATAGATGAAACTGTTATCATTACTACAAAAAATGAAAAGAAGAATCTCATAGATTTTCTGCCATAATGTTTATTTTAAGTCTTAAATTATCCTGAGTAACTAAAGCTGGAACTTCACTAATTCCAAGCTTACTAGTCATAAATCCCGCTTGATCAAAATAAATCCATTTTTTTTCATTTCGTTGAAGTTTTAACGGTTCACCTTTGACTAAAATTATCTTCAGCTTTTCATCCAACTTTTTATGCAAATTTAGTGCTAGTTTTACCTGGGACTCATCATCGCCATCGATAAAAATAAGCGCCTCACGTAGCGGAAAATATTCAAGCGTGTTTACTTTCGTTCCGGCCCCATGAATAAGATTATTTTGATGATCTCTAATGTATTTTTCTAAAACATAAATAGGCTCATAGAAAAATTCTTTATTCTCATTGGCTTTGCGAATAGCTTCTACAGGAGTTGGTCTTTCAACATATTTTTTTGTTTGGTCCTGGATTTTTTTATTAAATTTACTCAGATCAAAAGATTTTGTTTTAGCAAAAATTACTTCCATAAAATCTTGCTCGATGATTTCAAATTGATGTCCTGCAACACCAAAATCTTTTGCTACCCCCGGCAGAGCAATAAACGGAAAAAGAGCAAAAAGCCAAATTGTGAGAAGTATATTTTGGCTTTTCATGATCTTTTCTCTTTTTTTTCTTTTTTTTCTTTTTTCTCGATCAATGATTCAATCGCATCTTCAATAGGGATACCATTTTGCCTCATTTCCTTAATGGCGCTCATATCTTCAGCTTTGGTTGAATAGGCTTTGGCAGAGAATGGATCGAGCAGTAATCTACCTATTTGCCAGGAATTATTTTTATGACGAATCATAAATTCTGAATACGCACATTTCATTCCGGCTAAACTATGAGCTATGGCTATTTCTCCAGTAGACATCATGAGTTCTTTGCGAAGTATATGATCATCTTTGCCATCAACCGATAGGATAATTCTCCAGTCCGCTTGCGACAGAGCAATTGCCCCGGCTTCACTATTACTTGCTTCAAAATCAGACATGCACTGCGAAGCGACAATTAAGCTTAAATTATATTTTCTGCCTCTTCTGGAGAATCCGCCAATAGGACCTTTCAGCACCGGATGTTTTCCCATCCGCCAGAATTCATCAATAATAAGAGCGGTTTTGGTATTTCTACCGCGAATTTTTGCGTAAACTAAAAATGTGACCGTAAGCAAAGCGCTACTTTGCAGCACTTCATTATGCTCCAAATCACTAAGTTCAAAGACAGTTAGACGGTTTTTTATATCAAGGGTAGATTTGCCATTAAAATATTTGGCATATCTGCCATCTCCTGAATAATTTCTGAGCACATATTCTATTTTATCTATTATTGACCGAGTGGCAGAATTGGTTATATTTTCATTAGTAATAAGCTCATGCCTTATATCTTCAAAACCTCCATATTTTCCCTTTTTACGAATTACTTCTAAAACAGCAAAAGCCAAGATATTGCGATATAGTCCCATTTCCGGGTCCAAGTTGTTGTTCTTATCAACGTTAATTACAATGCAAAGAATAGAAACAATTAGATCGATAAATGGTTCCTCAAAGTTTTCCTTATATTCCTGAGATACTTCGTCACCAGCCTCCTGATATAGAGAAAAAGGATTAATACAAAAGCTGCCTCCACCAAAATCTACAAAGTCACCTTCTCTAAGTTCGCATAAATTTTTAAAGCTTCTTCCATCGTCAATAATCACCACCTGGCCATTATTTTTAAGTAGAGAGTTTGTGTATTCCTGAAGCCATACAGATTTCCCGCGCCCTGAAGTGCCAACAATAATCATGTTGAAATTGCCGTTGATATCATCACTGGTATGAAAATTATCAAAAAAGAATAATTGTCCGCGCTTTCCGGCAAACATCATTAGTGGACTACTGTAATTTTGCCCATCAGCAAAAACAGGCATAAGATTTATGCAGGCACCAGATAGGGCCTTACTTGATATTTTTAGCTGATCAAATATTTGCCAATTTTCGCCATAGCCAAATGGCAGAGTGCTTACTAAACTATTAATAGTGTCATGATTTACTCTGGTAATACTAAAGCCAAGGCGAGCAAAATGATCCTCTAAACTTTGCTGTGCATAGTCAGGATCGCATGTATCCGTAATAGCCAGCACGACATGCATTACCATCTTTCCCATGCGCTGCCCTGAAGAAATTTGACTACTCACATAGTGCCAATCATTATTTTCTTCAAGCATTTTTGGAAAAAACATGGGAAGTTTAGAATCATTCTGCTGCGTCTTAATCATGCGGTGTTTATCCGCTATTCTCTGCGACCCATCCCTGGAATTAAGGCAAAAGCCAAAACTGATATAAAATGGGCAAGGAAGTGAGCTACCACCATCAAATATGCCAATATAATCAATGGAATTTTCTAAGTCCCAATATTCAGGAAAAGAGGTAATCTCATAAACTCTGTAATTACATTCGAAGTCATCAGATGAAAAAGCTACAGAGCTTTTCTTCATCTCTATTTTTTGGTTTACCTTAAGAAATTCTCTAAAATTCTCGTGCGACTGCGTAGCTCTTGGCTTATATAGAGTCTTGCTAGGAGATAAAATCTCAAGTAAAAAATTAGTTAAATCACGGTCATTCAAAATATATGAATCACTATTTATGCCCCTAAGTCCCTGGGTAAGTTTATCCTGCAGACCTCGCATCCTAAAAATTATGTCTTCATTGCCATTATCGCTAAGCGGCCTTGGCATGGAGAAACAAAAATACAGCTCATAATCTCTAATAAGAAGGCTACCCTTATTGCCGATTGCACTTTCCCAACTAGCATCTTTAAAAAAGTCATATCGTCTCTGTGATAGTCTTTTAAATAAAGGACTGCTGTCAGAGCTTTTATTCCAAAAATCAAGCAAATTGCCTATTCTTGGCGAAGCATAATTAATAACCTGCATTGTGCAGTTCACCGGTAAATCATTATTGATTAAATTCCTAATAGCTTGTTTTGATGCCTCATTAATGCCAGAGAAATGACCAACCCTCATGACAAATCCAAGAGACTTTTCATTAAGGAAAATACTATTTTTAGAATTGAAGCTTCTATAAGGTAAAAAATCGAGCAAATTTAGATTACTCAGATCTTTTACTTTCTTTTCTTCTGTATCGCCTGGCTTATATTTTTTTATGAAATCCTCGGGTATGAATTTGGGCATTATTTCTCCCAAATCATTTTTCATGTCGCTTAAATATTGTTCTAAACCAGACACAAATTCTTTCATTTTTTCTTCTTTGTTTACTGTATTTCTATTTCTTCAATCTTGGTTTTTCCGAGAAAATCTCTATTAATGAGGATTTTTCGCTTTTCTCGTTTAGCTTTGTTTAATATCATTTGCTGACGAGCTATTTCATCTGCATATTCAAGTGAACTACAACCAATGCCGCTCGCTTTAGGACAATCCCAGCTGCTCTTGTAAGTCGAACAACTGGAAGTGAGAAATAGAGAAAAAAGAGAAAAAATTAGTAAAAAAAATTTATTCATTTTTATCATCTCCCTTAAGGCTAAATCCTTCTAGAAATACTATATTTACTGGTGTTCCTTCGTTTACTGAGATCACTGGCTGATATTGCTCAGCTCTCTTGATGAAGAAGTCAGCTAGGCTATTACTGCCCTGACTCACCCCAGAACCTAGACCACCGCTTAGCAGGTTTTTAATTCTATCTCCATCAGATAAAGGAGCATTATTTCCAAGAATCGAATGTTGTGGTTGGCTAAAAGCTGTTACCCCGCTGCCAAATCCTGAAGCAATACCGGCAACAAAGCTTTTTAGAACCATATCGCCCTCGCGTGAGACAATTTCTCCCCTAATTCCTGCTTTTCCCATAGAGGACACATAAGCCTTTACTGGAATTTCAATGAAATTTTTGTCATCTATAGCGCAGCTCATTAAAACCCCTTCTAGATAAACCTTCTCGCTAGAGATATCACCAACTGCTCTAAGAGACATTTGGCAACCAATTAATTTATCCGTTTTGAGATATTTGCTGCCAAATCCAGCTGAAACAACATCTCCTGTAATGCGAAGGAGAGCCTGCCTAGGATTAGCCTCTGCAGTCATGCCAACTCCAGCATCAACTCCCGAAATTAATTTTCCCTCAGCGTAACTATTAGCCGGGATATATTCACCAACGCGGTAGCTTTTTTTCTTGGTAATAAAAGTTTTTGTCTCAATTTTTGTATCAAGCTGTTTTTTACTCTCCTCCTGTTTTAATTGGCCGATAACCCAGGCTAGTTTTTGTTCATATTTTTCTTCAAGTTTTTGCGTCAGTCCCAAAATGATATTTTCCATCTCTTCTTTGCTAACTTTGTTATTTTCTAGTTTTTCATTAATTCCTCTTTGAAGCTCAGTTCCTGCCTCTTGTTCCTTTTTAATTTTTTCGATTTCCTTTCCTTCAATTTCAGTCCATAAACGCTCATTGCTAGTGCCCTTAGCTAATTCTTCAAGACCTGGAGATGTCTTAATTTTCTCCTGCTTCTCATTTTTACCAGCTAAATTTATTTGCTTAAGTTTATGAGAAATTTTAGGAGCACTGCTTGTTTGGATTAAGTAACAAGATCCGATAAACACAATAAATACAATTACCCCGAGCCGAATATGTTTTTTCCGCACCTCAGCCGGATCTGCAATTTCGGATATAAGATATTTCTTAAATTCTTTTTCTATTTGCTCTACTAGTTTAAAAATTTTTTTCATTTTCTTATCCTCTGTCTTTGATTCTTACTAAAATGCATTCCTCATATGGGAGTAATTTAGCTTTCGTGAGATAAACCGCCAAATCATCCGCTCCCATGAAATCTTCCGCATAGAGGTGCTTGGTGAAATCTGTGTCATTGGCAATATTGATTTTTTGAGCCGTTAGCATCTCGCCAAAAATTTCTCCAACTAAATTTAGGTCTAAATTTTTATCACGGCTTGGTAAGTTTTGACTTTTCTTATGAATCGTAAAACCAAGATGCTTTTGTGGACTTAGCGCTATTTCTATTATTTTTCCAATACGGTTCTTAAGCTCTAAGCTAACTCCATTTGAATATCTCTCCTGAGATGAAGAGTTTGTTGTAACAAATTGTTTTTTAATAAATATTTGTGCAGCTGGCATATCTTTAGCTGAGAGAATAATCTCATAAATCATTTCATCTTCAGTTTTGACAAAGAAGTTTATGGGCTTTTCTGAATTACCTATTTTTAAAAAAATATCTTTGCCATTTACGTTATAATCAAGCTCATTTTCGATGCCATGCACGTCTTTAACAGCGCTTTGAAAAGCTAGTCTTGTAATTTCATCTTTGGAGGCAAAAGCTTTGATGATAGAGTTATTCGAAACTACAAAATCTTGTTTGAGGTTATCATCAGCATTTGCCATTTGAGCAAAGATCAATACAGTCAAAATCAGGTAAAAAGGTTTTAGTAAAAAACTACTCATTTTTTACCTCCTCAAATGATTTAAGGTTAATAATTCCAGATTTATTAGTGAAAGTGAGTAAATACTTCTTATGAAGATTTGAAATTCTTTTATCAGATAAATAAGTTTCCAAAAATCCTGAGACTTTGACGCTAAAGCTTAAATTATTATATTCGTACTCTGTGATATCGCTAAAAACATAGCGGTAATCTCTTTGTCTTATATCTTCAGCTAACTGCTCGATTTTAGCTTTAAATTCTAGGTAATACTCACTATCTACCTGACGAAGTAAGGAGTTAGTTAGAGTATCAATATTTCCCTTTCTCATTGAGAAAAGTAAGGAAAGAATTTGATCAGCTCTAATCTTTAAAGCTGCATCATTGATAAAATTATTGCTAATTATAATTTCTTGATCAGTAATTGGGATGTTTCGTGTAATTACTTCCTCGTTATATAATTTTAGAGCAAGCAAGGTGTTAGAAAACATCATAATTACTGATCCTGCGAGCAGCAAATTTCGCTGAAGTCTCAGGCTTCTGGTTCTTCCCCATGACGTGTTATAAAAATTAGTTTTCTCTTCGCTCCTATCTATGATCGGCATTATTTTCTCCTTTAATTCCCATATTCATTATTCTGTGATGACCCTGAACGTTTTTTATGAAATTCATCTCACTTGGTAAATACCAATAGATAAGCCTGATAATTTTACGAATGATTGTTCTGGATCTAAACCTGCCAAAGACATTTGCAGCAATAATCCCCGCAGGGATGCCATAAAGTCCCTTATCGAACATTAAGAAACATCCCCAGCTCATCATAAAAACAATCAGCATATCCATGGGTATACCCAGGCACCTAAACGAATTATCTAGCGTTCGTGGTATGCGGTAGCTCATTCCTAATCCTTAAAACAACATTTCAACTAAGGTATTGGACGAAGACAGAAGTAGCCCCGTTCCCATTGCTCCAACAACATATTTGGTAGGAAAGCCAGCAACTCCCATAATTCCTGACATAGCAAAACAGGTGAAAGTAATCAGCTTCCCTGCAGTGCCACTTATCCATCCACTAACCTTGGTATGAATATTGGCAAAAGCATCTTGCGGAGCGCTTGCAAATGATAATTCTGGAAGTAATAAGGTAGCTGCTAATAGACTTACAACTGTTGCATATTCTCTAGTTTTTTCTGGTGATAGTTTTAGTTTAAAATTTAGTTTCTTCATTTTTGATACCCCAAAATAAAAAAGGCCACCTGTTTCATCAGGAAGCCTTTTAATTAATACAATTATCTACTATAGAATAAACTTTAACTTATCAAATTCATAAAGTAAAGCATAATTACACATGTATGTGTAATTTATTTTATTTATATATTCGATAATTAATTGCTAATTTATCTAATCCTGAGCGTAGTACGCCATATGCTCGCTTTGACGGATCAAAATATTTTAGAAATTCATCTTTAATTGCCACCCACTGAATTATAGCTTCTTCCTCTTTTGTAAGGCTGCCCTTGGCTTTATCAAATCTTTTCCTCGCATCAAGGATTAGTTCTAATTTATTTATATGTCTTTTTTCTTTAGAGGCTGCAGCAACAACACTTGAGGCTGTCATTTTATAGTAATTGGCTATGTAATAATCCTGATAATATCTATATCCAGCTTGATACTGAGTATTATCGATAGTTCTAAGTTGAAGCAACTTGTCCATTACTTTTTGCCTGCGAATTCTTGCTTTGTCTAGCAAAGGATTTACGAGATATATTGTCTTATTACATGTATCTTTATTCATTTTCATCTCCATTGGATTTTTTTAGTAAAATTCTTAGTTTCTTAAGCTGAGAAAGTCTCTTGTACCAGTGTTTGTCCATCAGCTTTAGGAGCTGACCAAGCTTTGGAAAAAACATATTTTCTGAATCTCGCCTATATTCCGCACATGCTTTTTCAATGATATCTGGAGGATATGAGGACATATCTGCTAAATAATCAGAAATCAAAACCTCTAACTCATTTTCCCTCATGCGGTGGGTTGGAAAATGTATCCTTAGCCTTGCTAGTAATCCTAAAATCTCCTCTGAATCAGCGGGTATTAGCATAATCTCAAGATGTTTTATGCTTTCAATTAACTGGTCGTAAGTGCGAGAATTCTTTACGATTACTGGAACTGGTACCGTTACATCTTGGCTCTTGCCAATCATACTGCCCATCCAATCTATTGCTTTTGAGGTTGTTAACTGCTCTAACTCCTCCGGCAAGAAATCTTTCGAAACCGCTAGATTGGTCGCTTTTTGTTTTGTCAAATTTGTCATAATTTTTCCTCTCGTTTTTAAATTCTATGGAGTTGCGTAACCAATTTCTAAAAGCAGCAACACCGTTTTTTGGAGGTTTCTTCCTACTTGATAACCAGTAATCCTTGAATTTTGATAATTGCCATTCGACATCTGCAATACCTAGCCCAAGGTTTGTGCTGAAATCTAGAACCTGATCTACTGAAATATCACTGAAGTTGTTATTGGGTATTTTTTCTTTTTTTGTATCCCTGTAAGGGATATTTTTTTCTTTTATAAAATTTTCTTTTTCTTTCTTTTGGTTCTTTTCTTTCTTTTTCTTTTGGGCTTCAGCACCTTTGTCCCGATTTTGTCCTGGATTAGTCTCTGACAATGTAGAATCTGAAGTGATTTCAGGCTTGCAAGCACTATCATGACTGTCTCTTAGCCATTGATTATCTTCTAAAACAGTCCCTGTTTGTGTCTCGACCTGTGTCTCGTAATTTATAGGGGTATCAGTTGAAACTATGCTAATATCTTCTGCTTGATGAGTCTTTGTTTCGTCTCGGATAAAGTCCCTCTTGTTGCTGTGGTCGAAAGAAATTAGCGTAATACCACGCTCTTTCTCTAAGTTTATTATGCTATTTGATGCTAGAAATTTTAAAAATCTTTCTACCTTAGATTTGTGCCATTTCCACTTTGTAGCTAGATTTCTAATTGAAACATTGATTTTTAGATTAATATTATTTTCCTCAAGCCATGATAGAGCTTCTCTTTTGGAAAAGGGTTCAAGGATGAATAATAGCTCCTTGCTGTGCTTATACATTTTTCCTACCTAACATAAATTAGTTTGATTATATGAAAATTTATGATATATATTGACTTTATATGTATATTATTATAATTATATCTAGCATAGATTAACATAAATATGACTAGCATAATAC
>Ga0007801_10000161_pt1 | contig 20436 bp, 22 predicted proteins | sample CryBogmetaGMA2M_FD_60372 | JGI IMG/M metagenome (GOLD analysis project Ga0007801, IMG submission 60372) | Freshwater microbial communities from Crystal Bog, Wisconsin, USA - MA2M | ecosystem: Environmental > Aquatic > Freshwater > Lake | place: Crystal Bog, Wisconsin, USA | collected 2009-07-06
ATGGCCGCTTGCTGGTTTTGGGCATTTTTTTGAATCGCCCATAACTGCTGCCCATATTGCACTTGAACTCGATTGACATAGGCCGTTTGCAGATTGGCGTAAACGGTATCCCATTCTTCGGGGCTGGCCATTGGGTTGTCCCAAGTTTCCATCAGCAATTCAAAGTTTGCCGCCGAACTGAAAAAATACCCTTCAAGAAACTGTAGGGAAACGCTGAATTGGTCGATATTGGTTATCGGCCCTACCCCCATGTTGGCAAGAGTAGAAAAATTGAGGGTGCCCAGTGCCGCTTGCAAATTGGCATCAAAATTGGGGGACGTGTTGTCGAAGCCGGACGGAGGCCAGACGGCGGTGCCGGGCGACTGCTGGCACTTCCGTTGATTGGCGCGCGCCAGCAAATTGTTGACTTCCCTCCAGTCGGCATCTATCGCCACTTTGATCTGCATCATCTGGTTGAATTGATCCAGGCTGAGGTAGATGTTCAGCGGGATATACGCCTGCACATCCGCCCTAGTCCGCTGGTCATAAAGGTCGTAGATAGTTTCGATTCCACCAGGCAGTGTTTTGAAATTAGGGGCGCCTCCTAGGGCCGTGTCCAGGTTAGCATTAAAGTCCCTTGGGTCTTGTGGGTTAAACACGAATGTCGGCCCTACCCGGTTTTGCCCTGCCAATGTCAGAAAGCTGTTGATCGAGTTCCAATTGTCGATTGCCTGCGGGTTGGCAGTCCCTTGCCCGTCTTTGAGTAGCATCATTTGACTAAACTCGTCAAACTCCAAATACAATGGATTGGCGACAAACTGGGTCAGTTCGAGGAGATTTTTCAGAAACGCGACTGTCACCTCGTTCGCCGCTGGCAGGGAGATGCCTAAGCTGGTCATATCCCCCGGCACCCAATTCGTAGGGTAAACCGGCACAGGATAGAGCGGGAGCGGATCGCCAGGGTCGGGTGCGCCGTAAGGGATGGCCAGCATGTCCATCAGCGCATCCTCCGAGGTGCCGGTGCAGTGCACCCTCGCCTGTTCAATGCCAGTGACTTTTTTATTGACAAACACCGAACTCAATTGCCCGATTTGGGCCAAATTGACGAGCAAATCCTCCTGGGTGGCATAGCTCAAATCGTTCCCAGTGCTGTCCTTGCCGGCGGCAAGCAAAGTGCCTGCCGGCAGCAACGCTTCCGAAACGCCGGACGGGAGGGATGCCAACACGTTGACCGAATCGGGGACACCGGCTAGATTGCCTAACTGTAGGTAGTCTTGGTAATAAAAATCAAGATGCCGTTGCGTCAATTGATTGATCTGCTGTTGGCTCATTTGCAACAAATTCAGGAACGCCGCAAACAGCAACAGATGCGCCTTACCGTGCAGGTTGACGGCAGACGCATTCGCCGGGTCGTTTAGGAATTGGATAAGCTGGTCGCGTTGGGCCTGCCAGTCACTTTCATCCAAACCGTCGGGGTTCAGCAAGCCGCTCCAATCGCCACTCGCTTGATTATCGGGCCCGAAGTAGTTGAGCCCTTGGGAATAAGCCAAGGTAAAGTCGAAAAAATCCGCCAAGCTACGCTCGTCTATGCCCACAGATTGTGGGTTTAGGCTGGCGAGGTTGCGCTGGCCTTGGTTCGTGCCATCACTGGCCAAAGAAACTGGCAGCGACACGGTCGTCGAAGGGCTACCCGATGAGCTTGTCATCAATAGGCTAGAGTCTGTCATGGCGGCATTTTCAGTTAATTAGATTTCAAGTTGCCTGGTAATTCGTGTTAAACGTGGTAAACGATCCTAGGCCCGAATAGGTCTTCATGGAGTCCGGTATAGGCGGGCCGGGTGTGGGCGGTGGCTGCTGCGCCGGGGCTTGCACCTCGAATTTAGCGGTGAACTGGCCCCCTTTCAACAACACCGCCTTGCCGTTCGATAGGGTATCCTTCGCCTTTTGGTTGGCGGCCAAGGCGGCAATCTTTAAAGTGCCCACACCCGGTATCGAATAGACGGGCGTGATATAAGAGCAACCCGGCACGGCAAGTTGCTTTTCATCCCCGTCCACGCACCAGTTTTTGCCATTCCATGTGCCAGGCCCGGAGCCTTGCATCTGGCCCGGCCGCACCACCACGGTCGCGACATCGAAATTGGGCAGGAACACGGCTAAATCGCCGTCTATCAGCACGTAATCAGGCATTTCATCACCTATATTGGCGAGCCTTCGTTGATGTAATAGGGGTAAACCATGTTGTAGCGGGAATTAGTCGCCCTGACCTGATAGGTGATGGTAATCAATACCAGCCCGTCAATTTCTTGGCTTTCGTCCACCGCCACATTAATCACATCAATTCGCGCCTCAAAATACAACAGCGCGGTTTTCACCGCATCGGAAAGATTATTGGCTAGGCTTTGATCCATTTCTTCATAAAGGAATTGATTCAAATTGCAGCCAAAATTAGCCAGCATGTCCCGCTCCCCAGTGCTGGTGGACAAGATAATCTGAATACTCTGCTGGATATCTTGGTTGTCCTCAACCATGGCCAAACCCATGCCGTTGGCGGTGAAACTAGGCGGAAAAGACCAGCCTTTACCTAAGAAAGAGGGCTGTAATTCCGGCATGGCCCTAGCCTTCTACAGCGGCTTGGGCGGGGGCTTCCGTCGCGGCGGACGCGGCAGCCAGTTGTGCCGAGGCTTGCGATTGAATTTTGCCGATCAGGGTATAAACCTTGACGAAAGGGAGTGCGCCTAAAGCTTCTAGCAGGATGTTGGCTTCCTCAGTTGTCAGCCTCAATTGGATTTCATCGTTTGGCATGTTCAGAACCTCTGTTTTTGTTTGGATCGGTCAAGCAATTCCATTTAAAAAAAAATATAGAAATCTCATCGTTTCCACGGTCGCCATCACTGCCATTAAGTTTAGCCCCGTCGGAGCGGCCTTTAGGCTGCGATGGGTGTCTGGTCGTAGGCTAAAGCCCACTCCTACATCGCGATGTGCCGCTAACTTAATGGTAGTGACGGCCACCGTGGTAACGCCTCCTGTGACGCTCTGCGTCAAAAACCGCCGGAGCGGTTCCGGCTGCATTCCCACGCTGGAGCGTGGGAACGATAGGATGCTTATTAATTGTTTTTAAAGTTATTCCCGCTGATTTCTACATTATTTTCTTTTGATATAATACTAATTTTATTTTTTGAAGAAATGGATATTCCACCGCTACTCATGCTAATACTGTTTTCATTTGCATCGCTTATTATAATTTTATTATTTTTTCCATCCAAAACTATCGAGTTATTATTCAATGTCACAATACTGATTTTTTCATTGTCTTTATTGTCATCAAAAATAATAGACATGCCTGTTTTGCTAACCCAGCCTTTTTTGTCATTGTTAGCATCGGGTTTTCCTACGATATTGTCAGCCGGAATTGGATTTTTTTTAGAGCTATATAAAGACCCGATAATCACGGGTTGGCGAGGGTCCTCATTGAAAAATCCCAAGACCACTTCGTCGCCCACTTCCGGGCGTACATAAAAACCCCTCTTGTTCCCCGCGTCAGGCGAAGCCAGTCGCGCCCATAGGGAAACCGGCGGCGGTTCCTGCCCTTCCTGTGGCTGCCCGGCCAAAGCCGGGATTTTGACTTTTACCCTGAATTGCCCGTCAGGGTCTTCCGCAAAGGTGTCCACGACTCCGATTTGCAGGCCGCTAACGGGCGGTGTCAGACCCGCGGCGGGTGGCGGTGCGATATCCGGGCGGTTGGCAAACCAGTCCTCGGCAAGCCCAAACTGCAAGTCTGTCACCCAGCCCAGATCTTCGGTGACACGATGGCGTAGGCCCGTAACCATGGCCTGGCCACCGTTCGCCCCCCCAAAGTGTTTGCCCACGCCGGTTATCACAATCGTATCCAGCAGATTGATATCGGTCCTGCCGGGTACACAGATACGCCCCCGAATCAAGGCCAAACGACTGCGTGCCAGCGTACCATCACACCAAGACTTTAACTCGTCGGGTATTAACGGAGCAGGGCTGGTCAAGGCATGGTTTTTATTCTGCAAATCATCAGCCAAGGCTGCGCTGTCTAAATCGGTTGGGCAAACTTTCAAGCCTGGATTGGTAGGTTCAGTGGGATCAGTCATATTTTGATTGCTGATATCCCAACCTGTGCTGGAAACCTCAGCATATTGGCCATTGGCATTAGCCTCCATCTCAATAGAATAAACAACATCATTAACGTAATTAATAGTCTTTGGATTGTCTTTTAATTCTATAGAGTTGAAAGATATTGTTCCATTATTTACGTTGACGAGTAAGCCATTAGCCTCGGCCCTAGTCAATATGAAGTCCCAGTCGGTGCAATTGAACTGAACTATATCGTTAGAGGCTTTAACAGGAAATTCTGGGTTTCCTGAAACCAAATCATTATAAGACTCAATAATTTTATTTATAATGGTTTTCTCTGTGATAGGATTATCTGTGGTTTTTAATGAAGCTAAGCTTTTCCGGGATTGGGTCATTTTGATTGCAGAATCTTTTAACCCAATCGTCAAAACGGATTGATTGGTGTCTGCTTCCCACGCATGGCTCATCACCAACCCCCTAAAAACCAGAATATCTTGATTGCCGCCGTCTGGCCTCAGAAATATTTCAATTACTTGGCTAGGGTCAAAAAACCCGCTATCGCTAATCGGAAATTGACCGCTAGGAAGATCGCCGTCAATCAGTGTTAATGTCGCTAGAGGAATACGATTGACCTGCCTGACAATATCCACCGCCAACAAAATAGACGAGGCAGACATTTTACCCTTAGCCAAATTTCTAATGGTAATCTCAGTCATGGGGAATAAGTCTCATTTCAAGTAGGATTGCATTCTAGGTCAGCGGCGGGAAATACAGCTTTTGGCCTAGTCGCAGATTTCTAAAATTATCCAATCCATTGGCTTGTGCAACCGTTGGATAATAGCTGGAATCCCCATAAATTTGTTGGCACAACAGCGGCAAGGTGTCGCCGCTTTTGACGATACGAACATGAGTCAGGTCAGGGGAACTAAAATTATTTACCAGATTTTCGCGTTCTTTCGACATGTCACCCTTTAAGGCAATATCTAATTCGGCGGCAGTCGGTTCACCGTTACGATCAAAAAGGGTATATTTAATATCGACGCTATTCAACCTGCATGGGAATACAACGCCACCCCATATTACTTTTAAAAACAAAGGTTGATGAGTATTTCCAGTTGGTAGCCAAGTTAAGGTTAAGAATTCTTTGATTTGCTGTTTGACTGAGGATTTTATATCTAATAAGCTTGATCCATACTGGCTGTTGTTTAGAATGAGCTTCAGCTTCATTTCCTCGGGTGGATTATTAGTGTACTTAAGTTCTTGGGCACTGCGACCGATGCCTTGCGGCTTGGCATACTTAGTTGAATACTTTGTTGCAAGCGATTCAGGGTTAAACATTGCTTCAAATGTACCGGCTAAAGCACTGCGATCTTTGTCGGCATAGGCTGCGATTGTTAGTTTTATCAGGATGTTTTTACCAAACATATCACCTTTCCCCCTTAGTCTTGAGTATTTTCAATATCTGCCTGACACATTCCTCAATAATCAGCCCGATATCCGGTGCTGCCGCGGGTGCCTCGCCGGGTTTTGGGGCTTCCTGCACCACCGCCCGGATAATCAATTCGCGTATTTCCACTGGCATGGCATTAAATCCTCACACTCCACATATTTTGAAAGGCCAGTTCCATGTGATCGACCACAATGGCTTCATCGCTGGCATTGAGGTCGGAGATTTTCCATTTGACCGGGAAGGCATTACGGAACAGCCAGGCCGCAAGCGGAATGCCTACTTCCTGTCCGTGCAATATGACGAGTACATGGCATGGATTGATTTCCATGTTTCCCATGGCATCCTCAAACAATTTTGTCACAGGAGAAAACGTTTTGCCTTTAATGGCTATAGTCGGTATTAACACCAAGCCCCTCTCTAACACTAGGTTTTCATATTCCACCCGGTCCGGCAAGCGGTGAACGAATAAATTCTCCCCCCCCTCGTTGAACTTGCGCGTTGAAATACTTGAACCTATGCCAGCGATTTTTTGGAAAGATATATCCCATGGTAAAGGGTCAATTTTAGGTATGATGCCAATACTAGTAAAAAACCAAACTGAAAAGTGATTTCCCAGCGGAGGCACCTGAACAGCTACATTACGGGCAACTTGAGATTGCACCGTCGATTGATTTAAAATCGTTTCCAAGCCCATGGTTGATTGCCTTATAGGTTTTGCATTATGAATTAAAATCCACTTCCAAGTTTTTCGCGATAATATCCAGGCGTTCGATGGCAACATCTTGGCCGGAGGCTACAAAATCCGGGCCGGCAAGCTTCAATGGAATTGCACCAATGACTTTCCATGAGATTAGCTTTTTGCCTTGTGTGTCGCACAAATCAATTTGAATATCCCTAGTCGGCACTGTTAAAATTGACCACCAGCCTTTTACACTATCAAACCAATCATCCAAGTAACTTGCATTGGCAATATTTTTGATCACTCCGCGCTTTAGGGTAAGTTGCAGCGGTTTCATTTCAGCGGGTATGATCACATAACCGAAGGCGAAGCTCATACCATGTTTGTAGGTGACAGTCTTATATTCCCGGCTTAATCCGGTCACTTCTGAAAAGTTTATCGTTAGCGAACTATTTCCATCTATTATTGTCACCCTATAGTTATAAGCTGGTAGCGGATAGGTATTCTGTAAAGTTTCTGCACTGAGCGTCATCTTCTCTTGCCTATTGGATAAACTGTTTTTTTGGGGACTGTCATTTCCCGTTCGCTCTCCCCCCCTTATTTTCCTGGGAGCGATACCATCTTGGCCGCCATTTCTGAGGGCGAGACACCCTCGCTCCCAAGGGGGAGTGAACGCTTACCATTAGGCAGTAGGCTTAGGAGCAGGTTTCAGTGCTGCCATTTCAATGCTTTGAGCTAAAACCTGTAAGCTTTCTATCGCTGCATCGTTAGAATTTGCGACAAAACTAGGGGCATCTAAGCGGACGGGAAAGGCATTGCTGAGCTTCCATGAAACAACGCCCGCGCCGGTCTCATCACATAGGGTGATCGTGATGTCCCTTTTATCAACAACATTGGTTTTGATGCTATTAATCCAATCATATAAATAGGTAATCTGTGTTGAATTAATAACCCCACGATTGAAGCTTATTGGGTTTGACGAGTCCTTTTGCGCGGGCATGGTCATGCCCTGTGGCTTTTGGTCAGAATCGCCAAGACTTTGCTTGTAACTAGTGGTTTTATAGAGTATCGTCAACCCGTTCACTTGTGAAAAATTTAAGGTAATACTCTTATTGTTCGAGTCTGCAATCTGAACCCGATATTGGTAGGATGGAAGCGGGTAAGTGGACTTTATGGTAGCTGTATCTGTTGTCATGTCGATAACCTTTCAGTAGTAGGTAATAGGGTTTAGACGTATATTTGCCATCAGGATTGCTGGATTAATTGCGTAAACCGCAAAATGATAAACTCGGCCGGCCTGACCGGGGCCGCGCCCACTTCGACGATCATGCGGCCTTCCAACACATCTTGCGCCGTCATGGTTTTGCCTAAGCCCACATTGACGAAATAGGCTGAATTTTGATCGGTGCCGGCTAAGGCTCCTTGTTCCCATAAACCGTACAAATAGCTTTCGATCATTGACTGGACTTTCAGCCAAGTTACCGCGTCATTGGACTCGAACACCGCAAAGCTGGAGGCTTTTTGGCAGGATTCTTCAATGGTGATGAACAAACGGCGCACTGATATATAGCGCCAGTCGTTGTCATTGCCTGCTAGTGTGCGAGCACCCCAAACCAAGGTGCCTTGGCCGGTGAAGGCACGGATCGCGTTGATGGATTTTCCGCCGGTCGGATCAACATTGAGGTCGCCTTGATCCGTATTGCTGATTTGCACCACGGGAGCGACCACCGAAGCCAGACTGACATTGGCCGGTGCCTTCCAAACCCCCCGGCCACCGTCTACGGCAACGTAAACGCCCGCCAAGGAGGAACTCGGCGGCATGGTGACGTTTTCAGCTGCCAATAAAACCTTCACTTGGTTGTAGAGCGAGGAATTGGTCGATTTGATGGCATCCAAGCTGGGTGTGACAGTTTGCAACGCTGTGCTGGCAACGGCACTCAAGACCGTGCTGCCATCGCCATTGGCAGTGACATTGAAATTGTTGCTGGCACCCGTCCATGTTGACCATGCAGTCGCCACCGCCGAAGCGGTCGTGCTGGCCGCCGGAAGGTTGATTTTCAAGGTCCCAGGCGTTGACGTGGTGTCAAACGCGGTGCTTGTCACGGTTCCTAGGGTAATGAGTACATTAGCCGGCGTATTCGTAGACTGGCTGACCGTAATGCCATTTGCGTCGGAAGACCAAGACGAGCCACTGGTGACTTGAACGCCTGTTTCCAAGTATTGGTAATTCAAACTTGTCAACAAATAGGGATAATAGGCAGCCCCATAACACAGGTTATTTATCCCGATATTATTTCTAAAGTTGGTGATGTCTTGCGCGGGCCAGGTGTTGCTACTGGATAGGACATCCAGTATGGCGAAGCGGTCCGCGAGATTCGCGCAAAGGCTCAGCGTATCTTGGGCTAGAGCGTAATAATCTTCCAGAGACAAATTAACGGCATCGGGCAGTATGACCAGAGTTGGTTCGTCTTGCTTTGCCAATAATGACAAACCGGCTTCAAAATCCGCTTTTGCCGGCACAGTGGCTGTTGTGGTGGATGTGCCGCCCGGCGAGGTAGTCGTCGTCTTATAACCGCCGATGGAAATGATGTAACAAGTGCTGCCCCCGTTGAGGAAGTACATTTGCACGGCGTAGTACATTAAAAAATTATTGGTGGCCGCGTCGCTGCGGGTCACGTTGAGATTGCCATCGACTGAGAATGCACTGGGATTGGCTTGCCCAAAAAGATTGGTGTAATCCAGTAAGGTATTGATCCGAGCAATTGCCGGGCCGGGGCCAGTAAAGCCAGTTTGTGTGTATCCAATGAATGCAGGGACTGCCGTCGCCACTTGGACCACGGACGGGGCCAGATTGGATACCTCTTCGACATAGACGCCAGGAGTATTGTATGTAGCCATGATGTTAAGCCTTCATTTAGTTGGGGGTGTTCATGAAAGTCAAGACGTGGTACAGCGCATCGACGCTCTGTGCGGTACCCACATCGGTTTGCAGAAAATTGCGGTAACTGGGGTTGGGCAGACTATCTATCAGTACGGTGTTATTCTGGCTCCCTTGAACTTTGAGTTGAATATTCGCTATACCCGATTGCTGACAAGGGATCGCCTGGTCGGATAGAAAGCTGGCAACCTTAAACCCTGGCGATTGCAAAGCCAGTGCGCTGGCCACAGGGTCTGTCCCGGTTACTAAGGACCAGGTATATTGCGCAGGGTTGGTGTTGCTTGCGATTGAATAGGTATTGGTATCGTTCGCCAAAATCAGCAGGTAATACAGCCAGCGAACCGGCTTAGCCGCAAAAGCGATTGCCACCTGTTCGCCCGTGACTTGATTGAAGTTACGCGTAATGTCCACTTGGGCATAGACCGGGGCCGAGATTTGACTGGCATAGGTAATCTGGACATTGTTGCCTGTCGGCAATTGGGTCAAGTCGGTGAACAGCGAAAAGTCAAGGTTGCGCAAACACAGTTCAAAACTGAGCGTGTCGCTGCCATCAAAGGCGATGACTGGATTGCCGTTGGCATCCGTCTGCCTAACGATATCCAAACCATTGGCGTTGGGCTTGACCACACAGCGCTGGTTGGTGAGGAACTGTTGTGTGCCGGAGCTGGGCAGCGCGATGAAGTCCGGGCATAAACCGTCTGTATAGTAAGAATGCTGGAGTTCTATGCCTAATAACGAAGCGTAACTCATGGCTGCACCTGCACCTGCAAATCAATCGTGTTAATCGGCGCTGACGGGATGATTGATGCCGACCCGCCAAACACCACGGTTTTCACTTGATACGCAACGGAGGGCAGATAAGCACCTGCGAGCATGAGCCAGAGCGCGCTTTGGTCGGCAAGGTCGAACGTGATGATGTCGACAGCCAATTCCCCCAAACTTGCGGCCATGTCGGGCGCATTTTGCGGGTTAAAACTGCGGTGGGCTTGGAAAAACTGGATGGTTTGGGAGAGATATTCCAGGCTAGTCTGGTAATCGGTGACGGTGACGACAAACAGGACATTCAGATTGATATTCATGGTCGGGCAGCTAGGCGTGCCACGTTGCCCCATGGCCGGGTCTTTTTCAATGCGGTAGAGCAGCAGGTTGACCTTGCCCGGTTTCAGAGTGAACTGGCTGGTCGCCGGGTTGATGGCCGGAAAGTCTGCCGCCGACCCGTCCAAAGACAGGGAAGCAAAATAGCTGTTCAATTGGTTCTTCAACAGCACCAGCACATCATTGATCATCGCGTGGACTCTCCCGGCAATCATTATTAGATGTGGGATAGTCTGACGTTCGCCCCAAGGTTTGTATATCGGAAAAAATCTGATTTTTCTATCAGATTTATTTAGCCAAAAATAAATATTTTGATGAAAAAACTTATAGCTATAGGTCGGCGGGATACCGTGACGGGGACGCTTGGGGCGTGCATTGGCTGGATGCCAAGGTGCAAGGGCTTAACCACGATGACACCATCGCTTAATCGGATTACTGACCTGCACCCAAAATTTCGCGCAGCCGGTCACCCAATCGCGCAAACTCGGCTGGATTGCTTTTTTGAAGTTGCCTGACCTGCTCCTCGATAGATCGGGCCAAGGATGAAGCTTGATCTTTTTTGATATTGTCTATTTTAACTTGAATCTCTTTCAGACGACCAAGGGATTCCGCTGCCTTTGGGGACAATGGGGCTTGTTTGCCGGCAAGCTCTATAAGAACCTTGGTGAGCAAGCCCAACTGGGTTCCATAAGACGCTTCATCAAATGCCTTCTTCTCAATTTTTCCGTCGCCGGCATCTGCGTTGATGGAGTCGAAGAACCAATCCACGTTGGGTTCAATCTGTTGGGCCACACTACCACTCCACGGAAAGTAGAGTTGAGGGGCGTAAAGCCAAAGCCATGGGAACATTTGCCTTCTCCGTTAATATCTCAAATTGATGGAGCCTAGCCCACCATAAAACACCAAGGTCTTATATTGCTTGTTCATGATAATTATTCCCGAGTAAAATACTAGTTAAATCGGACTACAATATACACGCTAATATAGTATGACCACAGTAAATAAAAAACAATAGCTTCTCAGATTTACTAGTTCCCACGCTCCAGCGATCATCGTTATACACAAGTGTGGCGATACTTGTCAGTACACATGAATGTTCGACAATTCCAAGGAGCAAGTTTCACGCAAATACGCAAAGGAGCAAAGAAAATCGCTCTTCTTTGCGCCTTTGCGAGCTTTGCGTGAGACTTCTTTTTCGAGTAACGATGGTATAACCCGTATGCCACGGAATATTTCAACTCGGACGGACTTGTGTATAACGGCGAGCGCACCAGCGTGGGAATGCCTGTCCCGGCGCTCCAATGCTATATAGCGGCGGACGAAGGGGTTCCCACGCTGGAGCGTCACTGCCATTAACTTAAGCGTTTAATCGGAACCCCAAGCCCCAGCTTGGCACCAGGGTGTACCGCGCCAAGCTGGGGCTTAGCGTTCCGTCAAAGGCTGATTTCACGCTTAATGCATCTTAATTAATGGTAGTGACGCTGGATCGAGGGAAACAGAAAAGACGGCAATCTTAACCTCCGCAGCACCCCATATATTGCCAACACTCACCGCCCGTTTGGATAGAAGTCCATGTCGAATAATTCTTTTATCGAGTCCGCATAGGCTCACCCCCTAACCCCCTTTGCAAAAGGGGTTGCCATGAAAGTACGGATAACATCCCTGGGAGGGATGTTATCCGTGGGTTGCCGTATGGCATCTCATCGTCAAGGGCATCGATACGCATCGACATGAATGTTAGGGGGTTTCATGGCAATCATAACAGCACGCTTATCTCAGGATGCCCGGTGACAAGCCGTTGACGGAAGGCTTCGACCTCGGACTCGTCTTCCCTTGCGCAACGGGGGATATCGACTACGACTTCATGCAATAACGTAGCAGGCGGGGCGGACAGGAACAGCAACCGGTCGGCCAAGGTGATCGCCTCGCGCAAATCGTGGGTGACGAATAGCACGGTATGCGGTCGCTCCTGCCAGACGCGGATAAGCAACTGCCGCACCCGGCGTGCCGTGGGCGCATCAAGCGAGACAAATGGCTCGTCCATCAGCAACAGCGTCGGTTGGATGGCGAAAGCCCGCACCAAGGCGACCCGCCGGCTCATTCCCAAGGATAGCCTCTCCGGGTACTCGCCCTGCGACTGGGCCAGCCCCATCACGTCCAATAGATGATCCACTGCACTGCCGTTGTGACCGTCAGGCAAGGCCAGGTCAATGTTTTCCCGCACGGTGCGCCAAGGCAATAAACGGGGATTTTGGAACATATAGCCTATGCGCAGCATTCCGCCTACCTCGTCGGCCTTGATCGAACCCTCGAAATGCGGGTCCAGCCCGGCGATCAGATTCAGCAACGTCGTCTTGCCGCACCCGGAAGGCCCGACTAGGCAAACGAACTCCCCTCCCATCAACTCAATGCGCAGGTTTTGTATCGCCACATGCCCGACCGACCCATGCTTGGCGGGATAGGTTTTGTTGCGGATGTCAATAAGTATAGGACTCATTCCAAACGTTTTTTTAGGTTTGATGTAGGGGTTGCTTTAGCCGCCATGGGCGAATAAATTCGCCCCTACAATAATTGAAAATTGATTTGAAAAAGGAATCATCGCCGCCACCGCATCGCATGGCGGTCCAGCGGTTTCAAAATCAACAGTTCGATACACTGGATCACCGTCACAAAAGCAATGGTATAGGCCAGAATGCCGGCGACATTGAACATTTGGAAAAACAAGTGCAACTGGTAGCCCATGCCATTGCCACGCCCAAGGAGTTCGACCACTAGAATAATTTTCCAAATCAAGGCAATGCCGGTGCGCGCCGCGCCGATTAGATACGGGAACAATGGCGGCCAGATGACATGGCGCAAGGTTTTCCAGCGACCGAACTGATAAGCTTGGGCCATTTCCAGCAGATCGCGGTCCAACGCCCGCGCACCCTCCCGCACCGTCACCACCACGTTGGGCAATTTATTGGCCACCACGGCAGCAATGGCGGCAACCTCGGTCAACCCAAACCAGACATAACAAAGGACGATGGTCACCAGTGCAGGAACATTAAGGAAAATGACCAGCCAATTGTCGAAAAAGCGGTCTAGCTTTTCATGTCGGCCTAAAATAATGCCGATCAGCGATCCCAGGCTCATCGCCAACACAAAACTCACCGACAACCGTGCCAACGTCACCCCCAAATGATAGGGCAACTGGCCTGATTTGATTTCTCCATAAAGCACACTAAACACCTCTTCCGGTGTGGGCAAGGCGGGCGAATCCAGCAACACTGCCAAAACCTGCCACAGCACCAGGAAAAATAGTGACGAAAAAATAGGCTGTTGCAGGGCGGAACGCATCAACTTACCACCGGCAATTCAGCTAGTATCGCCTCTGCCAAAACCGAATATTCTGCAATAGCGACCTTGCTCAACCGGTTGATTTTTTCAACGTCAATATTTTCACTTAACGCATCGTTCAGCCGTTGCGCGTTTGCCTGTAATGACATGGCACCCATCGTACCGGCCAGACCTTTGAGGGTATGGACGATCCGCTTGGCGGTAATCCAATCGCCATCCACCAATGCCTCTCGTAAATTAGCCATTTCGACAGGATGTCTTAGCGCGAACTTGCGCAACAGTCTAATGTAACTTCCCTGCTTGCCGGCCAAGCTGACTAACCCTATTTGCGGGTTTAGGCCTGGTATGGCGGCAAGCTGTGCCATTTGGTCTTCCATGGACGGGGGTGAAGAGGAAATAGCCGGCAACACCATAGCACCTGTTTCATGGGCAGTCGATAGTTTGCCGTTCAACCAGAACAACAGCTTCTCGTACAACTCTTTCACTACAATGGGTTTGGCAACGTGACCGTTCATCCCTGACTCAATATAAAGGTCAACATCTTCGGGGAGGGCGTTCGCGGTAAGAGCCAAAATAGGCACATCAGCCCGATCTGGCATCCGTCGAATAACGCGGGTCGCTTCCAGACCATCCATTTTAGGCATTTGAATATCCATCAGAATCAGATCGTAAGTTTGCGCTGCGACCCGTTTGACGGCTTCCACCCCGTTCGATGCCACATCCACCGCCATACCGGCATTTTTGAGCAATTCAATGGCTATTTCTTGGTTAATCACATTGTCTTCAACCAGTAAAACGTGGGCATGGCCATGGTCTTGTGCCAGGCTTTGCGCTAGGCCAGCCATCGGTAGCGTCTCGTCTTGCCAGGGCGGAGCTTGCGAACCCTTGCTTAACGGTATCACGCACCAGAAGGTGCTACCGATGCCCAATGCGCTGTCAACGCCAATGCTTCCACCCATTTGTTCCACCAAGCGTTTACAAATGGCCAATCCAAGCCCGGTCCCGCCATATTTTCGAGTGCTTTGGTTGTCCGCCTGCTCGAAGAAATTGAACAAGCGTGGCTGGTCCTCGGATGAAATGCCTAAACCAGTGTCCTGCACCTCAAACCGAACCAATAAGTTTTCTTCACCCGGAGACATCCGCAACACTCTGACAGTAACTTTGCCCTTTTCCGTGAACTTTAATGCATTGCCTACTAAATTTAACAGTATTTGCCGGATTCGCATCCTGTCCCCTCTGAGAATATCGGGCAGGCCGGGGTCTATTTCACACGACAACTCCACGTTTGACGCGTCCGCCTTCTCGGCAAGCAAATTGATAACCCCCTCGATTTTTTCCCGTAGCGGAAAGTCGGCGATTTCCAACCTGAGCTTGCCCGCTTCGATTTTAGAAATGTCCAGAATATCATTGACGATGGACAATAGATGATGGGCCGCCTGGGCTATGGTTTGGATTTTCCTTTTGACGTTCCCATCCAACTCCTGCATTTGTAAAAGTTGGGCCATCCCGAGTATGCTGTTCAACGGTGTCCGTATTTCGTGGCTCATGTTTGCCAGGAACGCACCTTTGGCCCGGTTAGAAGCCTCGGCTGCCTGTGTTGTCTCGGCAAGCTTCTCCATCAACTGCTTGCGCCCGGTAATATCCCGCCAGCCGCAATAATAAAATAGCGATCCGCCAATTTTGATGGGTGTCAGGGAAACATCCACATAAAAATCGGAACCGTCCCTGCGAATGCAGTGCCAATCAAAGCGCTGGCTCCGTCCTTGACGGAGTGCATTTATAACTTCTGTGTATTTTTCGTCACTTCTGCGCCCATCATCTTGGAGTTCTGGGGAAACATCGCCAAGGGTCTGGCCAATAAACTCTTCCTTGGTCAGTCGGATCAAGTCCAAAGCCGCCTGATTACATTCGAAGAAACAGTGCTCCTTCAGCAATATTACGGGATCCGTGGAGTCTTGGAAGAGCCTTCGGAACGTTTCCTCGCGTTCCTGCAAAATAGCCTCGGCCAATTTTCGCGCATCAATGTCGGTGTGCGTACCAATCATCCGTAATGGTTTTCCATCGGGCGACCAATCCGTCACTTTTCCGCAAGTATATATCCAGCGGTATCCGCCTTGCTTGGTGAGAAGGCGAATCTCAGCCCGATAATCAGGGCTTTTTCCGACAAAATAATCTTGCAAACCCTGCATCACACCCGCCCTGTCGTCAGGATGGATCAACTTCTCCCAAGCTTCAATATTGCTTTCAATATCATCTTCCGCATAACCCAGCATGCTTTTCCATCGCTGGGAATAGAGCACCTTGCCGCTATCAACACTCCAATCCCAGACACCCATCTCGTGGCTATCCAGTGCGACATGCCAGCGCATTTCTTGTTCCATCACTAACCGATGCCGCAGATTTTGGTTGCGCCAAACCAGAAATAGAATTAGGTAACTTACAAACAAAGTGCTGGTGAAGAACGCCCCTGAGAATAAACCTAACCGGTGAATCTTGGCATAAGCTTCATTTTTGTCCATCTTAGCCACCATGATCCAAGGTGTTTCCTTGATTGGCGTCACATAGGACAATACCGGCTGCCCACGGTAGTCCGTGCCATTTTTAACAATCCCTCGATACCCCCGCAAACCCCTAGCGTCAGGCAATTCAATATTATGAAAGGGCATCCGTTTGACCATGGCTGGTATTTTTAACAGGTACAACGGGCTGATGTACTCGACATACTCGCCTTCACGACGCACTAAAATCGTTTCAGCAGTGGCATGGGGAACAGGCCATGAAGTCAACATGGGATACAGATAATCCTCCGGGTCCAATGTCAGAAACAAAGCGCCAATAGTTTGCCCTGACTGGGTAACGAGCGGGGCCATCACCCCCAATTCGATCTTTCCGTCGATATTCCTATGCAAATCGACAAATCTAGGCCTGCCGTCGCGGATTACTTCCAAGCCCAACGGGCTGTGTTCGGCCAGATTCACTGCCCCCCCCATCGTCAAAACAACTTGACCGCGGGCGTCGAACACGGCGAGGGTGTCGAAATGGCGGCTGTCGCGAATTTGCCCCAACCGGGTAAATATTGATTTTTTCAAGGCTTCATCCTTTTGCCCATTTTGCAACCACGCACCCAACATATCGGCCAAGAAACTACCTTCACTGAATATAGCGGTGTCTTGGCTTATATTTGACAACCAAAGTTCAATCTGTTGTTTTTTTTGTTCGGCTATGGTTGTCAGGCTTTGCTGCACCTCTTCCCTGATGGATTGCCTTGCCTTCAAGAAGGCATAGCCGCCTATGCCACCTAAAATCAAAACCGGCAGCAACGCAATGAAAACCCAGCCCAGGCGATGCCACTGTGATCGGATTTTTGGCGCAGATACCGCTGGCACTTGCCTTGGGGAAATTGAAGGGGAACCGTCACTCACCTGCATACCTAAGTTATTGAAACTGAACGGTGACTGTCACTCGCTTTCATACTATGGGGGACTCTGCGTTCATGTCTTCCTCTGGAAGCCTTACCGTGGCTACCACGGTGTTGCCGTTACCCTGATACTCGAGGGTGTCGAAACTCGTCGTGCGCGCCATTGCAATCCCCCTGCCATTGGGATCAAACACACGCTCAGGGTCGAAATTCAAGTAACGCTGCCAATCGAAGCCTTGGCCTTGGTCGCGGATGGTGAAAACCAAATCGATATTTCTGCGCTCAAAAACAACTTCCACTCGCTTATCCCGGTTTTCATCTAAAGCCAATCGCCTTGCGATTTCCTGACTCATCTGACCCGTATCGATTAATTCTCCTTTTTCCTGGTAGGTAATACCCAAATTGCCATGTTCCACCGCGTTGATAATCAGCTCCCGCAATCCAAGGATGGCCTTGTCGGGTTTAGGGCAGGCATGGGCGAAAAAGTCGGCCAATAGGCAACCATCTTCAATGGTTTGGAAACGGAAAACACCATTATCGAGGCATGCAAAGGGCCGTTGGGCCTGTTGCAAGCTGTCTTGCATGGCCAGATGGTCGTGGTATTGCGTTACTGCAGCCTTGACGATGCTTAACAAAACCTTGGGTTCGAAAGGTTTGATTAGATAATAGTAGGCACCGGCATTAAGCCCTTCCTGTATGCTAGCTGAATCACCCGCGGCGGTTTCCATGATAACGGGTATTTGGTCAAGCTCTGGGTTTGCCTTGATTTTGGACAACAGTTCCATGCCATCCATCCGGGGCATCAGCCTATCCAACAAAATTGCATCAAAGCCAGTGTCGTGCTCTTCCGTCAGAAACTTCCATGCTTCCTGCCCATCCTCGGCATGCCTGATGGAAAAACCACCATCAGTAAGAACCTCTTCGATGATCTCTGCGAAGATAATCTCGTCTTCCACCAATAAAATTCGATTGCCTGACATCTTTAAATTCTCCTATACAAATTTCTGCTATCATAATAGCATTATAAATTGATAGTATTGTGTGTCTACGTCGGGTGACATAACTTTAGTAAGCCTCCACCCCCTTGGAAGAGTGGGCATGTCGCCCACTGAGGGCGGCCAAGATGGACGCACTCCCAAGAAAAAGCGGGGGGAGTGTACGCTTACGAACTTGATGGGCCAGTATTTATCATTACCGTTTAACTCTCCAAATTATCCTCTGAGACACTCATACAGCCTATGCCTAACATCATTGACCGTATATTCCAGGGAGAATGCAATCAACCTGGTCAAGAAGAGTGGTTTTACCGTGCCCGTGAGGGCATCGGCGGGCCCTATCTATCCAAAGATGATGCTGCATCTGCCCTGCTTAGTTTCATCCACTTTTGCAAAGAGAATGGTTTCAGCGGCGGCAGGAACGATAACTGACCATAACTGATGTCGGGTTCGGCAAGCCATGGCGAGAATCTGAAAGATGCTGGGAATCTACGGTGGGACTTTCGACCCAGTGCATTACGGACATTTGCGCACTGCACTGGATGTGAAGGACACCCTGCGGCTATCTGATGTGCGTTTCCTACCTTGCCGCATTCCGTCCCATCGCGGTTCGCCTGGGGCAAGTCCTCAGCAACGGCTAAGGATGCTAGAATTGGCCTTGCAGAATTCGGACGCGGGGTTTTCCATTGATAGGCGTGAACTTGACAGAGAAGGCCCGTCCTACATGGTCGATACATTGGCATCCTTACGGGAAGAGAACCTTTCCCGGTCAATTTGCCTAATTTTAGGGATAGACGCGTTTGCAGCCCTCCCCTACTGGCATCGCTGGGGGGAATTGTTCAATCTGGCCAATTTCGTTGTCATGCGGCGTCCAAACTCATCGGAACCTGAATTAATGGGCGAACTTGCGGACCTTGTACTGGAAAACCGAATGGCAGACACTGGGGAATTTGCAGCCAGTCCGTTTGGCAAAATTGTATTTCTTGAAGTAACCCAGCTTGCCATTTCTGCCACTGGCATCAGAAAACTGATTGCCTGTGGCAAAAGCCCCCGCTACCTGTTGCCTGACCCCGTGCTTGAGATGATTCAGTCGCAGGGGCTTTACCGTATCCCGAGTTAGGCCAATCCCGAACGGGGCCTTCAGTTTGGGTTCAACAGACGTTGCTGTCGCCAGCCCGGCGCACGGACTTCAAACAGGTGCGCGTCCGGTTTTGTCAAGGCCAATTCCAGCGCGGCGGCGGCGCGCTGGCGCTGGAAACCCTCCCGCAAGACCTTGATGCACTGGGCTTCTGAGATGGGCGCACCCACCAGATAGCGGATACCGGGATGGAAGCGGTTTTTCTTGTCTGCCCACCAGGCCTGCATTTTCTTGCGGTCGGGCCAAGGCAAGTTTTCGTCCTGATCCATGGCGACGTTTTCGTCTTGCGGATTCTCAGTCGGCCCGGACTCGAACCCTTCGGGCTGGTCGCCATCTAAACCCTCGTTGGCGATGTCCGCACCGGTAATCAGGCTGAACGACTCGACCGCCAGCCGCGCTAGTTCCGGTTTATCCATCTGTTTAATTAGCCAGGGAGCATAAAGGGGATCGCCCACCATCCCAACACCGGCGATCAAGTCCCGCTGCCGTTCGGGAGATTGTGACCAGCCCTTCAACCAGGCATGGGAACTTGCCACCGGCATCGCCCGCACTAGCATGGGCAAGGCACGCCGGTAGAATTCCGTACCGGCCACCAAGAAGGTCTTGAGCACATCCAAGGATTCCCCCCGGTCGCCCAGCAAAACCGCAGCCCATGCCGCCCAGAAGCGGATGGAAGCGGTTTCGGAATGGAAGCAATCTTGAATCGGGTGCAGCAAATCTCTGCACTTCAGTTCCCCTGCCGCCCGCAACGCGGGGATTCGAAGCGACAACCGTGCTTCCATGTCGCAAACACACTTTTCCAGAATGGCTCCAGGATTTGCCCGGTGTAGCGCAAGGGCGGCGATGCCGATGCGCCGGTTGAAGCTTGAACTCGAAGCCAAAAGCTGCTTCACCGTCCCGACCAGCCGGGACGGACCGACCCAGCCGAAGGCCGAAACCAAAGCCTTGGCCGCATCCTCCGAAGCCTCTGCAATGGCCATGAACTTAGCCAGCTTTGCCGGGTCTTGATTGTCCAAAGCCAATAGACCCGCTGCAAATACCTCCTCGGACTCGCCGCTTTCCAGTGCCAGTTCGCACTGACGCCAGCCTTCATCCCCCGCAACCCGTCCAGATGGGCCTACACGCGCTTGTCCAATTTGACATGACTAGGGCTTCTAATCTAAAGTGCGGCGCATGCACGGCATGGCGGCGTAGAACCCACAGGAAAGCGGCTTCTGCGCCGAGTTGCTCGATAATCGCGGGAATGTGGGGGGGGGGGACATTGTTACCAATCTTCTCGATAAGATTGGCGAATTCGGTTATTT
>Ga0007801_10000163_pt1 | contig 20407 bp, 24 predicted proteins | sample CryBogmetaGMA2M_FD_60372 | JGI IMG/M metagenome (GOLD analysis project Ga0007801, IMG submission 60372) | Freshwater microbial communities from Crystal Bog, Wisconsin, USA - MA2M | ecosystem: Environmental > Aquatic > Freshwater > Lake | place: Crystal Bog, Wisconsin, USA | collected 2009-07-06
TGTGCTGGATCGCATCATGGCGGCCCTTTACCTTGACGGACACCCCGACATCCGCACGAAAGCAGCCTTTGATCTGCGCTTGGAGCAAGGCAAAAGCGAAATGGTCCCCATCGGCAACGACAATGCCAAGTTGTCTGACGAGATACTGACCCTGTACGCCGAGGTGTCAAAGAAACTCAAAATCCGCACCGATCCGGCCGCGGTTGATATGCGCGGTCAAATGGATTTATTGGTGTATTCAGGTTTTATTGCCACCACGCCCTACCCGGCCTTGAAGCAAATCCCCCGTTACCTCAAGGCCATGCTCTACCGACTCGATAAATCGGCACTAGACACTAATCGCGATGCTAAATTGCTAGCCGAGTTGAACCCATTCTGGAAAAAGTATTGGGACCGGGTGAAGCTAGGCAAAGATAAAACCACGCCAGAGCGGGACGATTTCCGCTGGATGCTGGAAGAGTTTAGGGTGTCCCTGTTCGCCCAACCGCTGAAAACCCAGTATCCGGTATCGGCAAAACGGCTGGATGAGGCTTGGGGGAAGAAGCTGAAGGGTCTATAGTCTTTATCGGTACACGATTGGCCTAGCGTGCGATACAAGGAGTCCGATAAAAAAATAAAGGGGTCCACAGGAACCCCTAGGCTTTAATGACTCCGACTTTTAAGCCGAAGAGGCTATGATAGCAAAGATTATGCACGAGGAACACCGATGCGGACAATGATTTTTGTGGACTATTGGAATACGAAGCCAGACGGTTTTTTAAACCCCGTCAGCACCGTTTGAACAAAGCCGCGTCGCACAAAACGTAAGCAACGGGGTTGCAAACCTAATCGCGCACAGGAGGGGTCTGGTCGCGGGCTAAAGCCCCGCTCCTACCAAACAAGATCACTCGGACGGCAAGGCTTTCTGCCCATTCATATTTTGCATGAATGAATTTGCCCGGTCAATGGACCGCTCCATGGCTGTTATCAAGCCCGACACGCCGCTAGTCAAGGTGGTTAATTCGCTTTCCAAATGAGCGATGGCTTGGGCGTTGAGGTTGTGCTTCAAGAACAAAACCTGGTCTTGGAAAACCCCAAGCACCGGGCCGATTTTGCTTTCCGCGCGCCGCATTGCGGAAAGCAGTTGGCCATACATCTGCTGGGTTTGTTTTAGTTTTAACCGGCTGGTGTTGCGCAAGCTGCGATTGCTGTATTGCTCCAGTTCGTCTTCCCATTCGGCGAATAGAGCCTCGGCCACTTCCTGAACGGCATCAATACGGTCGGAAACCGCTGATGCCCTCGATTTACTGTAATCAAACTCGACCTTGAGTTGGCGATAGACATCTTCCAGAGGGCCACCGTCGAACTCAATGAGCGCACTGAATTTTTCAAGTGCGTTTTGGAATTGTGACTTGGCATCCTCCAGCCCGTCGCGGGCATCTGCCACCCGCGATACGAGGATATCTCTCTTGTGGTGGCCTGCTGATTCGATGGCACGGAAATAAAAGCGCTGGAACCTAGCGCTCAACATTCGGACAAGCGGGGCGAGCAAACCGAGGGAATTGTCTTGCTTAGAAAATTGCTTGGGCATGGCGATAGAAAATGGATGGGGTCAAGCCTAGTATTCTACGCGAAGTCTATGGAGTCTGAAGAGCCATTCTGTTCAATTAGGTTATAATGCGCTGTTAAAGATGGCAATTGCAATGCAAGGTCGCGGACTGCGGTTGAATTGCCCCCGATTCATGAACGGAGATTTGATTAGTGAAGAAAACATATTTCGGCACCGATGGTGTTAGAGGGAAGGTTGGTGAGTACCCCATAACCCCAGATTTTATGTTGAAACTGGGATGGGCAGCAGGCAAGGTTTTTGCCCAGGCAGGTTCACAGCATAATGTCGTGATTGGAAAAGATACACGCATATCCGGTTACATGTTTGAGTCCGCACTGGAAGCGGGACTGTCTGCAGCCGGTGTGAACACGCAATTGTTAGGCCCCATGCCGACACCGGCTATCGCCTACCTTACCCGGACCTTCCGCGCCCGTGCGGGCATCGTCATCAGCGCCTCCCACAATCCCTATTATGACAACGGGATCAAGTTTTTTTCGCAAGACGGCCTGAAACTCCCCGATGAAATCGAGTTTAAAATTGAAGGGCAACTCGACCTGCCGATGACGACAGTGGAATCTTCCCGCCTTGGCAAAGCCACTCGGATCGAAGATGCTGCTGGCCGGTATATTGAATTTTGCAAATCCACCATTCCATCAGCCATAGATTTCAATGGATATAAAGTAGTTGTGGATTGTGCCAATGGGTCAACCTACCATGTAGCCCCACCGGTTTTCCGTGAATTGGGGGCCGAGGTCGTCAAAATCGGGGTGGAACCCAATGGCTTGAACATCAATGAAGGAGTGGGTGCCACACAGCCGGAAAAGTTACAGCAGACTGTGTTAGCCGAACGGGCTAATTTTGGCATCGCGCTGGATGGTGATGGAGACCGGTTAATCATGGTTGATGAGCAAGGCACCATTGTTGATGGCGATGAACTTGTCTACATTATTGCCCGTTCCAGGCTGCATGTGGGTCAATTACGCGGCCCCGTTGTGGGAACGCTGATGAGCAATCTGGGGATGGAACGCGCTTTGGAGGATTTGGGGATAGTGCTAAAGCGGGCCGCCGTAGGCGACCGATATGTCATGGAAATGATGCAGCAGTTCGATAGCGTGTTGGGTGGCGAAAGTTCCGGCCATATAATTTGCAGGGATCGTACCAGCACGGGTGACGGCATCATTGCCGCTCTCCAGGTCATGACAGAAATGAAGCAGACAGGCAAAACCTTGAGCGAACTAAAGCAAGGCATGGAAAAATATCCACAAAAACTGCTTAATGTTAAGATTCGGGAAAAGGTCAATATTAATGAAATCCCATCAATCGTTGCCGCCAAAGAAGATGCCGAGCGGGAGTTGGGGAAGACCGGTCGGGTGTTGTTGCGATCTTCCGGCACCGAGCCGTTAATCCGTGTAATGGTGGAAGGAAGGGATGCCGGCCAAGTGGAATGCCTTGCACAACGGTTGGCAGATGTGGTGGCCGAAGCCCTTTCCGCTTAACTGCCGTATTGATTAGGCGTTGATGTTACGCGCGTTGGTGGGTAGCGATTACTACTAGACGAAAACCGTAGGTCAAGGATGCGCCGAACATCAGTTATTTATAAAAAATTTGGCGGGGATTAATCCGATGCGAATTCTACATACTATGTTGAGGGTGGGCGATCTTGACCGGTCCATCGCTTTTTATACCGAAGTTCTCGGCATGAGGTTGCTAAGCCGGAATGACTATCCTGACGGTAAGTTCACTTTGGCTTTTGTCGGATACCAAGACGAGAAAGACGGTGCTGTGATTGAGCTTACCCACAACTGGGGTGTGGACAGTTACGCGTTGGGAACGGGCTTTGGCCATGTCGCCCTGGAAGTTGATGATGCGTACAAAGCCTGCGAACTAGTCAAGGGCAGGGGCGGAAAAGTGACTAGGGAGGCTGGACCGATGATGCATGGAACCACTGTCATTGCCTTTGTGGAAGACCCCGACGGTTATAAAATCGAATTTATCCAGACTGGGAGTTAAGTCATGTTAAAAGAGTTGAGAGTCTTGTTGCTTGTTTTTGCTTCTGCGATTATTGCCACTGGTTGTGCGACCTATGGTGGTTACCAGCCGACCATCGATACTTACAATGATCCTAATATCGGTCGAATCGAACAAGACAAGGCAGAGTGCGACGTCCTTGCCAAGCAAGCTGGAAGTGTTGGCACTAATACGTTGAAAGGGGCTGGGGTGGGGGCGCTAATCGGTGCTGCTGGTGGGGCCGCGCTGGGTGCTGTGATAGGCAATCCAGCGACAGGTGCGGCGGCAGGTGCGGCCATAGGCGGCATCGGTGGCGGTGCCAGCCAAGGCATCAGTGGCGACAAAGATTACAAACAGGCATTTAACAATTGCATGCGCAATCGTGGGCATAACGTAATCAACTAATGTCCCTGATGTTACGTACCGAACCATTTGCTTTTGGCGCATTGCTCACTTTAGCAAAGGGTTGTCTATCTACGACGATTCATTTTGGAGTGTCAAGGCTTGCCTTGACAGGCAAAGCGAGCTTTGCAACTCCATCAAGATAGGGTGCTGTGGAAGTATGTTATTCGCTATGCAATCTCTAGCCCACGCCTTTAAAGCCAGTGTAAGGCAATATGCTGATCGTATAGCAGTGATTTCGGGCAATCATCGATTGGATTATCAAACCTTGGACAGGCAATCCGATGCCTTTGCTTCCGTGTTGGCTAAAATGGACGTGTCCACTGGGGACCGGATCGGGCTGTATTGCATGAACAGCCCATTTTTCGTCATCGCCTACTTAGGCATAATCAAGGCCGGTGCGACAGTAGTCCCCATCAACCTGCTCATTAACACTAACGAAATGGCTTTCATTTTGACAGATGCTGATGCCAAGGGCTTAGTCCATCATGCGGTGTTTGCCGAACAGGCTGAGCAGTTGAAAAATTCAGTCGCTAGTCTTGCTTTCACATTGAGTATGGGTGGGGATGGAAAGGGGGCTTTGCTGTGGGAGGAGTTATTAGAAAACGATGAATCGCAAATAATAGCATGGCGTTCGCAAGAAGACCTTGCCGTCATCCTCTATACCTCCGGCACTACTGGCAACCCCAAGGGTGCCATGCTGACCCATGGCAACCTGCTCGCCAATGTATCCAGTGTTCAACAGGCAATGCACTGGCGACCGGGGGGCGATACCGTGCTGGTTGTATTGCCCATGTTCCATGCTTTTGCAGGCACCGTAGGGCTGCTAACACCCTTGCTTTATGGCTGCGCCATCGTGCCTTTGCCACGCTTTGAACCAGAACTGGTCGCCAAAACCATCTACGATACCGGTTCGACCATCTTCCTAGGTGTCCCTAGCATGTACACCGTGCTGTTGCGGCTCAAACCTGAACGGGCAGAATGGCTGGAATCTTTGCGCTTCTGCATTTCCGGCGGTGCGGCATTGCCGGTTGAAATATTGCGCCGCTTTGAGGCGCAGTTCGGCAAGAAAATCTACGAGGGCGACGGACCCACCGAATGTGGGCCTGTGACGTGCGTCAACCCAGTCGGCGGTTTGAGCAAGCCGGGAACGGTGGGCTTGCCGATACCCGACGTGGAAATGCGCATCATTGGCGAAGAAGGAGTGACACCCCTCCCCATCGGTGAAGTAGGGGAAATTGCCGTGCGCGGGCCGAATGTGATGAAAGGCTATTGGAACCAGCCCGAGGCGACTGCCGAAGCATTCCGCGACGGTTGGTTTCTGACTGGCGACTTGGGCACGGAAGACGAAGACGGATATTTTTCAATTGTGGACCGTAAAAAGGACATGGTCATCGTCAACGGCATGAATGTCTATCCACGCATGATCGAGGAAACCCTATACCGTTTCGCGCCCATCAATGAAGCGGCGGTGGTGGGAGAACCCAACGATTTGCACGGCGAAATTCCGGTTGCTTATGTTTCTTTGGTTGCCGGTGCCCAGTCATCGGAAGCCGACATCCGCGCTTGGTGTCGCGAAAACTTAGGCCGGCATCAAGTTCCCCGCAAAATTCACATCCTACCTGAATTACCCAAAAACGCCACCGGCAAAATCCTCAAACGGGAATTGCGCAAGCAAGGGGAGCTTGAGCGAGGGGTCAGGGATTTGTAGCCAAGTATTGCTGCTGCGGCATAACAGGTATCTAACGCCCGAGCTAAAGGGCGCGGGCGGACTAAACTAGGGGAAACAGGCCAAAGCGTAACCCCCCGGGTTCGGCTGCGAACCAGAAAAGAGCGGCACTAGCTCTTTGTTTTCGCTCTTTCAGCCTTAAACCACCTACAAGTGACGAGTTGTAAGGCGGATACAGGGATTGTGATCCGCCGAATGCTGGCGACCGACCCATAACATTCGGCGGAACCCGTCCATGGTTCCGCCCTTGGACCTCGGCGCGATGGGGTTAGCACAAAGCCCCTACCGGATGGCCGAGACTGCCCTTGGCTGGCTCGGTGCGCGTAGCGCATAGCACCCGCCCGCCGGTTGTCGGGTTCGCCTAGCGGTCGGTGTGTGCCATATCAAGAAAACAGAATCGCATTGACAAAGTCCATATTTTCCGTAAAATACGGATATTCTATATTAGAGGTGTATAATGGTAGAAGTTTCCGCAACTGAATTCGTCAAGAATTTTGGACAATACAAAGAGCGAGTGCAGCGAGAGATCATAGCGGTTACGAGTCATGGGCGGACGAGCGGATATTTCCTCTCAGAACATGAATATCGTGAATATCTGTTTCTCAAAGCGCATACACGACACGCTTACCATATAAGCGAACTGTCCGAAGAAACTATTGCCGCGATTGCCAAAGCAGAAATGAATCCTTCTCATGACTCCCTAAATGCCTTGATGGATTAGAAAAGGGGCGACATGGCGCTACCGGAACCGGAAAACGGGCTTGTGATTTCCTATTCTTATTTATGGCGGAATGAATACGAAGCGGGAAAAATAGAGGGGGTAAAAAATAGACCATGCGCCATTATTCTTGTTGTCAAAAACGATGATGAAAACCAGACAGTAACGGTAGCTCCGATAACTCATACACCCCCTAGCAATCCGTCTGTCGCCATTGAGATTCCAACAAAGGTGAAACACTATTTAGGTTTGGACGGTGAACGATCATGGATTATTCTGAACGACTTTAACGAATTCTTATGGCCGGGATATGACCTACGGCCTATATCCGGCAAAACTGGCAAATATGATTACGGCTTCTTGCCTCCTGCCTTGTTCACACAGGTTACAAGCAAGATTATTGAACTCCGTCAAAAAGGCTTGAGGATCAGTTTTCGTGACTAGCGAGCAGCCTGGGTTTTAATACGTCGGCGCGATGGGGTTAAGCACCCGTGCGGATGGGATTTGATAGCCCGTAAGGGCGCAATAGCGGCTTGCCGCGTAGTGTGCCGTATGTGGATGATCCGCCCATTCGGCGCAATACGCTTCGCTATTGCGCCCTTGGACCTGCCTTTGCACAAAACGTTACGGACGGGATTACAAATCCTGTCCGGCGGAGTGTAGGGCGGATACAGGGATGTGATCCGCCGAATGCTGGCGACCGACCCACAACATTCGGCGGAACCCGTCCATGGTTCCGCCCTTGGACCTGCTGCGCTGGGGGAGGTAGCCTGGTTGCAAGGCTTTTGCTCTTTGATCACATTTCCGGTCCAATACGGCCGGCAATTATTCTGCCATTTTGATGTATTTCTTGTTGGCGATCTAACATGGCTTTTGTACGTTTCCGCCAAAATTCCAATTGCTCTTGTAGCGACATGCCTGTTAATAATTGCTCCACATACTCGGCGCCTCGTCGTTTTAAAAGGACACATTCAGGTTCACGAATCATCGCCATAACTTATAACCTCTAATGGAGAATACAGCGTTTTCTATGTCTATCAGTTACTTGATAAATAATTTCATGTTATGCGTAGGAGTTGGCCATGCCCGCGAATGATTGGACCCTCAGCAATTGTGGGCAGTTTATCGCTGGCATGGCCCAATCTACAATACTACAAAGTAACTCATTTGTATTAAAAACGCTGTAAAATCATGAAAAAACTACTCCTTTCAATCTTGGCTCTTTTCCTCTTGGTGGAAGAGTGGCTTTGGGACATGCTCACGGCACTCGGCAGGCGTTTGGTCGTCTGGCTGCATCTGGCGGTTTTTGAGCACTGGCTGTCCAAGGCCACCCCCAAAGTCGCCATGACGGCACTGCTGTTGCCCGTCCTTCTGATTCTGCCGGTCAAGATTGTCGGCTTGATGTTGTTCGCCCATGGGCGGATCGTCCAAGGCATCGCCCTGCTGATTGCCGCCAAGCTTTTTGCTACCTTGCTAATTTCGCGCATGTTCGCCATCACGCGGCCCCAGCTTTTAACTTTCGCCTGGTTCTCCCGCTTGTATTCGACCGTCACCCGCTGGCTCAACTGGGCGCATGGGCGTATTCGTGCCACTTGGGTTTACCAACAGGCAACCCGTCTTAAGCAAGCGGCCAAGGCCAAGCTGGCAGCATGGTTACAGGATGGCAGGACAGATGGCTAGATGCGGAATTAGGCTGCGTTATCCAGTCAAAACAATAATCAGTCATGACGACGGATCGGTAGTGGATGGCTGCATGATTGGGGATGCCGAAACGCTGGCCGAGGCCATTCTTATGGCTGAGCAAAACGGATTTCATGTCCGGGATGTAAGTGATGGCGGGAATTGTAGGTTGGCTCAAGACGGCGGAGATTCAGAGCTTTATTTCGTTGTGACTATTTATCCTTGAACAGCCCGGATGGAACTGGTCGCCGCGCAATCCGGGTAACAAGGCTCGTACAAACCGGATTCCGGCCAAGGGGCGATCAGCCTATCGCCCCTACCCCATCCTTGCACTGCTCTCCAGCTTCATCAAGTTGGAACTTGGGGACCAGCGCAAGGGGAGTGGGAGATTTACTGAATGTCCGGTTTAGCTTGGTTCGTGTTCAGTCCACTTAGGCCACCACATCGGTCTGGGCAACCACATCTGCATCAGTGAGGTGAATATCATCACAGTGGATGCCACGCTATAACCGAATCCGCCGATCATCGTGAACCAGGCAAATACCGGGTAGTATTTGGTCAGCCACCATGACATCACGTCAACTAGCAAGAACACAAAAGGCGTGGCAACGAGGATGATTTTCCAGCGCAAATCATACTCTGCCATGCCGAATATCCAGCCTACAAACAGGAAGATAAAGCTAATGCCGAAGAGATGAATATGGGACACCCTCGTCAATGTGGCGACGCTGGCCCCCTGGTCCACTTCGGCAACTTTCTTCACATTACTAAGCTTGGTGAAATCGGGTATGGTGGCCTCCGTGTTATGGCATGAATCGCAATGTTTTTGGAACAAGGGTTCTATTTTCGACTTCCATTCCCTCTCCGGCGCTTCGTCGCGTGCCCACTGTATCAACTCAAAACGCACCTCGTCTGGGGCCATGGCTTTCATCGCACCATTGAGCATGGATTCCAGTTTGGAGCCAGACCGGTTGCCGTAGTAACTGTAAACGATGTCATTAACAGACACGCCGGGTTTGCCATCGGCCTGACCATGGGTCAGCATGATTTGCGCACCGGCCATCATCAAACCCACGCCGATTACCAGCAGAAAGCCAGTGAACAGGACTTTATAGGTCAACGATAAACGGGCAAGTGTGTTGCTGGGTTTTATGTCAATCATGGTGTCATCCTGGTTTAGTCTGGGTGAAGAGGGCATGAATTTCCAAAACGGTTGGCGGCTGTTCGAGGCCGTGCATGGCTTGCGGCAACGCGGCCAAAAGGCAAAGGCAAAGACTGCCGTAGCCACTAACAAAGTCAATAAATTATCCATGGCAGACTCCTGAGTGTTGGTTATTTAAATAGCAGCAAACCCTTATCCCACATCAAAGGTGCTTCGTAGCCCAGCAAGTTGACGACGGTGGCCGCCAGATTGCTCAAACCGCGCTGATCCAGTTCCGCCAAATTGAAGGAGTCTTTCCAGCGCTTGGAGTAAAAAATGCATGGGACCGGGTTGAGCGTATGTGAAGTTTTCGCGCTAAATTCGCCATCCGCCTTCTTTTTGGGCTGGCCGGTCTTGGCGTTGATTTCATACATCTCATCGGCGTTGCCATGGTCGGCAGTGATGATTGCCACGCCCTTGAGCGCGTCGATCACCGGCAATAAACGGCCTAAGGCCAAGTCCACCGCTTCCACGGCACTGATGGTTGCCTGATAATTGCCGGTATGTCCAACCATGTCGCCATTGGCGTAATTCACCCGCAAGGCCCTGTATTTGCCGGTCTGCAATTGGCGGATCAATTCGTCGGTAATCTCCGCCGATTTCATCCAGGGCCGTTGCTCGAACGGGATGATGTCTGAGGGTACCTCGATGTAGGTTTCCAACTTGTCGTCGAATTTGCCGCTACGGTTGCCGTTCCAGAAATACGTCACATGACCGTATTTTTGGGTTTCGGAAATCGCCAGTTGCGGTATGCCTGCGTCCGCTAGGTATTCGCCCATGGTGTCCCTGATCTTGGGCGGAACGACCAAGAATCGCTTAGGAATTTTCAAGTCGCCATCGTATTGCAACATGCCCGCGTAAGTGACTTTAGGGTAACGGACCCGGTCAAATGGCTTGAAGTCCTCTTCCTCAAATGCGCGGGATATTTCAATGCCCCGGTCCCCCCGGAAGTTGAAGAACACGACGCTATCGTTGTCGAGGATAGCTCCCACTGGCTGGCCGTTTTCGACAATGACGAAAGGCGGCAAATCCTGGTCTATGATGACGTTGGGCGATTCGCCGCGTGTCGCCCTGATGGCCTCGGCGGAGGAGTGGAAATGAGGGCCTAAGCCTAGCACATGAGTTTTCCAGCCCTTTTCGACCATGCCCCAATCCGCTTCGTAACGGTCCATGGTGATGTTCATCCGGCCCCCGCCGCTGGCAATCCGCACATCAAAGCCGGGTTCACGAAGTTGGGTCAGGAAAGCCTCGAATGGCTCGACATAATCCAATGCGGAAGTCTCCGGCACATCCCGCCCGTCCAGTAAAATATGCACTCGCACCCGCTTGATATGCTCTTGCTTTGCACGGACTATCAAGGCTTTCAAGTGGTCGATATGGGAATGGACATTACCATCCGAAAACAGCCCTAAGAAATGCAGGGTTGAAGAGTGGGCGGTCACATTGGCAATGACTTCCTGCCACGCTTGGGCCTCATACATCGCCCCGGTGGCAATCGCATCGTTGACCAAGGACGCGCCTTGGTTGTAAACCTGTCCGGCACCGATGGCATTGTGGCCGACTTCGGAGTTGCCCATGTCCTCGTTGCTAGGCATGCCGACGAATTTTCCGTGGGCTTTCAGCAAGGTGTGCGGGTATTGCGCGAAAAGCCGGTCAAGGGTGGGCGTGTAGGCATTGTAAATCGCGTTGCCCTCGTGGTTTGGCGTGTAGCCAAAACCATCCAGCACGATAGTCACCACGGGGCCTTCCACGCCGGGGAAAGTTGAGAGTTTTTTTAACATTAGGCTTCGTTCGGGGTAAAAATTAAGAGGATTGAGAATCAGATATACAGGCAATTGCCAGGGAGGGAAAGTGAAACCGGTTAAACAATGCTTATGCGAACGGCGATGGAACTTGAACCACAGCCGCAGGGGTGTAAAGAAATTTTTATAACAGATTGATATTTATTATATTCTACCAATCAAGAGGCAAGGAACTGATTTGATGTTGTTAGGTTTAATGTTAGGAAAATGATCATTTCCTTCCCTTTCATTTTGTCTACGGTAATCCAATGTCGGCAAAGTCGAGATGAAATCTCCTGCTTTCTTTTCCGCCACACGCAATTCATAAAGTTTTTGCAGATTCATCCAGAATTCAGCACTAGTTCAAAAAAAATGCCCTAACCGTAAAGCGGTGTCACCAGTAATTGCTAGTTGTCCGGTTCGGCAATCTGCCAGCCAAGCTGGGGCTTGGCGTTCCGTCAAGGGCTGATTTCACGCTTAATGCATGTTAACTTAATGGCAGTGAAGCTGGAGCTTGGGAACCAGCAATAACTCTTCATTTCGGCAGGGATGAAATGACGGCGTTTTTGGCCTGATTTGGTGGGCTACAGCCTAATATAAACGCCCTATCGCTCAACGCCCCTGATAAAGCCTATCCACCCATTCTTTAAACCAACGCGGGCGCTTGAGAACCACATACAGCAGCACAAAACCCAACACAGGGAATGGCAAAAATTCCAAAATCATGAAAAAACTGATCCATAATAGGCAGGTCGTTTTCGCGCTCATGGGTAGTCATCACCGTTATGATCATCAATTCTCATTTTGAACGGGCTACTTGCCGATTTTAAAAAAACACGGTAGCTAAACTTTATTCCTCAACGCCTCCTCCGCCCTGCCGTGGATCCCGCCGAAGCTGCCATTGCTCATGAACACCACATGGTCGCCGGGACGGGCTTCCTCGGCCAGTTTGGTTACGATTTCATCCAACGACGGATAGACTTCAATGCCTGGCGATGCGCGAAGTTCCCAGCCTTGCTCCGGTGTCTGGTAAATGAGTGCCTTGTCCGCCGCCTTCAGCGAGCCGGCCAAGGTTCCGGCATGCACCCCAAGGCGCATGGTGTTCGAGCGGGGTTCCAAAACGGCGATGATACGCGCCTCGCCAACCCGCGCCCGCAAACCCTCCAAGGTCGTCGAAATGGCAGTGGGGTGGTGGGCAAAGTCGTCGTAAAGGGTAATGCCGTTGACATTGGCAAGCACCTCCATCCGGCGCTTCACATTCTTAAACTGGCTTAAATACGCGGCGGCTTTTTCCGGTTCCACGCCGGCATGGCAGGCGGCGGCGATGGCGGCAAGCCCATTGCGTACATTGTGCAGGCCGCTCAATTCCCAGCTAACCGTCCCCCGCACCCCATGGCCTTTGCTCACCTCGAACTCACCCCCGTCGGGCCGTATCAAGCGGGCTTGCCAGTAAGAACTCGCCTCACCATCCAAAGCAGTGGTTTCCAGCCGGGTCCAACAGCCCATGCGGAGGGTTTCGGCAATATTTTCATCCACCGCCGGCGCGATGATCAGCCCATTGCCCGGAACAGTCCTGACAAAATGATTGAACTGGCACTGGATCGCAGCCAAATTGGGGAAGATGTCGGCATGGTCATATTCAAGATTGTTCAGGATGGCGGTGCGAGGAAAGTAATGGATGAATTTGGAGCGCTTGTCAAAAAACGCCGTGTCATACTCATCGGCCTCGATGACAAAATACGGCGATTGGCCCAGCCGGGCAGAGGTGTCAAAATTTAATGGAATCCCGCCGATCAGAAATCCCGGGTTGACCCCCTCGCACTCCAGAATCCACGCCAACATACTGGTGGTAGTGGTTTTGCCGTGGGTTCCGGCCACTGCAAGCACCCAGCGGTCTTTCAGCACCGCCTCATACAGCCATCGTGGGCCGGAGGTGTAAGGCAAGCCTTGGTTTAAGGCTGCTTCCACTTCCAAGTTGCCACGCGACAGTGCGTTGCCTATCACCACCAAGTCCGGGCGTGGTTCCAAGTTGGCTGCATCGTACCCTTTGTACAGTACGATGCCATGCTGCTCTAATTGGGTGCTCATAGGCGGGTAAACATTATGGTCAGAGCCTGTGACTTTGTGCCCCAATTCACGGGCCATCAAGGCCAAGCCACCCATGAAAGTACCGCAAATCCCCAAAATATGTATATGCACTTTAGTTACCTTATTGTTTGTATATTGAAAAAATAATATTTCCTTTAATCACGCCCGACGATTGGCTAAACACAGATAACCGTTCACCCCCCTGCCTTTTCCTGAGAGCGAGGCCATCTTGGCCGCAAATCTGGCGGGCAGTATGCCCGCGTTCCCAAGGGGAGTGAACGGTTACAAACATAGCCTTGCCAGCACACTAGGGATTAAACTATCAGCGAATCGCCAACTTTAAAAGAACCCAGACTAACGGCATTAATATGAAGCATCAAATCGAAATCGACGCCATCACCAACTACCTAGAGTCCCAATCCGTGCCGGAACAAGATCGTTATGTTTTCACTTACACCATCACCATTCGCAACACCGGCGCCATTCCTGCCCGTCTATTGGCTCGGCACTGGGTCATCACCGATGCCAATGGCAAGGTCCAAGAAGTGCGCGGCGAGGGCGTTGTGGGCGAGAAACCCCATCTTTCACCTGGCGACAGCTTTCGCTACACCAGCGCAGCCATGATCGAAACACCAGTGGGCGTGATGCATGGCGAATATCTGCTGATTAACGACGAGGGAGAAGCTTTCGATGCCGAGATTCCCTCGTTCACTCTCGCCGTCCCGCGCGTTTTACATTAAGCCGCCATGGCCGAATATGCCATAGGCGATGTTCAGGGTTGCTTCGGTGAGCTTCGCCTGTTACTCAACAAAATCGGCTTCGACCCCCGGCACGACCGTGTCTATTTTGTAGGTGATATCGTCAACCGGGGGCCGCAATCTTTGGAAACACTGCGTTTCATAAAAAACATGGGCGAATCGGCGGTTACTGTACTCGGCAACCACGATTTGCACCTGCTGTCCGTTGCCTACGGTGCGTCTAGAACCAAGCGCCGCGATACATTCGGCGATATTCTCGGTGCACCAGACCGGGACGGACTGCTGGACTGGCTACGCATGCGGCCATTATTGCATCTAACAAGCGAATTTTACCTGATTCATGCGGGACTGCCGCCACAGTGGGACATGGAAACTGCCGCCCGTTGTGCGCGAGAAGTTGAAACTGTGTTGCGGGGGGACGCGGCAGGGGAGTTTTTCCAGATAATGTACGGCGACAAACCGGATAGATGGTCGGAAAAACTGGAAGGTTGGCCCCGGCTGCGTTTCATCACCAACTGCTTCACCCGTCTTCGCTACTGTGACCGTAACGGTGTGCTGGACATGAAGGAAAAGGGCGCACCCGGATCACAAGAGTCGCCTCATTTGATGCCGTGGTTCAAGGTACAAGGGCGTGCCAGCGAGTCAGCCAAAATCATTTTTGGGCACTGGTCCACTCTCGGATACCACGTGGAACAAAATTGTCACTGCCTGGACACCGGTTGCCTATGGGGAGGTAAACTGACCGCCATGCGTTTGGACGGTGACAATGGAGTGTTCAGTGTCGGTAGCATCAACGGGCCGCATCAGTTGCCTGCAGATTAAATATTAACTGATGTTACGCAGCGCGGTAATGTGCAATCTGTGGGCGGGAAGTTACCGTCCATCTCTCGATTACGCCATGCCGGCCGGATGACGGGGTTCTAGCTAAAATGAGAATTGCTGAGCTATATCACCCATCACTTTCGCTTTTACGTTGCGTCGTTGCGAGACCTTCTTTTGCCTTTCGCAATTTCGCAATGCAGAGTCATTGACACGGCATAGGGCCATCACTTAACATGCTGAGTCTTTTGTCATATCGCACCCCGTTCAGGATTCTAAGGCTAAACTACCATGAAAAGAACTTATCAACCAAGCAAAATCAAGCGTGTCCGCACCCATGGCTTTAGGGCGAGGATGAAAACTCGTGGCGGTCGCAATGTGATTAACGCCCGTAGGGCTAAAGGCCGCCAGAGGCTTACCGTCAGCGGCTAAGGGTTTGACAGCGGCGGCCTACGGCTTCCCTCGCAACTATCGCCTAGTCAAGCCCACCGAATACCAAACTGTCTTCGGGGGTGCGCAAAAATCTTCAGATATTTATTTGACAGTTCTTGCGCGAGTTAATGACCGGGGATACTCAAGGCTAGGACTTGCCATTTCCAAGAAGAATATACGCAAAGCCGTGGACAGAAACCGCATAAAACGCCTGATAAGGGAGAGCTTTCGCCTGAAACAGGCAATTTCCGGCAGTATGGACTATGTCGTCATGGCTAGGACAGCCGCTAGGCAAGCCGATAATAATACTCTAAGAGAGTCCTTGGAAAAGCACTGGATAACCCTGATAAAACGATGCGATTCCTGCTAGTGCAACTCATCAAGTTTTACCGCTACGTGATTAGCCCTTGGGTGGGCCATCATTGTCGCTTCCATCCCACCTGCTCAAGTTATGCCTTGACCGCCATTGAGCGGTTCGGTGCCTTGCGCGGTTCTTATCTGTCCCTAATTAGATTGTCGAAATGCCATCCGTGGCATGAAGGCGGCTTAGATCCCGTCCCAGAAAAATTTGGTGCCAAACATGGATAATTTGAGGTTCGTACTTATCGTTCTATTCCTCTGGCTGAGCTACGAGATATGGCATCAGTGGCAGGAAGACTACGGTCCCAAGCCCCCGGTGTCTGCCGTTGCAGGCCAGAATCGCCGCGTTGATGTTCCGGTCACTTCCAGGCCACAGGAAACGCCATCCTCGACAGTGGCTAATGCCTCATCAATGCCGGAGGAGACTCTCAAGGCAGGGCAACGCATTACCGTGACCACTGATTTATTGAAGGTGGAAATTGATGCCGCTGGCGGGGACATCCGCCTGATTGACCTAACCACATACCCCAAAGAGAAAGACAAACCTGGCGACCCGGTTCGATTGCTCAATGACGACCCCCAGCAATTGTTTATATCCCAATCTGGTTTCATCGGTGAAGAGGGCATGGCTCCCAACCACCTAAGCGAATGGAAGTCAGCTAAGACCGAATACAAACTGGACAACGGGCAAGAAGAATTGCGGGTGCCTTTGACGTGGACCAATGACAAGGGTATTTCCGTCACCAAGACCTATGTCTTCAAAAGGGGCAGCTTTTTAATCGAGATGGAACAGCAGGTGTCCAACCAGTCGCCCTCTGTCTGGAAAGGAAGGCAATATACCCAATTGCAGCGCAAGCAGCCGGAAAAGAAAACCGGTTCGGCCCTGTCTGCAAATTCTGCCGACCGGGCATACGTCGGCGGTGTGCTCCATGTACCCGAGAACAAATACGAGAAGATTTCGTTCGACACCATGAAAGACAAGGATATTAGTCAAGACGGCAAGAATGGCTGGATAGCGATGATTCAACACTACTTCATGGCCGCTTGGATACCGCCTGCCGATGAGGATTTACACTTCTACACTAAATCGTTGGACAATCAAAAATTCGTCATTGGTGTGATGGAACCGACGGCGGAAGTGGAACAAGGCCAATCACCCGTGTTCAAGTCCCGCCTGTATGCCGGCCCTAAGATTCAAAGGGTAGTAGAAAATATCAAACCCTCGGTTGAAGGTGCGCCGCCTTTGGATTTAGAACTGACTGAGGACTTTGGCAAGCTGACCATCTTTGCCAAGCCCGTATTTTGGCTAATCGAGCAATTCCATAAGGTTTTCAATAATTGGGGTTGGGCGATCATTTTCGCGACCATTGTCATCAAGGCATTGTTTTACAAGCTGTCGGAATCCAGCTATCGCTCAATGGCTAACATGCGCAAACTCCAGCCCAAGTTGGCTGCGCTCAAGGAGCGCCACGGCGAGGACAAGCAGGCATTCAACACGGCAATGATGGATTTGTACCGCAAGGAAAAGGTGAACCCATTGGGTGGCTGCTTACCCATACTAGTGCAGATGCCCGTATTCATCGCTTTGTATTGGGTGTTGTCCGAAGCGGTTGAACTAAGGCAAGCCCCCTTTATATTTTGGATACAGGATTTGTCTGCCAAGGACCCCTACTTCATCTTGCCTGTTATTTATGCAGCGTCCATGTTCATCCAGCAAAAATTGAACCCACAGCCGCAGGACCCTATCCAAGCGCAAGTGATGAAATGGTTTCCTTTGATGTTCGGGTTTTTCTTTGCTTTCTTCCCGTCAGGCTTGGTGCTTTACTGGGTGGTGAACAACATATTGTCCATATTCCAGCAAGCTTATATCACCAAGCAGGTTGAAGGACGCAGTGCCTTGTTTGTCAGAGGGGGTACGGCGGGACCGGGAGCCAGTGGAGGCGGACCAAAGGACAGCAGCGCATAAGCATGCCGTTTTGGTTTGCGATTATCTGGATTATGGCTGGCAAAATGGATTAGACTAAACTGGCTTGATCTGTAATTCGCCACGAGGCCACGGAATAAGCGATGTTAAACCGCTTTGTCCGTGGCCTTGGCGTTTGTTCCGGGGGATGATGATGACTATCTATCAAAACGACTTTTATGGCTGGACCAAGGAGCAATCAAAATTGTTAAAGGCGGGCCAATTCGAGTGTGTCGATGTGGAACATCTGGTTGAGGAGTTGGAAAGCATGGGCGCAAGCGAACGCCGTGAATTGGGGAATCGCCTGGCGGTGCTGATGGCTCATTTGCTAAAATGGCAATTCCAACCGGAGCGGCGGGGGAGAAGTTGGCAACTCACCGTAAAGGAACAACGCAACCGAATACAACGAGTGCTAAGGCAAAATCCGAGTTTACGCCCTAGCTTGCAGGAAATCGTCGCCGATGTTTATAGCGATGCCCGATTGATGGCGGCAAGGGAAACTGACCGGGACGAAACCGCATTTCCCCAGGATTGCCCTTGGTCTGCGGATATGATTTTAAACGAAACTTTTTGGCCCTCTTCGTAAAAGTGGCAGGGGGACAACAGATGTCGCTGCAACCGCGAACATGAAACTTCGGGTTGACATGTTACCTGATTCAAGCATTACCACAACCGACTTGTTACCTTCCATGGCCTAGATTTCGGCATCCATGCCGAAATGAGTGCGGATTTTCCGGCTTGGTTGGACTTGTGTATGACGATGAGAGTCGGGGTTTGGGAACCAGCCAATAACTGCTTATCATGTTTTTTTGACTGGATGAGGTTTAGAGTCCGCTAAATAAAAAGCGTTTTTTCCGTCTGCGTCCTTGGTGTTTATTCTGTGAGGATAAAACATGCCCATCAAACAAGTCATCACCGAAGGCCGGTTGCCGGTGAAAATCTGGACCGACGAGGTTGAACCTCACGCCCGGCAACAATTGGTCAACCTGTCCACCCTGCCATTCATCTACCGGCATGTGGCGGCCATGCCGGATGTCCATAGCGGTATCGGGGCCACCATAGGCTCAGTCATTGCCACTCAAAATGCGATTATTCCGGCGGCTGTCGGCGTGGATATCGGTTGCGGCATGATTGCCTGCCGGCTTTCGCTGGAAGCCAACGATCTAAGCGAGGCCTTGCTTAAAAAGGTATACGATCAGATCAACCGAGATGTTCCTGTGGGCCGGGAGCAGCACAAAGAGGATCGTGCATTGACCGATTATGCATTGCCCTTTGGTACGCAATTGCAGCGAATGACCGACAAACACCCCAAATTGCTAAAGTCTTTCGGCAAATCATCTGACTGGGTGCGGCAGATGGGAAGCTTGGGTGGCGGCAATCATTTCATCGAACTTTGCTTGGACGAGTCCAACCGCATCTGGGTCATGCTTCATTCAGGTAGCCGGGGCATCGGCAATGCCATCGGCAGTTATTTTATCGAATTGGCACGCAAGGATATGGAGCGCTGGATGATCAACCTGCCTGATCGAGACCTCGCCTACTTTCCCGAAGGCACCGACCATTTCGACGATTACTCCGAAGCCGTGCATTGGGCGCAAGATTATGCCTACGCCAATCGCCAAGCCATGCTGGACTTGATACTGGCCGCGCTTGCCCGCCACCTCCCTGCTTTTCAAGTCACCGCCGAAGCGGTGAATTGTCATCATAATTATGTGACTAGGGAAAACCACTACGGCGCAAATGTTTGGATCACCCGCAAAGGGGCCATCCGTGCAAGGGCTGGCGATCTTGGAATCATCCCCGGCAGCATGGGGGCAAAAAGTTTCATAGTACGCGGGAAAGGCAATCCCGAAAGCTTCTGTTCCTGCTCCCATGGCGCAGGCCGTAAAATGAGCCGGACTGCCGCCGAAAAAGCGTTCACCACAGCCGACTTAGCCCGTCAAACCGAAGGCGTCGTCTGCCGTAAGGACAAAGGAGTGATCGACGAAATCCCAGGGGCTTACAAAGACATTGACGAAGTGATGACCAACCAAGAGGATTTGGTTGAGGTAGTGCATACCTTGAAACAGGTTGTTTGCGTAAAGGGTTGATAAATAATGATATACTGGTTTTGTAGGGGCGAATTCATTCGCCTAGAATGCATTGATTTGGCGAATGAACTTGCCCCTATAGATCACAAACCGGATTTAGGTTGATGAAGCTCTCCCTCATCGCAGCCCTATCGACCAACCGCGTGATCGGCAAGTACAATCGTTTGCCTTGGCATTTGCCCGCCGACCTTAAACGCTTCAAAGCCATTACTTGGGGCAAGCCCATTCTGATGGGCCGCAAAACTCATGAATCCATCGGACGGTCATTGCCCGGACGCAAAAACATAGTCCTCAGTTCCGACCCTAATTACCGCACCGAAGGCTGCACGATTGCCCATTCTTTGGCCGAAGCCATGGAAATGGCAGGGGAAGCTGAGGAATTAATGGTTATTGGTGGTTCCTCCCTCTACGAACGCTTCCTACCCGAGGCTAACCGCCTTTATCTGACCCTGATTGAACGGGAATTTGAAGGGGATGCTTATTTCCCGCCATTTTCGTTTGAGGACTGGCGGGTGGTTGACAGTGAAATATTCACTGATGATCCAAGCGTCGATTTCACTTATCGGTTTTTGGTGCTTGAAAAGCGTTTTTAACATCAAATACAGCGTTTTCAACAACAGATAGTTACTAGATAAATCTTATGCATTGGCGAAGACTTTGATTGCATCAGAGGCTTACACTATTGCCACAAAAACAACTCGCCAAGCTGGTGCTTGGCGCTTCTCAGAAGGAACGCCAAGCACCAGCTTGGCCTTGGAATGGGATGTTCTTTATTGGATATCACCTAACTT